>Ga0065711_1041877_pt1 | contig 15813 bp, 6 predicted proteins | sample Hoacrofraction12_FD_59098 | JGI IMG/M metagenome (GOLD analysis project Ga0065711, IMG submission 59098) | Hoatzin crop microbial communities from Cojedes, Venezuela - Epithelial fraction 12 v2 (version 2) | ecosystem: Host-associated > Birds > Digestive system > Esophagus > Crop | place...
AACAGGCTGCACAGGACTGCGTCCAGGCGGGTCTTGAATATCTCCAGAGAAGGAGACTCCACAACCTCCCTGGGCAGCCTGTTCCAGGACTCCGTCACCCTCAGAGGGAAGTTCTTCCTCATGTTCAGCTGGAACTTCCTCTGCTTCCGCTTGTGCCCATTGCCCCTTGTCCTGTCGCTGGGCACCACTGAAAAGAGTCTGGCCCCATCCTCCTGACCCCCACCCTGCGGATATTTAGAGGCATTTCTAAGGTACCCTCTCAGCCTTCTCTTCTTCAGGCTAAACAAGCCCAGCTCCCTCAGCCTTTCCTCATAGGAGGGATGCTCCAGTCCCCTCATCATCCTCGTAGCCCTCCGTTGGAAGAAAAAGATGTGGAGGTTAAAGGATTACAAACAGAACATGAGTCGGTATTTTTTCTAACAAAATTGCCCTCCTACTAGGGTGCACAATGAAGATGTCACACATAGGACATGCGAAGTAGCCCTCAGCAGCCGACAGCCTGAGGCTGGAGTACTGTGCGGAACTTCATACACCAAACATCAAGAAAGATATGAGTCAACTGGACAGCTGAGAGCAGCAAGAATGATCAAAGGTTTAGAAAATGTGAGGAAAGGTAGAGAGAATTAGGTTTGTTTAACTTAGCCAAGATTCAAGGAGACATAACAACAGTCTTCAAATAACAGAGAAGTTTTGCAACAAGTCACTCTTACTACCCACTCTGCTAATATGTTTAAATTGTAGCCAGGAGTATTTAAGGACAAATTAGACAAACATTAGTCAGGAATAACTTGGCTAATCAAATCTCATCTTGAGTAGGCTCAGGGATCTCTCAGAGTCCCTTCCAATCCTATCTGCTGCCCTTGTCTTCCCGATGTTATTTTTTAAACCTCCATTAAAATCACGCTCATTTTGCCCATGAAAATCTAAGAAAAATAACAAAAAGATCCCTATGATTATTTAATTTAAATTTCTATTAAAGGGTAAAAATTCTAGAGTTATTTTAGGGGAACTTCAGAAAACCCCAAGTTACCCAAAATCAGTTCTCATTTTCTAGGCTAAACAACGGTACACAGACCTAAAAAGGGAAATTCTTGCAATTACTGTAGTTGTGCAATTGAAGCAATGACATGTTTGAGGGAGTGAATGACAGATTCTAGATATTCTGATCATTTTATTGTCATCTATGTGCCCATTTTACAAATCTACACAAAATATCAAAGGTACGTTATGGAGGGAACTTAGACCAGAGCTTGTCTAGATAAAGAATTAACTAAACAGATGGCACTGATAATGAAGTTAGGGAAAGAGAGTGCTTTGCACAATGAAAGGTAATTAACCTGCTAAAGTGTTCATGACAGGATCGATAATACAACATATTTCTACCTGAAGGCAGAAAGGCAGAAATGGGCGGTAGTTTGAATTCTTTGGATGTAGGATGCTGGAAAGCTGGACAGTACCACGCGCTGTTCAGTCACCGGTACAAAAAGCGTTGCATTCAGAAGAATACTAAGAGCTCAGTCAGTCAGTCAGCAGGTGGACAAGATACAATTTTAAGCCTTGTCCTGAAAAACAGGATCAGAAACCGACCCTGGACTGGCCAGCAGTGGCTCTTTGGTGACCAACTGCACCTTTGGGTGCCAAGAGCCCAGGAAAACCCAGAGTGGCCACGCACCAGCCAGAGCAGCAGCCAACTCTGAAAATCTTATCTAAGAATCTTTCTCTCAGCAAAGTGTTAAGAATGAAAACACTCAGTTAGTGCAGCAAAGTGTTCAGCTTGGTTTAGTCATTACTTTGAGTTTACTGCCTTTTAACCGCACTTAAGTAAAGCTAACTGAAGCATCCCTTTCACTTCATTTTATGGCAGACAAAATGGGAAGACTCACCTCACTATCATTCATCTATTATGTTGTCCCATATTAATTTCCTCTTAATACTGTCTTAAATATCCTCCTGTTTACTTCTCCAGGAGCTGTTTTTGTATTTCTTCATCGGTGTAGTTGCAGTCTTTAGGACCTTTTCTGTTAGTTGGTATGTCTTTTGAGATGGAATGACTGAGATTGAACACTTTAATACAGGCAGAGGTGTACTATAAATTCCAGTAATGATACTCGTTTTGTCTTAATACAATCTCAACATCTCAATTTCTTTCTAGACTGCACTGAACTGCAGCCTTTTCTATGCTGTTCCCTGCAATGACCAAGTCTTTTTCTCGGAGTTGTTATAGCTAATTTAGAATCTATCAGGTAGTACGATTAGTTCCAATTGTCCCTTCAGAATCGGTTACCATCAGCTGTCTACCCTGAAGCTCACCTGTCATTTATTACTGAATGCTCGATCACTGTTTGATCCTTCCGCATTCTTTGTATCTCCTCATAGCTAAAAAGCCTCATGTAATTTCACCTTACCAATAAAAGAATTAAGTACTATTTATTCCCTTTCCAGATAATTTTCACAAGTTCCTGTAGGGGTCCTTACATTACTCAACTATTAAACTTTTTCTCAAGTCCTTATTTCTCACCTTCTTAGAGCTCCCTAATCAAAAAGAGAACTTTCTTCTTCTGCTGAGACCGTATTTTTAGAGTGGCTTTATCCACATAAACTATATTTACTATTGTAGCTACAAGATTTCCTCTCTTCAAGTAATGAAAGAATTCTAATAGGCTGCAAAGATAATGTTTTCCTTAACAGGAACTATTTTGATTCATTCCTTGATAACAGTTTTATCAAAATGTTTCATAAAACTCCACACCAGCATGATCTCTACATTTCTTGAAAGTACTAGTCACAAGGCTGATATTCACTCACTCAAATCATTTGTACTCCCTACATCTTCCCCTCTTCCCTTTATCTGTTTGCTTTATCTTTATGCTTGCCTTTCACTTAGATTTTCAACTTCTTGAGGATGGCTTTTACTATTTTTTTGTATTTGGACAGTGCATAGCACAGTAGGACTGGAGGCCACACATACAAGAAGTACCTTAAAAAGACAATAGTGACTTATTGCATGGAAAATGTTTCAAATAAAGTGATTTACTGCTTATCAAGTGCATACAGACATTCCTATCTCTTCTGCTTAGGTACTTCTCTGCTCAGTCCTGCTACTAATAAAAATAATTCTTTTCTTTCCCAGTGATTTTCTAACATCAACACCACCCTGATCCAAAAGGATGCTATTCTTAGATTAACTCTACTGGATATACGAGAAATGAATCTGGAGACCTCTGCCTATGCAGTCACCATCCTGAGACTTAAGATGGTATCAATTCAGACAATGATTTTTCTTATCTCCACTTTGGAGTAAGTTTTCTCCTTTTCTCAATAAGTCATTCAGTATAAAAAGTTAGAAAATTCCATCATCTTGGTACATGCCTCTCTACTGTCAATACAGTGAACTGCAGGAACATCTAGGACAATTAGTTCACAAAATTACTATTTAGTGGTAAATAACCAACTATGGCAGATTATTACAGTCCCCTGTGTGACTATGTTGTAGTAGTAGGAAGAGTAAAGAAGAATGCCACAGAGCAGATGTCCAGAGCATACTTGGAAGATGACAGGGAAATGAGCCACTATCAAGGAACCCATATTCACTTCCATGACTTGATTTGTCAAAGGCAGGAGTATGAAGTCAAAGACGAGCAAATTAAGAGGGACATCTAACGGGAAGAGAGGATGGAGGTCAGCTTGCTGAAGGAGGAGAGATCCAGAAGTTTCCAATGAAGCTGTATCTTCCTCAGGTTCAGAGAATGGGTATGACTAAAGGAAAAGCCTAAAGCAAGCTACATATGTCATTACTTGTAAAGATGCTTTCATTTAAATAATCACTATGCTTTAAAGAAACTGTACAGTAATTCTTCTCAGAGAAAGGAGAACTGCAAGGTCTGAGATTAAGACAGACTACCTGTCTACAGTCCAGAAGAGTAAAAACTGTATGCTTCTTCCTCAAGAGAAATGGTAGATAGAGGCTACCTCAGACAACGGCAGATGAGAAATAGGATTCAATAGCCTGGTAACTATCATAAGAAAGCATAGCCATTTCGCCAGTATCTGCCTTGTCATGTAAATGGAGATCTGAGCCCCCCTACCAAATGTCCTGGTTTTGCCTGGGATAGAGTTAATTTTCATTCTGGTTGCTGGTGTAGTGCTGTGTTTTGGATTTGGGATGAAAATAATGCTGATAACTTACTGATGTTTTCAGTTGTTGCTAGGCAGTCAAGGATTTTTCAGCTTCTCACGCTGGCCTGGCCCCCTGGGAGGGGACACAGCCAGGACAGCAGGCCCAAACTGGCCAAAGGGATGCTCTATACCATATGATGTCATGCTCAGTACATAAGTTGGGGGAGATAGCTGGGGGGCAGCAATCACTGCTTGGGGATGGGCTGGGTATCGTTCATCAGGTGGTGAGCCATGGCATGTGTGCATCATTTGTTTTGTGTATTTATTATTATTGTTGTTGCTGTTGTCATCTCTTCCTTTGCTTTCCTAGTAAACTGTCTTTATCTCTGCCCAAGAGTTTTCACTTATTCCCATTCTCCTCCCCATGCTACAGTGGGGGGAGAGGGGGGAGAGAGTGACTGTCTGGTGCTTAGTTGCTGGCTGGGATTAAACCATGACACCAGATCACATCTGCCCATTATCAACATAGCTTGCTGCTTACTTCACCTGCCAAACTCAGCAACACTTCAGCAGAAGGCAGCCTAAACATCCTCTCTGCCTTAACAAGAGGTCTGAGCTTACACTTGTGTGAGCCATGCAGATCAGGCCTGGAAAAGGCTAAGCACTTGCAGACCAAGTTAGCAGCTATCCAAGCTTTCCTCTTCTTAAACACTCTCTGGGTTAATTAAGAATGTCCAGAAATATTCTTAGCTCTGTATAAAGGCTACACTGGAAACAGAAACACCAAATAGGAGTCATAAAACTCAAATAGTTTGAAATTCTTTGCTTCCTAGCGTAGACACAGCTTTAGATGCTATTCTACGGTGCTACGAACACAATCTCCACAGTCAGAGCTAGCAGCCAGCTTCCCTCACTGGGGACTGCAGGCTTGTAGTGCAGTTGACTGTTATCACGTCAGGAGCAGACAAGGAACTCCGCTCAGCAGTGACAGTTACAAAATCTATTGTTCAGTCTACAGACTGGATCAGTGCCAAGATGAATCACTTTACTTTTCATCTCTTAGTGTCTGCAGACCTTTTAAGTTTTATACATCAGGCTATTGTGGAAGAAAAAAAAATAGAGCACTGAAGAAGAAATGAAATAACATCTAATGAAATGAGACCATCTCAGGATAGTGAGAGGTTCCAGTCAGTACAACATTCAGTGTAATCTTCAGCTCTAGACCACTCTTACAAACAGGCTTGTTACAAAATGTGGGAATAAGCAGGTTCAAATAAAGGGAGACACCGGGATCATAGGTGATCAGCTCTATGAAAGACTCCTAAAAGCTTTGAACACAATGGTTTCTTGTAAGAATGTCAGTATTAAATTAATTAACCCAGACAAGCAAAAAAACAAAGATAAAAATACACATCATTATATCAACTGACCTATGACTGATTGACAGATTGTTTCTGATCATACCATAAACACTAGAATCTGGTTCTGGAAATGACCTTGAGAGATTGTCTAGCCACACCTATTCCTATGTACCAGTATGTAACACTTAGCATTAACAGGTTCAGAAAAACTTAGTCATTGTTTATGAAAACACAGGTTTTCACACATGTATTTCATATGTCAATATCTGATCAAACATCGTATTATTCTCCTACACATAAAACTACTGGGAAACTGGCAATAACAGCTTACCAAGGTAAACATTTATGAAGTCTCCACCAACTAAAGCTTACAACTCATAATTCATGTAAAACCAAAAAGTCTCACATAATTTCAATACTATCTTCTTTTTCAATGAAGGATAAGTGTATGCCGGCTCTGTTCTATGTATTGTTTGTTCCACAAAAGGGCAAGTTAAAAGAGATCTGGAAATGCTGATGAGATGCCAGAATCAAAAACTGATGTGGCATTTTCTTTCTAAGCCTCTGTTTTCAGAAATAGCAGCTCTGAACTTCACCTTCTGGGGAAAATTGCTCATGCTTATTCTCAACATAGAGATAAACGATTCTTGAGGGAAAATTTTGAGAAAAGTCATGACCATATGTTTTAGTTAGCAAGTGTAGAAAGTGTATCAGGCACTTAACTTCTATGTATTCATCAGACCAAGTTCCTCCAGCAGCCCTTCCTCTCTCATCTATACCTATGCCCAAGGCAGGAAGGGAGCCACAAATGCAGTTTACAATCCCTTCTCAAGACACGATACTAGATTTTCAGGCCAGTGATATAACCTTGAAATTATGTACAAGCTGTGCATTAGCAATAAATTTGAGCTAGAGCATAGGCTGCAGTCTGCACTTGATACGCAGGGTGCACATACTTTGTCTCAGCTGGACAGAGGAAGATCAAATAGGATTTTACATTAAAGCTCTGAAAGAGATATCCATAGCTCACCTTTTTCTTACTATTTATTGATTTAAATAGCAATAATATTCACCTTTTATGCTGAGCTTCACCAACAGATTTCAAAACAGTTTACAAAGGAAGTCAACGATATTGTCATCATTTTACAGTTGTGAAATCTGAAGTAAAGGGAGGTAAAGCACTCCGTCAAGAGTCACCCAAAAAACAAGGGACTGGAGGAAAGGTGCATTAAGTCTGGCACACAGACAGTGTTAAGAGGAGGACAGAACACGACAAATGCAATTTGTGGAAAAGAGGTGCTGAAGGAACACAAGACACTGAAAGAGCAAAGGAATGAGAAAGGTAAATGTAGAGACAAGGATCATACCTAAGTAGAAGCTTAACAGGGAGATCAGGAGCAGTGCAGTACATATAAGTAGATGCAAAAGCAATTATCAGAGCCAGTGAGAAGGGTGGCAAGAGGGGAGTGAGAAAGAAAAATGTAAAAAGGAGCTCTCTGGTATGAACCGTAAAGGGTCCTGAAAGGCCAGAAAAGAAGAGGCTGTAGCAGTCCAGATAAAACCAACGACACGTGTCGGCAAAAGAGGGCTGAAGTTGTGCTCAGGTGATTTCCAACCTGTGTGACTCAAGGTTGTGGATTTTTTTTAACTTCAAGCTGATACTGACGCTGCAATCCACACTGACGCTTTTCTAAGTGTGAAACAAAGGAGTCGATTTGCTTTTCATATTTCTCTTCTGCTCTAGTTAGATTTTTCTCCAGGGTGGTTTTCTCTTTTGTGCTGATTTATTCTCTCTCCCATCACGTTTTCTCCCCTATGCTGCTCTTCGGTATTAAGTTCAATGTTCCTTCTCAGATTTTGTGAGAGTCCGTCCCTCCCTGAGACATACAAGGCTTTTTTCATTTACATTGATTTAAGCTTTAGTTTTGCAGTAAGAGATTCTTCTTCTCTTCTGCATCCCTATGACCAACACTTCTGCCCTTTACCTCAATCAACATGATAATGGCATTTGTGCTGCTATGTACAAACCATCTAGCCTTTATGTCAGAATATTTTGTGGGGAAAAACAGACCAACAGAGAATTCATCCATTTTAGATGCAAAAAATATTGGGAAATTTTCTCTTGCGCTTTACCACTGAACATGCCTGTGCATTTCATATACTGATCTATATCAGCTTGGAAATGAACACAGTATGAGAGTAATGCCCTTGCATAGAAGCAGTTTTATTCATATTTGGGCACTTCTTCTCTGCTGGAAAGCAATATGTAGGTGTAAGATTCTGTAATTGCAACTGCAGTGGTGGAGTGCAGTAATTTATCTATATAAGCTCATGTGCTTGTATGTATGTGGTATACACCTTTAATCAGTACAGAAACACATGAATTTTAGACCTTAACACTCTGTATAAAAACAAGTCCAAAACACTGAATCATCTGTGATTCAGAATTATCAAAATCCTGTGCCCCTTGCCTGATAATACAAATACAGGTTTACTTTGTCATAGTTGCCTACAGAGAATGTGAAATACGAGCTTCACCATTTTGTCCTTCTCTCTCCTATCGTGTGCAGATAGCCAAAAGACTGTTTATTGACAGTGCTAAGTACATTTAATGCACATGGCACATTTAATGCGTTGACTTGTACGAGGGCTCTGCTGGCTGCCAAGTCCAGGTGTCACAGCACGAGGATCTTCTTACCTCTTAAAAGATGCTTTTGAAAGCAGCTTTTCTAAGGCACAGACCCCTGTGTTTTCTGCCATGTGCCTTTAGGAATAAGAAGACAAAACTAGTAAGATGCTATATTTGTTTTCAGAGTATTTAATGTTTCTGATCTATCCCATTTTCAGAAGCTCAGCCTGACTAGAATTTAGGAATACAATCATAAAAGTATTGCTAGTATGTGTAAAACAGCATGTTCTAGTGAACATGCTGTTTCTTCTGATGTTTGTTAAACATTATTGACATTTCTCTGATTAGTGTCTCCTGAGATCTTCTCAATATCTCTAAAACTATTTTCTATCTTGCACACGTATGAGCATTAAGCAATTCAGCTCATTACATCCTCGTTGGTGTCACTGAGTATTTTTTCTAACGATCATCCACATATCATGCATTTTTAAATTTGTTTTGGTAACAAATCAATTAAAGCAATTGTAAATCAATACTGATAGCCCTCTGCAGTGTAATTTTGCAAACAGCCTTTGTTCAGAAAAAAAAATAATTTCATAAAAGAAAAATCTTTACAACCTTCTACAACAGCTCCATGGGTGAAAAGCCACTGAGAGCTTTATTAAACGTGTCTGTCACCAGACACAGGGCCAGCTGAGAAACACCACTGACACTAAAACATTTTTGCATATAATTCCTCGAGTAAGCGCTTGAAGAACTGCAGCTCCCCATCAAGATCCTATTCTGAAAGGCTGGGCTTAGCTTGGTAAGTCAGCTTCATGACTGAAAAAAAGCCAAGCAGGATTCTGCTCCTAGCTGTGCAGCAGAGTCCTTATGTGACTTTGGGCAATCTACATCCAACCACAATTTCAGCCAAATGAGTAAATATTCACGTTAATTTTCATATTTAACTTGAGACATCTTGTTTCTGTTTTTCACATTACTGATGAACTGGCATCCCCGCTAAGCTCCTGTAAGAGCTCCAGGCTTGCTACGGTGCATCTCAGCTTAGCTGCTTCACTCATGAAATCTCTGAAAATCTTTTTGCATCACCTTTTGCATCATCTTCCTTACGTCTCTGTCCAAGTGGTGAATGGAGAACTCAGTATTTAATGTTGGTGAATCACAAAGGTTTTTGGGTGGAACTTTCTCTATAAATGGAAAATACTATTCCAACCTTGGGAAGATTATTCATTCTACTATAAGATAATAAATTACCAAAAAAAAAAAGAAAAAAAACCCACAATGTAACAAAATTATTCAGGAGCCAGTTGCAGATAAAGCCTAGGACAGTTTCACTTAGACATCATCTGCATCTCGTGAGACTGTTTCACATTATTGTGGGCGTTCTGAGAAGTCATCTCTGAGTAAAGTCCTTTATTTCAGAGAATCTATATCCAGAAGGTATACATTTTAATGAGAGTAAATAATCTTTCCTTACACAGCTCATGGTATCAAACTCTTTTCTGGATGAGAAAGCAAACAGTAGTTCTTGTAAAATGTGAGAGCAAAGTAGAAAACCAAATCAGAGGAAGTACAACCTCAAATAAGTAATATTTTTAAAATTATATCAATATGGCTGACTGATGAGAAAGCACTATAAAATAAAAAAATCCTACATATAGATATTTGATTTGCAAAGAATCACAACATCAAAATCAGACCCTATTTAACCTGACTGTTGAAATGGTCCACTGTGGGGTTTTTTCCTTCTCAAATGTCTTTGGGCTCCTTTCACATGAAGCACTTTGGATCAAATAAAAAGATTAAGACTTAAACAAACGTTTCACAATACCTCGATCTTCTGAGCTTACCAGGTGTAAAAAAAAATTAGCAAAATACAGCATAATTTGAACTGAAATAATTAAATCAATTCTTTTATTTATATTGTGAGAAAATATCAATACTTCTGGCAACCACATGTGACAAAATTGAGAAACGTTTTTTAGATTTAAATGCAGAAAATAATATCAAGGCATTGCCAAAAAATGTCACTTGCAATTTCTTATATCGAGTCCTCAAGAATGGGCATCCAAACAATATATGTCTAAAGGTAATGAGCAGGAACGAATAACACAACTTCTGAAATACTGCTTTGCTTTCACAGCTGTTCGTGTATTCTCTTTTCACCAGCACCACACATTTCTGACATACACATAAATAACCATTAAAGAAGCTTAATAAATGGTGCACCACGGACTGCTTTCTTTTGTGCATATTTCAGTACCATCTCACCAAAGGGAGATCAGAAATTAAGCTTTACTTATAGAATGATTTAATTTAAGAGCAAGTCATGGAAGATTGCCAATTACATCTGCTCATTAACAGGCTGAAACACCCTCTGTTGGCTATCATTGCCTTTTCTTTCAAGAAATCCCAGGAGGTAATTCTTAGTGCGTTTGTTTTCTACTTCATTTGTATGTCTCCCTCCATTATAAAATCATTGTGCAATACACATGGATGTTTGCCATGTATTATTACCAGTATTTCCAGACCTTGTTTTCCAACTTACTGAAGTAATCAGTGAATCTCAAAATAGTGCACACAAGAACCCATCTCTTCAGTTGTACGGCTCTAAAACATAGGAAGAGTCTGGATTTAATAAAGCTCGTCAATGAAGGCTTGTCTGCTTAGGGTTGTGAGGATGAAGTAAAGAGCATTGTTTTAATATTGAAAACAATATTTCTAATGAAAGACCTTATATGCAGGTCTAAAAATGAATCTATATAGAAGACTTACAGTAAGGGTATGTCTCACTGAGTCTGCAATGCATAATAAAGCATAGGGAGAATGATGTATGCTGCAATCCTGTGCAAACCCAGGATATCCAAAATCACTCCGTTATTGAATCAGTTCAACTGATACTCACATTCTAAACAACCCACGTCCTAAAATAACTCACATTTCTTTTAAATGAATTTTTTTCAGTTAGCACCTGTCTTTAGGTTCCCTCTATGGGATATTAAGATCCCATATTTACAGTGAATTAATGACATATAAAACATCTTCAAAGAAACAGAAAAGATCTTAGGAATGATGTTTATGTTTCTTACCTAGGAAGTAAATCAGGTTCAAATACAGGTTGAAGACACAAAATCACTGCGAAATGTCTCTTTCATATATAAATTACAGAAAAGTAAAAGGAATATATTAATTCAGCTGTATTATTAATACTTACCTCTAAGCCTAAAACAACTCACATTATGTCTGTCAAAACCCTGAAAATTCTTTTTTTCAAGTCTTCAAATACGGTGCAATGGGTTTAAACCCATTAAAGGAAGATTTCATTTCAGATCCACAGCATCATACTCAAGTCATCCAGGGACATTTGAAAATTTAAGGCTGTAGTACTTTCAAAACTGATTACTTAATGGCATTTTAGATAATACACACCAATTGTTTGCAATGACCTGTCTCCATCGGTGTCACATCAAATTATTCTTTCTTCCTATATCAGGATTTTGTGGCTCTAAATGGGAATCACTGGGTGATTTCCATCATTCACACTTCTAGTCCTGTGCTGTTATTCACCATTTAAGCTAATGAATAAATAATAGATATTTTCCCCAGTTTTGTCAAATTAAACTTTACTTCAGTTGGTCCTTGGCTGTCCTTTTTGTTCCACTGAGAGGAAAAGCGACACACAAGTAGGTATGTTTTCCCGAAATTAAACTTGGCGATAAGTCTACGACTCTTCCTAAGCAAACGAGTGCATTATGCCAACACTAGCACTACAAGCAAGCAAAAGCAGAGGCTGCCTGATTTCTCTGTTCATCCCGGTGCAAGCCTATTTTATGGCTACAAAGGAAATATTCAGGTCTAAAAGATCAGAGAGACACAAAGAAGCCAGAATCCCACAAGTGCCAACTGTATGGCAGATCTTCACATTTTATTTATTCTTTCAGCTGTAAACTCTCTGGCCCCAGGACCTATGCCAGTTACTCACCCTAAGAGACTGGGAAGGAACATACTTCACAACGGCGTATTGTAGGGCACTTCCTTGGGAAGCATCCGTAGCCTGTGTGTACCTCCCAGCTTCCCAAATCACAGCATGTGGACGTAACCTGATTCTCTCCAGCCCACCAGGAAGGAGCCTGAGGGGGTTACCTGTGTATTTGCTTCCTTGGCCTACTGGAGAGACCAACAGTAACAAAATGGAAATACGAGAGATGGGAGGGAAACGCATCATGTAGGGGCAGCACTGCAAGTGTTGCCTCCCATTAGCTCACAAGCTTGGCAGCACCAGTCAGCCAGGGTGACCGCACAGGGAAGGGCACGGCCAACCCACCACCATCACAGAACTTGTCCCACAAATGTAACTGCACACTACCAAGCACCTAGAGCAGCTGTAACGGAGTTACAGTAGGTGACCTACTTACAGATTCTCTAAGTGACAGATCCAGTCTGCTATTCTTGAGAAGGTGATGTAGTTTTCTGGGCCCTTGTGACTCAACGGCCACGTGCCCACAAAAGCATGTGGACAAGGCACTGTGCTACTCAAGGCACGCTTTGTTCACTTCTCATAAAACTAACTTTTCAGAATATTCCTCCCACTTGCGCAAAGTTCTAAAACAAAATAAATTTATCAAAGTCTATGTAATTCCTTTTTCCCATGCAAAAAGACAGATATTCGCCAGAGGTACTAAGGCAGGTATGCCATTCTTCCGTCTCGTACATACAGGAACTCCCTGCCCAGAGTATGCTCTTTTCAAAGGCTCCTCAGGAAGATTCGTTCATCCATCTAAGCTATAGCTGTCTTCCATCTACACTGAGCAATCAAATATCTGGTAAATCTCTATTCCTTTCTGCAGCAAATAGAATTGGGTAAAACCAATCGGAATTAGTCAAAACTACCATCAGAGAGGGGAGAGATCACTAGAGAAAATCCTTGCCTTGCAGTCTCTGAGAGGGAACCTCTTCCTTATTCTGTTAATAAAAAGACCTGCTAGTGGTGTAACTTCTAGCTGTTCCTTTATCCAAGATTAGTCGTGCAATTTTGTGTTACATCCAGGTTCTATGACTAGAGAGAATATTTTCAGATGCTGCCTGGACCTTCCTTCCATGAGTCCAGCTCTGAGTATCGCACTGACTTCTGTGGGTGCAGCTAGTAACTACTATGGCTGAAATGCTACAGGTGAGCACTTAGAAACCCAGCCTGAGACTGTATAGCTTTTGAAGCTCATTAGCCATGTCCAGTCTCTCATTTTTAGAAAACATTGTGAGGATGGTTCTGACAAGACAGCTTTGTCATCTAGGAGTTTACAGACCTCCTCCCTGCCTTTCCATCTGGTTTTTGGGTTGGCTTGTAGAATATCAGAAGTGTATCCTCTTTGCCAAGTCCCTACAGTCATGAACACAGGAAATTACTGTTCATCTTATCAGCATTCTATGCTGGTGGTGATACTGAATTATTTTGATACTGAAATTTTTTTTAAGTCATCTTGTTTGCTGAACATCTTATGGCTAAGTCTTAATATGTAAATTCCATACAATACTTCCAAGTCACAAAAGAATTTAACATAAGTACCAACCTTGAACTTTACTTACATACTCCTAGTTAACACAGCTATGTATAGAAGGTAACAACTGGCAACAGGAAAAAAAATTCTTTTACCTGTGCTTGGAACAGAAAATAATTTAAACTACTGGGAAATTTAGCTTTTTAGACATCATGGAAAATGTATGAGGTGTTATAATCTAAACAGCTACAAATAAATTATACAGACACCTAGAAAACCCATGAGATCAGAACATGTTAAGGGATTTAGCATCCAAATTCATTCCTAGGATTTAAGTTCTAGGTTGGATCTCAAACAGGAAAAATGGAAGTATGTCCTTTTCCCGGACCCCCTAGCCTCCCAAGACTTAATTCAGGATGAAATCTTGTGAGAACACTGTATTAGAATTACACTTCATTCATGTTAAGCCACAGCCTTTATGTTCATCCTCAAATCTTACCGCTCTTCTCCTAAACCAAATCTGGATCTCAATTTTCACAAAAGATATTAAAGGATAGGCTGCTCTATCCCCATTGAATATTGTATCTTTGAATACTTTATAGGATTTTATTTCAGTCTTCCAATTACAGAAACCATGAAAGCATGCACGTTTGATAGCTACTTTTAAAGCTGTATCCTCTACAAAGTGTTACTCAATACAGTAAAGATCAGACAAAACACACCTAAGGGATATCATGAAGCATTTTCATAGAAGGTCATCCTTTGACATCTTCCTGAATTGTAATGAAACCAGCTTCCCTTTGCTGTTTTCACTAAACTTGTCACGTGATTAGTTTTCTCCTAAAGCAATTCACAGATGGATGATTTGATCAGCTGCTGTTTTCACGCAGTGCAGAAAGATTTACCTCCTCTCTCCATTCTGTGCTACAGCACGGGCTGCAGAAGCAGCACCCGCGCCGTCCCTGAGCCGCATCAGCACCCTCCACACCACGGGTGTCAGCGGCATTGCTGGCTGGCTGCAAAGCCTGGGCACAGGAGAACACAGTTCAGAAATCAAGCCTTTATTCTCTGGTGCTGGTCAGAGCAAGAAATGTTTCAAACACCAAAATCTAAGTAAGTGCTCTCCCTACTACAAGGTAGTAATTTTTTTCTTAGAACAGATTTTTGCTCCTCTGAAATTATTTTATTTACCTTCCTCTGCTTATTTAGTGAAATTCTCTCTTAGATGTATAAATTATAGTCACAAAGGATAACAGTTCAGAGGCAGAAGAGGGTCAGCAAATAAATTTTAGCGTGTTTAGAGCCTTTCATGGGGTTTTTTGCTTTGACATTTCTATCTAGTCTGGGGTTAACACATCTGGCATTAGACCCAATTGTGTAATGCCAAACCCTCGGGAGCAGCCTGTTTTTGTTTTACCCTTTTCCTTTCAGCTTTAGCATTACACCTGATTTTCTAGCCCAGCCGTCGAGCGGCAATGTTCACCCCTCCACCCGTGTGCGCCGGAGGGACGCAGCCGCCTCTTCGCAGCGGTGCTGCTACGCAGGCAGTGCAGTAGCAGAGCCCTACCCGCTTTCTCTGTTGTTCGGAGGAAAACAGCAGATTACAGACTCGCATCTCCCCACAAGCGAGACCCACGAGCAGCGCGCGGGCAGTGGACAACACTTCCCGTGCCGCGCGCTGACTGCAGTTTCGTCTGCAAAACCATGGGCAGATTTAAAGGTGTGAAACAGGTACTTTCATGGAAGTGTTTTTCACGGAGCCTTTCATCTCTGGGCCGGCTGGAGATCGGTCTGTCGTCTTCAACAGAATGGAGTTCAGGGTCAGCAGACACGGCTACCGATTCCTCCTGCCAGAGACCGGGCTCACCTCGGCCAGCCCAGACCCAGAGAGCCGGGCCCGTTACCCGCGCCAAGGAGCACAGACCCTGCGCCCAGCGCCACCGCCTTACTCGGTTCTCTCCTCAGTGTGCTCCTTCCCACCTCAGGCACCAGACTGGGGGGCACCGCCAGCGCCGGCTGCTGGCCCACCGGCCCAGCCCGGGAGCGCGGGGACGCTGCAGGGCGCGAAGGCGTTACCAGCTACAGCAGCTCCTCGCACGCCCAGGCCGGGGGCTCACACCCAAACACTGCAGCTACCGCGGCGCGGCAGCCCGGCGGGCAGGGACCGCCGTGACCCTCGCAGCGCCGGGTGAAACGCCGGGCCGAGCCG
>Ga0065711_1041878_pt1 | contig 15813 bp, 8 predicted proteins | sample Hoacrofraction12_FD_59098 | JGI IMG/M metagenome (GOLD analysis project Ga0065711, IMG submission 59098) | Hoatzin crop microbial communities from Cojedes, Venezuela - Epithelial fraction 12 v2 (version 2) | ecosystem: Host-associated > Birds > Digestive system > Esophagus > Crop | place...
ACGGGACCTTGTCCAGGCAGGTCTTGAATATCTCCAGAGAAGGAGACTCCACAACCTCCCTGGGCAGCCTGTGCCAGGGCTCTGTCACCCTCAGAGGGAAGAAGTTCTTCCTCATGTTCAGCTGGAACTTCCTCTGCTTCAGTTTGTGCCCATTGCCCCTTGTCCTGTTGCTGGGCAGGATTTATGTCTTCATAAATCATGATTATTTTTTCATTTATCATTTAGACCAAACCAAATCAAAAGGAATTGCAGTGTGCTTTTGAAGGCTTTGCATTTTCTAGCTGCTGCAGAAGACAGGAGGGATCTCAACTTCAAGAAAGGGGAAACTGTGGTTCATATCTGACAAGGCTCAAGGCGCTGGAGTTGTCATGGAGAGGGCCTTTCCTCTTTAACACAGTGAAGCTTAAATAAAAGCAGGAGACTGGACACTTAGTGGTTTAATTGCATTCTGGACATCAGCACCATTTCTCAACATCGCAGAACATGTAAGTAGCTACCAAATAACACAAAAAAGAGCTCCAATAAAAAGATGTAGTTATTTAAAATTTATAAATGAGTTGTAACATCAGTTTGCTAAAAAAACAGCTAGCAATAATTAAGAAGGGAGCTAAACAATGTGTCTTCTATGAAGTCTTACTTTGATTTAGTCCAAGTTTTGTATTTGTTTACAGGTAACACATTATTTAAAAACAACAGAAAAAACTGCTATTCCTGCACTGGTGTGAATTTATGTATTAAAAACCTGTTTCTCACGTACCGAAGGAGAAACATATAACAAGTTTATTTAAAAGGAATTATTTTATTTCTTTTATTCACACTTTGACTAGGGCTTGCAACCAATTTTAATCCTACAGTGCAGCAGTAAGGAGAGAGGATAACAGTTAATGCTGTTTTCCTGAGGAGACATTAAGTTCTAGCCCAGCCTACCTCTCATACTCACCATTACACAGACTCCATATATCAAGGTGTAGTAACCAAAATTCTGTGGAAACATGGAAAGGGGCTAACCCCGTGTTGAAAATTTTCACTTGGTTTGGCCTGAGAATTTCAGGTTTTTTGCTTCACTTGGCTTTTCTCATTCAAAATTCTTGTTCTAAATACGGCTTCTAAAGTTTGCTCACAAATGGTATCTTTTGCTGTTCAGGAGTCTTGAGACCCTGCAACAAAAGAAACGTTTCCTCCGGTCAGGTCTGACCCTCCCCTGACGGACGCAGCGTTGAGCTGTTCCCACCCAGCACTGGGCACCAGGGAGCAGAGCTCAGCACCTCCCTCTCCACGTCCCCTCCTCAGGAGGCTGCAGAGAGCAGTGAGGTCGCCCCGCAGCCTCCTGCTCTCCAAACCAGACCGACACAGAGCCCTCAGCCGCTCCTCAGAGGACACGACTGCCAGACTCTGCCCCAGCTTTGGGGCCCTCCTCAGGATGCATTCACGTATTTTAAAAGCTTTTTTGAATGGTGGGGCCCAGAATCACACACAATACCCAAGGTGAGGCCACACCAGGGCTAAATCCAACGGGGTAATCACCTCTTTTGACCAACTGGTTGTGCTGTGTTTCATGCCCCCTAGGATGCAGTTTCCCCTCTTGGCTGTCAGGGAAGGCTGTTGACTGTTTGAGCCTCCTGTCAACCAGCACCCCCAAACCCCTTTTGCAGGGCTGCTTTCTAGCCACTGCTCTCGCAGTTTACCCTTGTATCTGGCATTATTCCATCCCAGCTGCAGAATTCTGCATTTGGACTTGTTCAATTTCATGCAACTGGTGACTGCCCAGTGCTCCAATCTACCCATATACCTCTGCAAGGCTTCTTGTCCCTCAAGAGAGTCAGCAGCACCTCCCAGTTTAGTATCATCAGGAAACTTGCCAGCCATGCACTCAACTCCTGCCTGCAGATCACTGATACAGATATGGAATAGGACTGGCCCTAGAGAAACACCCCTGCTTACTGCTAACCAGCCAGATGTAGCCCCATTCACTACAACCCGTGGAGCTTTGCCCTTCAGCCAGTTTTTTACCCAGCGCACCGCCTACCTGCTTGTCTCACAGTTGGACAACTTGTCCAGAAGCATGCTGTCAGGGACAGTACCAAAAGCCTTACTAAAATCCAGAAAAACTATATTGACTGCCTTCCTTTCATCTACAGGGCTTGTAATGTTATTGTAGTAGGACACCAAATTAGTTAGAGGGGGCTTTCCCTGTGTGAATTCATGTTGATTCAGCTTGATGATTGCATTATTTTTTAAATGCCTTGCAGTAGCAGTATGATCTTCTCCACAATTTTTCCAGGTCTTGAGGTTAGAGTAAGAGTCTACAGATTACTCATGCCCTTCTTGTAAACTGGAGTAATGCTGGCTAGCTTCTAGTCAGCAGGGACATCCTCAGGCTCCCAAGACTTTTTGTAGAAGATTGAAGGGGTCCTGCTGTAACACCCACTAGCTCCTTCAGCACCCTGGGATAAATCCCACCCAGCTCCCCATTCTTATAAGAATTCAACTAATACAGCTGTTCCCTTACAATTTCAGTGTCTGTAAACACAAACAGTACAGAACACTCCATAAAAATCAGCCCTACCTCCACAAATGGATAATTTCTTTGGGCCTTTTTTCATTTTGCAGAAAAGAAAAGATGAAAAAGGAGGTAATAGAGTATCAAAGGTAAAAGGGAAAACAACCTAGCCACAGCCTCACAACTGATTCTTACAAGCTGAACTTCTTATTGAGGATCTCTAGTGTATAATCCAGCATCCTCTGATAAACAGATCAATACAACAGTAGAAATGGAAAAGTAGCAGCTCTTTGATAAGCCTATTAGAAGGAGAATTATGATCAACGTATTCTGACAATCATGGCAGAACATAGCTCATACTGCAATCAAATGTGTGTTAATCTGCCAGTACTAGCTGATAAATTTCACACTAAAAAAAAGGATTATATGAAAAAATGGAAATTTAATGTGAAATTAACTTTTTTAAAAATTTCCATTCTAAAGGGGGGTGAATAAGTTTACACCCCCACAAAACATAAAACTGTCAACCTGCACTCCCCTTCTTTCTCCGGACAGATTTTTTCAATTACCGGAATTGAGTAATCTTAAATTAATATATCAGTTTTCAGTAAAGTTAAACCTTCAGACAGTATTACCAGATATTTTGTATTGCTGAGTCATAAAATAAAAAATGCTTTTGTTAGTGGGTTGTAAAGACCTACCTTAAAATCTACAAGAGCGGAAAACGAAAATAAAAATCTTTCCTGGATGTCCTGATGATGCTGTAAATGGCTACATGAAATTAGCTCTGTGTATACATAAGCATATTTTAAATGAGAAGAATCAGCGATCGGAAGACTGTTTTAAGATCATCATCATAGGAAAAAGGATAAAACAGAGGTTTTAAATTTAGAAAATATATATGATTTTGAAGTGCAGCACTTTTTTCCTCTTCCCCTTGAGCGGATTAGGAAGAACTCCTGAGAATGAAAGTACTGGAACTTTGATAGATAATGAATAATGTGCTATAATTTAAGAGCATGTAAAAGGCATAGATCTACTGTCTGTCAATATCTTTACTCCAGTCAGAATTGTTCCTACTTTTTAAAATTGCAATCGTTCAGAAAATGCAGAGTTTATAGAGACGTAAAACAAGTCTTAAGGGCATTCTGGGGGTGTTTCTGCCTCCTCCACCGGGCAGCCTGAGTAGAAACTCCAGTTACTAAATCAGTGCCCAAAGTTTATGAAGCCTTTCAATCTGTGCTTAACCGCCAGCAGTTAGACTTTGATTCTAGTGTCACCCACTGCAGAAGTACTATATTGCCTTCTGAAAGCCAGAAGTTGCATGGCTGGATATTAAAAAAATTATCCTTTGCACTTGAGAACAGATACTCTCCACAGCCAGAGAGCTGACTGAGTTAACTGGCTGTGAAATGGGAAGTTGCAAGAGGGATAAGGGAGTTGGAATTGTTTAATCAGCATTTTGCTAACTCAGACATGGAGATCCTATCACTTCCATTTCAACTGCATGATATCCATGGATGATGGCACTGCTGCCCCTGGGCCCCATATCACAATACTCTCCGAGCTGTTAGTGCTGTCCTCTAACTTCTAAATTCGGTATAGATTTTGAAATTGGACAAGGGCACATTGGTTTAATAAGTAGAGACATGGAATACACGTTTTAACTGTATGCACTGTAAGCGGCAGAGTTCGAGTAAGGGATACCTAGCGCTTGACCAACGAGAATTCTATTCTTACTAATTCTTCTGTGTTTCTGCAACAGAGCCACCACAGTAAAACTAAATTGGTGTCTGGCAGACAAATTTCTTCATGGTGTGAAGACAGTGACAGACTGTAGTCCCAAGAGACTTCACAGCATAGCAACTCCAAACCAGGTTCAAGCAGATATGCAAAGATGCCACCGTACCTATCAAGCACATCACACTTCCCAAGTATGATCAGCTATGAACAGAAGCACACAGAGTGCTTTTTCTTTCCCCCTGAAAAAAGCAAACATGGTTTCAGCTAATCAGACCTGTGTGAGGACAGTATCTACTCACTAACCCAACCTAAGTGCAATTTTACAGAAAAGGGTTGTCCACTTAAAATATGTACATTGAAAAATAAAGGGAAAATAGCTCTAACTGTGATCTATTTCCTACTTTATATTCACTTTTCAGAGACTAAACACCATGTTAGGTCACACAGCTGCCTACTGTACTTTTGGGCATGCAGCAACAGCAGGGTTCACTTATGCAGTTAGTGATGGACCTAGCTGGAGAATTGGATGGAGGAACCTCCAGTTGCATGGAAACTGCAATTCACAGGAGGAGAGCAAAATAATCTGTTTCCTTTAAAGCGGAGTAAAGATTATTTATTTAAGAGGACTCACATGATTCAAAATGTTGCAATTAAGCAGTTCTATCACTTAAACTAAATGGATATAAACATTAATAAGCATTATTTATAGCTGCTTGTCTTCCCAACTCAATTCATTCTATGGAAGCATTTCTTGTGACCTTTAGCCACTGTCTTAACATCTCTCATTGCAATTGGCAGAGCAATTTTTTGGTTGCTACTGTATAAGATAGACAAAGCACTAGCCTGGAGCACTTTCTGACCTTTAACTGCCATATTAATATCTATAATTGGAATTGAAAGGCCATTTAGGCTGAATATCACCCCAACAAAGTAATCTGAACAATTACAATTATCTCTTTGAAGCCACAGACCATATAATCCTCTTGAGGAAGGGGGCAAGAGAAAGAGTTCTGAGGATTAGTCCCCTTAAGCTGCTTTTCCCAACTTTGGCAGTTCTAAAAAAGACAACAATCCCAGTTCCTGTTGTTTGAGAAATTGAATTAAGGAATGTATTAACTAAATGTCTGATTCAAGTGATTTCTAAGTTCATGCTTCAGAATGCCAACTATCAGTGTCTGCGATAAATTAGATTATTCAGAATCACGAACCATTGAACCCAATTTTCAAACCTGTAACACCACAGTCTGTTACAGTAGCATTTGTTTTGTTGAACTGACATTTTGTTTTAAGAAGTTTCATCTGGGATATGCAGTAAAACTACCTCCTACTTTGTAAGGACATCAAAGAATCTAGGGAAAAAAAAGATTTTTTTCAGAACTTTTTGAGCTGCCAAATGTTTGTCTGAGTCCTGTCCCTCCCTTAATACATCCTATGTTTAAATAAAACAGCTTTATCTATAAAACACCGCCACAGCAACACTGGTGACACTGTTTCTGCTACCTCGTAACCATGTGTTACACATATGCTAGGTGAAAGTGCCCGATCTCTCAGAAGAAATAAAGATGGTCATCTGCTTATCAGCAATTACAGACTATACTTAACCCATCGTGTTCCTTGCATGTAGCCATTTTCTTTATACGTATACACGGATGAGAGAATATCACTTTTTTCTTTAATAGAGTTTGTTCTGTCCTGCCCATGGCTTTTATTTTTATTTTGGTTCTCTAGGTGCACTTTATCCAGGCCCCTTGTACTTCTCAGCTAGATGGGATGGATTTTGGACAAAGACTCCCTTGCTGAAACAACTCCAAGAAACCCTCTGAGAGAGGCTAGAGCACCTGAGGTTGGGTTCCCTGCCTCGGCTGTCGGAGGGTTCACACGCTAACTGAGCAAGTGGACATTCAAGCACAGCTCTCTGCACCTCTTACGGTAACTGATTTGTTCCTCCATCTTTTCCATATGCTTTTGGAAAGTGTCCAGTACATAGCACAATTTGTGGCTTGTGAGGTCTTAATAGCCTACACAGCTTCAGGCACTTGCTATTATAAAGATTTACTACTCCTAAAGAGGTCCGCAATACTGCTGCCTTCAAGCCTACCTGCAGCAGTACACTTGCCCTTCTTCTGCTTGTATACTGCCATAAGCACTGGAGGAATGGGAGTCAGAGCAGACCATCCAGCTTTTTACAGGATTCTTTACTATATCCAAAGCCCACATTCACTTCCACTGAATGGACTAAGATACAATTTTTTTTTTTGTCTGTGAACTACCATTCACTTCTTCCAGCATGTTGTCGTTCTGCAGATGTGACAGAAATATCAGGAAGAGATTAACATGCAGGAACAGAGCTGACCATTTACTACTACGGCTGCCTCAGATCACGTCACATGATGTTCCCGCCAGCACTGCTGACATTATTAAAGCTCCCTAGAATCTAAGAAGTATAAGATTGGGTTCAAATAAAACAGGTCACCAGAGACATCACACAGTATCATCTAACATATCCACTACTCCCTGTTCTGGCAAGTCATCAGACAGACAGGGACATGCACTTGTTCTGCCCAAAGGTTATTTCTCTGGTATTCAAGTTTTGAGCAAGGAAGCTCCATTGTCTGAAGATTAGATCCAAAAGAATGGGAACAAAAAGCAAGAGAACAGGCAGGCAGGAGCTGGGAAGGAGTAACCAATGCAGGCACAGGACCCCGCACAGGAGTCAGAGTGGAAAGTTAGAACAAACATCACTACTAGAGCAGAAGCATGAACTAAGTCAGGTGTAGTGACTACCGTAGGCATCCAGATCAAAAGCAGGGAAGACTTGATGAAGATAAAAGCTTGAGACGATGATATAAATGGGGTTAAAAAAATCAAACCAAACCTAAACCATTAGCATAAGCCACAGCTAAGTTTTTAATAGTAGTATGCTGCAGCTCAAACTCTGGTTAAACACTGTCAGGAGTTTTCACCAATTCCCCCGTCAGTATTTGTCCGGTGTGATTGCCTTAGTAACCATCCTGCTGAGAGTTCAATTGCAGTTCATACCCTGTCAGATTTAACTTTAGAAAAATCTGCTGCTTTTACGCTTTTGAAGAAAAAACAAAAAGAAAAAAAAAAAAAAAAAGCATGTTCCTGCATGTCCTTGCAAGTATATTATACCAAGAGTTAAAACAATCTCAAATAGCCTGGAGGAGTTCCTGCGTCTAGTTATCACATGCAGGGCTTTTTTAGTAAACCTGGGCTTCCTGTGCTGGCTTCATCATAGATTCATCTTTAGCAGCATTGTCATTTTCAGAAGCACAAAAGTAATTATGCATGTTGCACAACAAAATAATTTCTAGCTCTTAATGGCTGTGTCATTAAATCAGCCAGAGGAGGTTCTACAAGATGCCACTGTTATTTGAAAGTGTAGATCACCAAGTTACAAGCAAAGGCAAAGGTTACTGCAGGTTCAAGGTTGAATCGGCACTGAAATTCAAACTAATCCTGAAACTGCTGCGAGCCCGGCAGCACGTAGTGCTATTTTAGCAGCGCAGAACTGCCTCACTTACATGGGTTTGGACTGCAGTCGAAGAGCTGGCTAACAGGATTGTAGTGAAAGAGTGAGAGTGGAACAGCTCAGAATCGACTTGAGAGTGATGCAGGCACGACTTACAGTAATCGTGTCTTTCCAGAGTACTTGGATTGTTTCCATGTCTGAAGCTCGCTGCATAGTCTCACCCACACTGAATTTTCAATCAGAGGAAATCCTTTTGCAGCCATCACAGCTAAACACCTCTCATTAAGTCTGTCTCATTGCTAATGAGGCCAGTAGGATAGGAGTGAGAGCTTTCATTCTGTATAGTAACTCCAAAACTTGTATGGTGATCAGTAAGGACTGATTCAGCTCCTAAATCTATGATGAATCTCAAAGAAAAATCACCCAACAGGTAGAAGCTGAAGTTTATATGGGATGATGAATCGCTGTCTTTCTCTCAGGACGGTAACATAACAAGTTTATAAGCAGCTGTTCCCTTAAATAGAGGTTTCAACAATTTTGATGTTTACATTGCCACAAGTCAATTTTTGGATTTTCACTTCCACAAGCGTTTATGAAATGGGAATTTTATTTGTAACAGCCTCCAAACTAGGAGATACACTTCATAACTGGATACATAATTTTAGAAGAAAGTATACTCACACAAAACCAAACAGTTTTCATATTAGAAGGACTTCTTCCCTGACACAAGCTTGAGACCTGACCTTGCTGTCCCTAGACTAAAATGCCCTGGATGAACAATGTACATATTACTATGGGTGTGTTTTAGACAGTAATCATAGCAGTTTGCAGCCATTCAAGCAATTTCTCTCTCTTTCCAGTTTTATTAATAGCAGCCGAGAAATGAGTCAACAATAAATTCAAGAATGAAAAATATCATGAATTTACCATTCGCTTTACCCACTCTCCTTTCTAAAATCAACAGATTTACACTGGAGATAAATTCGGGCCACCTCGTCTTTCAGAAATCACTTTGATTAATGAAGAAGACATTAAATGTGTTTAATTCCTTTCTTGTTCCAGACATCTTGGTGGGACTTTCCTTTTTTAATATAAACATAGGTAACTTCATGCACCTAACTAAACTCCTTTTTTATGGTGGAAAAAATTATCCCCAAAGCAGAATACACTTAATGTTGACAGCACTGAACTTGGCTTTTTCCCCTTCTTCTTTACATCTCCTGAACATATGGTAAAAAATCCCAAACTCAAGAAGACAGTAAATTTCGTTTTCATGATGTTTAACATTGGTGGGGCGGTATCACTTTAAACACCATTAAGTAATAGATCAGAGAGAATAAAAACATTTTCCATCCCCCTCAAGCTTTTAACCTTTAGGGCTTCCTTGAGGGGACAATGATTCAAATGCCAAACTCACAATTATGCATTCACTACGCAGAAAAGATGCCCAGGCGTTTACACAGAGAAACTAAGCAATACATTAAAGTTACATTAAGGTCCTTGGTTTTCCTGTTCACTAATTTCCCTTCTCATAACTGCCACAGACACACTCCAAGCCTTTCCCAGGCTCAGCAATCACACTATCTTCCCCAAAGGCACATTCATCAGCAGACTGAGCTTCCAAGCCATCAATAATGTGGCTGCCCTATAGATTCAGTGTGGAAAGGAAGAAGATGACTGATAAGTAATCAACAAGTACATAACAACACAGGATTAGTAGTCAGCTCTCCACCAAGGGAGAGGCTAGGATGTACTCTGCCTTATGATGTAAAGGGGATTTATTTTTTCCATTTTTAAAGGAGCAGGTGACAGTAAGCCTTACTGGAAATAAAGATTATCTGCTGCATGGAAAGATTAAACAAGGTGTGTGTGGGGGGGTTGTCTGCAACAGCCAGCTGAAAAAAAGTTTCCATCTCTCTATTAAATGCGGAGCAAAGGCTTTTCTTTGAGCCCCCCTGGAGGGCTGACGCTCCCCTTCGGTTTTGGCTGCTACAGCAAGACCTCTTTTATGCTGTTTTACCCTAACCCGCACACCAGCTGTATGAGTGTGTATACCCGCTGACAGTTAAATGCATGTGGAAAAGAAAAATAGAACAAAACAACACTGACCTTGACAGAATTCTTTACCATTGCATTAAAAATCTGCATTGAGGCACTGTACAGGGAATGAGCACAACTTAAATGTTCATACTGAAAACCTCCCATTAGAGGATACAAAAGTGGCTGGGATACAGTTGGGTTTGTTGCTCAGTATCATTTTCGACTAACAGAGTAAATGAAAAATTTCTTTCAGTACTGCTTATGCCAGTGAGAACTCTGCCCTTAACTACTGGTTCCCTTTCCTCTCCAGCAGTTACTATTTCGCAATTAATAAACTTCAAGGTAATATGCATCTTTATTATCCTGAGTAAATATGAAGTATTTTATTGTCAAGCAGAAAGAATATTAAACCACTGAACTCACACTACTGTGTCTTCCTGTCTTCAAAAGCAGGAGGTTAACTCAAGATGTCTAATCTGACTAGCATTTGTTCGTATTTTTCTTTCTTACTTACTCACAAGGACTAAACTTTCTCTCATATTCTATGATACCAAGAAGTAGGCAGATCTAAAAATACTATGCACACTACAAAAAAGAGTAGCATTTTTAGATTAGTTTATATTGATATATTAGTCTTTACCCCAGAAAAGTCATTCACCCACACACAAATGAATGTGTTGATTAATTGTGAACCAAGTATAATTTCCTGCATGAAGGTTATACCATAAAAGATGTTTCATCTTCATCTGAATTACTAGTGCATCACTTAGCACCTCTCTAGTGTGTAGACCATATGGCTTTAATTGACAGCTGATGAAACCAGTAATTGTCCTCTTGGATTAGTCATTGGTTATATTGTTGCTCAGATTCTTGATGGCAGAAGGAGAAAAAACCTCCCTATAATGGCCTTGATAATGCACGCTAAAATTGAGAAGCCAGAATCTCCTCTTAGCTGTTACTATAGCTGGCCTAGAGATAGAAAAGCATATGTCAACATGGCTGCTAAAAACTGATCAGCAGTCCAAAACCATTATTCACTTTTTATGAAAAATGGAATCACATTTGTTCACGCAAATGTTTGGGGAAATCTTATGTCAGGTGGACTTGTCTGAGGAATTCTCACTCTCTGTCAACAGAAGAGACAGCTGCGCTAATCAACTAATGGCATATAATGAACATTGAATTATTAACTGTCATCGTGAATAACAGAGCTCAGACACAGCCAAAACTAAGAAACCACAATATCTGGGATTTTATAGTCTCTGGCTTGAGACCTTCCTGCCACCCAACACACACGTTTAACAAAGAGCAAACTTGAGGTACCAAAATCCTGCTAGTATTACCACAAATAATATAGAACTCTCTGAAAAACAAGGCATCAAACCTATGAAGTGTAAAGCTACAGTCCAGGGCCTCTCTATGAAAATAGTCCTTCTTTTCAGTGTAAGAACTCATGCAAGTCTTTAATGAATTTACTGTGAAAGTTGCAAAACAGGTGAGCAGAGTCTGTCTAAGCAACTCTAAATTCTACTTCTAAATACCCATCAATATCAAAGATGTGATTAGTTTCCATATGGTAATCCATTTCCAGTTCCAGTTTACTAACCCAGTACCAATTTATTTTAACAAAAACAAAACAGTGCAACATTGTATATTTACACATTTGTAAACATGAAGTGTTTTTAAATAGCTGCTTCTCTTTAATTTGTTAAAACAAAGCACTCAATTCAAGTCAGCTAACTCAAAGCCACTTTTTTAATGTATGCTGCCTCACAGAAGCCTAAATTCCCCGTTGTCCCTTAGAGTAAGTTCCTGATGAGCCTACATCTGTTACACGCACACCCTCTTTTATGATGAAAGGGGGGCTGCACTGTGTTGTGAGATACACAGCCTCACAGAGAGGGTAAGATAAAAATAGACCTGAATACACATCGTAACAGAAAATTCCGTTTACTGTTAAACTCCTTAACTGGGGCAGACCAGATACATCGAGCCTACTTCCTCCAACATCGGGAAGCGGAAGGATAAGGAATATGAAATAGAGGGGAGTTAGAGGATCTTCCTTCTAAAACTCCCTCCTTACTCCCTTTCTCATTTCAATGTCTTGTATTTAGTGGTTTCAGAATTTCCTCACTTGGAGGTTGCTGCCCCATCATTATCATTACTGAAAGTCATAACAGAATCTATCCTAGCCTACATAAATTTGGACTTGTATCGTACCTTTCTCAGTCTATTGAACTTTCATCTGGCATAATTTCATGTAGCTAGGAGTTCCTCATTGCACTGATAGACTGAACAACCCCTGCTGAAAATACTCTGCTGTCTCCTCTGACAAAAAAAATACTGAGTAAGGTTTGTAGATTTCTCACAGAAAGAAAAATAAACTTTTTCTAAAAATTACAGAAGAGTCTTTATAAATATGCTAAAGAAAAGTGCGCAGATATATTTCTACACGGAAGTTATTTTCCAAAAAAGAAAACATAAATATTTGAAAGCATTTCATGACCTTGCTGCTGGGATCATTGAACCACACCTTCAGATTTGGACACCTTGTTTTGTTCCTTGCAGGAAACTCATATGACAATCCAACTCACACTTCCTACAAATCCTCTCTACAGGACACCACTATGCCTACGTGATGCCACTACTGTGCAGACAAGATAGGATAGCTGGAAGCTGCTAGGGACTATCTGTAGTGAAACAAACCTTGAAAGGTGGATGGACTTACTGTTTCCTCTAAAAAATACCACCTCAGCTGCTCAAAGCTGGTCACTAAAGCATTCTAACAAAAAAAAACCAACATTGTGCCGTTAGTTTGGCCTGATTATATTTGGCCCCAAAGTCATTTATTGCTTTAAAGCAATATACAAAAGAGTTCTGTCAGTTTGTAAAGAAGAGCTTTTAAGATAGGTATTCACCAAGTGATCCACAGGTAAATTGCAGGCTTTTTGATGCTGATGACTGCATTCGCAAGGCCAAACACTCGGGGGGCTAAGAAAATAGTTCAGCCTTCATAGATCTTTCAATTGTGCATAGAATCACAGAATCATAGAATGGTTTTGGTTGGAAGGGACCTTAAGGATCGTCTGGTTCCAACCCCCCTGCCGTAAGCAGGGACATCTTCCACCAGACCAGGTTGCTCAGAGCTCCATCCAACCTGGCCTTGAACACTGCCAGGGAGGGGGCATCCACAGCTGCTCTGGGCAACCTGGGCCAGTGTTTCACCACCCTCACGGGGAAGAATTTCTTTTTTGATCTAAACCTACCCTCTCTTAGTTTAAAGCCATTCCTCTTTGTCCTATCACTCTACACCCTTGTAAAAAGTCCCTCTCCAGCTTCCTTGCAGGCTCTTTTCAGGTACTGGAAGGCCACAATAAGGTCTCCTTGGAGACTTCTCTTCTCCAGGCTGAACAGTCCCAACTCTCTCAGCCTGTCCTCATAGCAGAGGTGTTCCAGCCCTCTGAACATTTTTGTGGCCCTCCTCTGGTCCTGCTCCAACAGGTCCATGTCCTTCTTGTCCTGGGGCCTCCAGAGGTGGATACAGGACTCCAGATGGGGTCTCACCAGAGCAGAGTAGAGGGGCACAATCGCCTCCCTGTGCCATCTCTGGCCACAATTTCCATCAAGTTTTTCTTACTAGCAATAATCTATAGTGATTGATTTTATGACACAGACCTCTTCACTCAAACTGGTGTGAGACCACCTGCTACTTTCACATATGCCACAATTCAAAATCTCCAAACACCCTCTGGAAGTACATTTAAGCAAAAAACACCTTTCAAGGCAGGTCTTCATGTTTCTTTCCATGCCACGAGTACTTAAACATTCAGGAGCAAGATACAAAAACATTTTGTAACGGTCAATCGTTGGACATCTCCCTGGGGGCTCATTGATGGTGCAACCAGCAAAAACTAACCTGCTTTGCTCATTATAACATGCATATTGCACATATCTACACCAACCCCTTATGACATTACATCTACTTAGCACTGTCACTTCAGCTTTTGCTTTCAAAATGGAGCACATTTGTCCTTTCTACCTCAACAGTACTACTGGAATCACAATTTGTTTTGCACACTCTTTTAAAAAAAGTAATCTTTTCATTTATTTGCATTAACTATAAGCATTGTGCATACGTGAGGTCCATACAAAGCTGTGTTCTCTCTTTCAAAGGCGTTGTCCACTTTGTTAATAAAAATGCAGCAGTGTAGGAGTGATCAAATAGCATCAAAAACTTAAAGCTGCTTACAGATACCAAATAATCTACTCCTTCGGTATTCTCAGACCCATAATTATTGTCTGATGTTCTCTTCAGTAAGCTCTGATTGCTTTTCACTTCTTTTGGCAGACAGATGGCAGTTTGAAACTTAGGTTATTGTCCTCAACACCATTGGCTAGCTTCTTAAATAAATTCTAAGGCAGTGTCTTTACTGCATAGACGCCCAAACAAGGAGGCTTGATAAAAACTTCTCTGAATTTTGGAAGCTTTCAAATGAGACCACAAACATTGCAGCTAAGGTAAATCCATCTTTGTGTAATCCAATCTTTTGTACCCATTTCCACGTCACTAAGTCATACACTGATTTTCTAACAAGTCCCGTCTATGATGTAGCTCATTTCCACACTGTGTTGGCAATTCTTACAACATTTGTACATGTAAGGCAATATAAACCTGTTAACAAAAGCCTATGCTATAGAAAGATGGAAAATGGCCGCTACTGCAATAGTTTGCACTGGCTAGTAACAGTCCTGCATAACTGTATTTTTATAACTGTTACCTCCTCCTTCTCAGAACGACTTCACTGCAAGCAATTTGTCTGGAATAATTTGTCCTCATCTACATTATACCACAACCCCTTGGTTTTGTTTTGTATTTTTGTATTGCAGACAAGTCATTCACTCCAAGGACCTCTGAAGGCCAGCTTGACAAAATCTGTAACTTCCAAATGTACTGCCTTCTACGAAAAAATAACAGGAAATGTATGGAATTCATAAATACTCACAATAGATTGTTTTGTTCTTCCCTTTTAAATGAAAATATATTACTTCTTTTCAAAGGTTCATTTACTAGAGAGCACAAATTCTCTGCACACGTAGTACTGAGAAAGAAAAAGCCACAACACGTAGAATTGAACAAGTCGGGTCTATGAATGTCAGTTCACTGTTGAGTCTGGGTCGGTAGAGATAGGAAATTTAGGCTTAATATTTCAGCATACTCCTCTCCCACTGATTAATTAAATTGAACTAGTTTATAACCTCAGATTGTGTGGTCTTCTTCTGTAAACAATTTGTTTACTTTTATTGACTATGCTCTGCAGGGAACATTTTATAGAAGGAGTTCTTAATTCTATCAGAAGGGTGGCAAAATTAAGCTACTTCTGAAATTATAAATTATGACACATCATGTCTTTAATTTTTCCAGAGACATTTCAAAAATAAGTATAAGGCCAGGAACAACCATTTTTATTTTTCAGTTTAAAAGATCATGTGAAACTTAGAAAAATGGTTCCAATTTTATGTACAGTAAAATGGTTCTGATTTTCTGTAGAGGTTACTAAGGAAGCAGAAGAGCTGGAGAAAACACTGTTCCTACAGTATCCCCTACCACTAGCATTTCTCAACAGAAGAGATGAGAAGGAATGGTTCATCCTTTATTGAGAGGGACAGAAGGTTTTGTATTTTGTCGTAACTTTCATATTTACTATCTTGTAATTGACTGACAATCTGCAAAGTGGACAAGTGAAGACAAGGACTTAGACCCAACAAACAACTGCACCTCCAAGTTCAGACTGCATTCAGCCTTCTGTGCATTTAATTATTTGGCCTTTTGGGTGGAATCTAAAACCTATTGTCCAGTGAGAAACAATCTCCAAACAGCAGTCTAGGGGACCTAATATATGCTTATAAATATCTCAAGGGTGGGCGTCAGGAGGATGGGGCCAGACTCTTTTCAGTGGTGCCCAGCGACAGGACAAGGGGCAACGGGCACAAACTGAAGCACAGGAAGTTCCGTCTGAACATGAGGAAGAACTTCTTC
>Ga0065711_1041879_pt1 | contig 15812 bp, 7 predicted proteins | sample Hoacrofraction12_FD_59098 | JGI IMG/M metagenome (GOLD analysis project Ga0065711, IMG submission 59098) | Hoatzin crop microbial communities from Cojedes, Venezuela - Epithelial fraction 12 v2 (version 2) | ecosystem: Host-associated > Birds > Digestive system > Esophagus > Crop | place...
CCCCCCCCACCGGAACCCAGCGTGACGTCACAGGGTATGGAATACCGGGCTCTGTTTGGCCAGGTGGGGTCAGCCCCCACCCCCCGGCTGTGCCCCTTCCTGGAGTCCGGTGAAAATTAACCCTGTCCTGGCCAGACCCAGGACAACCACTCTGGCAGCATGAAGAGAGTGGGCTTTGACCTGGTACAAGTAACCATTTTATACCTCTTCAGCTTGCCAGAGCAGCACACAGGCGTTTTGACAGAAAAGGAGAGCAACACACTGTTTCACTGTACTTTGGTTAGGAAAGAAAATGTTGTGGAGATAGTAGTGGTGATTATGGATTCAGGTGGAGCGCTGGGGGTCCTGATGGATGCCAAGTTGAACATGAGACAACCTTGCTGCAAAGGCAGCAAATGATATCCTGGGCTGCATTAAACAAAGCATTGGCAGCAGGTCAAGGGAGGTGATCCTTCCCCTCTACTCAGCACTGGTGAGGCCACACCAGGCGTACTGTGTCCAGTTCTGGGCTTCCAGTGTAACAGAGACATGGACATACTGGAAAATGTATAGCCAAGGGCCATGAAGATGTCAAAGGGACTGGAGCACCTCTCCTATGAGGAAAGGCTGAGAGAGCTGGCACTGTTCAGCCTGGAGAAGAGAAGGCTCAGGGGGATCTGATCAATGTCTATAAACTCCTGAAGGGAGGGTGCAAAGAAGATGGAGCCAGGCTCTTTTCAGTGGTGCTCAGTGATGGGACAAGAGGCAATGGGCACAAACTGAAACACAGGAGGTTCCCTTGGAACATCATGAAACATTTTTTTATTGTGAGTGTGTGAACACTGCCACTGGCTGCCCAGAGAGGTTGTGGAGCCTCCATTCTTGGAGACAGTCAAAAGCCACCTGCACGTGGTCCTGGGCAACCAGCTCCAGGTGGCCCTGCTTGAGCAGGGGGATTGGACTATATGACCTCCAGAGGTCCCCTCCGACCTCACCCATTTTGTGATTTTGTGACCACTAGAAAATACCAATCCACTAAACCAAAGCTGTTGGCAGGGTTGTGTCTGTTTTGATAAGATTTTCTATCTAAAGATATTTATCTACTTATGTCCTACCTCACTTCTCTGTCTTAATCACCACTACAGGTGAAGTTGTCTTCCTCCACTTTCTGTTAACAGCCCCCCCCCCAAAAACAATAGCATTTATTTTCAAGACCCATCAGAATGAAGACAAGGGTTGAAACCTCAATTTGTGTTTCTTTCTTGGTCATCTGTATTCATGACCTATAATTAGAGGCACTGTGCTCTCCATTTACAGGAGGACCCATATCTGTTTGATATGCTAATTGCTGCTGGATTTAATCTCTGCATTTAGTACAGTAACTTTCCATTGTATTTTTCCATTAATTTTTTTCATAACAATATTTAATAATCCTTGTATTTCAGCATCATACGTTTTCTCTGTGAACCCATGTCCTAATTTTTACTACATTCCTTACACTGTGTTCTTCCATCTTAAAAAAAAATCACATAATTTTTTGTGAAATTTTCAAATGCTGGGCTTTAGACTCACATATGAATGGACCCAAGGTTTGGATTGAAAACAACAAAACCCCAAAAGTGATTGATAGAGTTAGTATATATCAAACTGAACTTCATGAGAAGTCATTGGTCTTAAGATACCTCAGTAAGACACATCTTTCTGATATCTCTCTAAGGTAGAATTCCCAAAATGTTCTCACTTGTGTCAGCATTATAGATAAAAATGTGTCTTAGAGGAAACACTGGGTCACTAGTTTAACTGTGCTGCAGCAATGTAGATAAGGCACAGAAGACACTATTTCTGCAGGAAATAGTGTCTCTGATCACATCTGAGAGAAATGGTATAAATAAACAAAAAATGGAACAAAGTAGACATAAAACAGACAAAGCACTGCTTGACTACAGTTATTATTCTGGTTCTGAACGCTTTTATAGTAGATTGCACTGGGCAGGGAGTCTGATGTCTGCTCATCCTTCTTTTCAAACCACTTGCCCTTTCAGTAACAGGAGTTACCCCTTGGGCCAAACTGCCAGGCCTGGCAGGTTATTGGGGTTTTGCCTTGCTTTGTAGTATGAAGAAGGACCCACTGACTGAGGCTGTTCTGGTTATCTTCACCTAACAAATTCCTGCTGTTGCAGGCAGGTAGGACACTGGTGAAGTCCTTGATGTCTCCTACTTTTCTCCTGTGCTACACTGTGATTTTATGGCTGTTGGCCTTTCATGGTAAAGGTTTTAAATTCATTGTTAAGATTAGGGAGAATTTTCTGACTGTAATGACTTTGGGGGAAAGCATATAAAATGCGTATTCATGGAGATTCCTGGACATCCACTTCATACATACAATGGCCAGCGGCTGCAGGGGTGCGTATGTGGTACACCACATAAATAGGGACAGAACAGCATTCATTCATCTCAGTGCTGATGGTGTGATCTACATTACTCACAAATTCTTGGTTTTTCAACCACCTAGTATTCACTGTGTCACCATGAAAAAAGTTTTTAGAATTCTCCTGTGTATGCCATCCTCACAACTCAGGACTCTCCTGTCTAGATATTTGTACATTTTTCTTTGTGATCATCCACACAGGAAAGTATTGACTCCATTGAAAACATATAATTTGTTATAATTCAGGTATTTTTTACTTTTATTTCTCCCTTTCTATCTATTAATCTTGTTATAATAATAAGCACACCCTTCTTTATCTGACCAGCTTTTGGCATCATGAGTTTCTATTCTCAGTGCACAGACTGAAAGTTTTAGAGCATCTAAAAGAAATTGGGAAGAACCTTGAGTACTTCAAAATAATAACAGCAGTCTTTTCAAATCTGTTATTTGAAAATGGACACATGAACAGAGAAAATAAATATCTACAGTTATAATGTTCCTGCTTCTCTAATTTGACATCTTCGCCCTCAAAATCACTACCAAATTTCCATTGCTTGCACCAGATTTGTAGAGTTTGTTCTTTTCTCATACATTCTTATCAAAAGCTCTTGGGTTTTTCTTGATAATGCCACAGCATGTCAGTCTGAGCACGTGCAAACAGACCTGAGCTTGTTGGATATAAATCCATGGGAGGTACAGAGCTTGGTGCTGTGCCTAAGCATGTAAGGAAGCCCACCTTTGCTCCCCGCAGCGGAGGGAAGTATGGCTGTGCTGACTGACCCACCATCTGTGGCAGTTACCTGCTGCCTATCTTTCCTCAGTGGTGACATTAATTTAGGTTATCTCTTCCTACCATCTTCAATAAAACTAGTAGGAACTTAACTATGGCTAAGACTTCTCTTTCACTTTTGGCTGAAACTGGCTAAAGCAAGTTATTAGATAGGAAATGAGAGACAAGTAACATGACAGCATTTCCTTAGGAAAACATGTAAAATATTAAAAAAAAATATCAAGTAAAATGCCAGGAGTAGGGAATACACATCGTTTTGAACATGTTAAAGAAATATTGGTATTTTCTTGGGTTTGCTCTTCCATTCCCTGGTCTTGAGGAGGAATTCTGAAATCTGGCAGAGCCAGGAAAAACTGTGGGCAGAGATGAGGAAGGAAATAATGACCCCCTAGGTGAATATCTGCCAGATATGGCCATCTTAAATGCTTTTGAACTTGCATTTCAGCAGAAATCAAACCCCTTCTGCCTCCTCCAAGCTGGGCTGCTGCCCTGCCTGCTGCCCACAGTGCACCTGAGCGCAGAGCATCCACCCAGTCCCACCACGGCAGCACCGCAGCCCTTGGAGCAACCCCCCGCCAGGCATTCTGGGCAAACCTTCACTTTGTACAAAGACATTAACAAATGCCCTGGGATGTTGCAAAGTCTGGCCTTGGTATTGAAAGCAGCAGCTTTTCTCACCCACGCTTTAAGCAAAGGGCAGCCAGGCAAGGTGTAGGAGGCGAAGCATCTAATTTGGGTGCTGAGGGCAGAAAAGCCAGAGCCAAGGAAATGAAGAAGAGCAAGTTGGCAGAAGGAGAATAATGAGCCTATTTATTAAACTGGTACTATGTAAGATGACCAAAGATGACAGAATCTGGATTAATCAAGACAGTAATCAAAATATTTTTTATCAGTTGGACAGTCACCAAGATAGCTGCTGTAAAGTCCCAAGTATGCTAACATTAACACTGGGGAGCAGATCAATTGCCAGTTCAGGAAGCAGCGCTTTCCCATTTGTGTAAATGCCGAGAAACACATGGCCACAACATCATGCTGAGAAGTCCTTTACAGTCACACAGATTTGTCTGTCTGACTGCAATTTCATAGTGCATTTCTTGTTCTCCTTATCATGCGCTTTGCCCCTGCCCTTCAGTCAATTGCCTTCTTTCTTTTCCCTAGGTTACTGATATATAAGGGCTGTGCAGCACATCAAAAGCCCCACCTCCATAAAGTGGTGTGAATTGAAGATCCTCTGATTCCGTTGCTTCTCACAGAGATTCTCACTTTTGATTTTTTTCATTTCTTCTTGACGTTACACATTTTCAGGGACATTACCACAGAGACACACAGACCTCCTGATAGCTGTTATTAACTTCTCTCTCTACTATATTAGAAGAAACTCCATAGCTCAGAAGAAATCATTTTTTTCTTTGTATAACTATTTAATAATTCTTAAAATATGATTCATATTTCCCACCTCCCCATCTTTTTTTGCAGAAAGCATATGATAAGAAGTTCCATGCAGCTTTTCCCTGTCTTAGGCTAATTGCCTGCAAAATCTTATGGAAATAGCTCTCTCTCATTTGAAGCCACTGACTTCAATCTGGGAGCAGACATAGGGCTCTCCCCATACCACCCATGCCTTTATCCTCAGAATAGACATGGGTTGCAGCATGTGGGGTCTCACGACCCAGAGTACTTTCCCAGATGTAAGAGCTAAGTATGCAGCTCCCACCATTGGATCATTTATTTTGTCAGCTGTGCAGGGAGTTTCTCCCCACTGCTAAGACTCTTTGAGGAGGCATCCGGAGGGCCATCAGGTTCTCTGTTTATTTTCATTCCCCAGGCAGTTGTTTAAATACACAGTTTAACTTCCAGAATAAACTGGCAAGTGGGGTTATGGAACTGATTGTAAATATGTATATTTGTGTATGTAGGTTGTATATATATGTATGTGTATGTTTTTGTCTCTGTACCTATCCTACAGAGTTCCTGAAGTTTCCCATGTTCAGTGGGTGGACATAATATTAATTTCATGGACAGAGATGGGAGTTAAAAATAAAGGAAACAGTCAAGCAAAAGGAAATCTGGAAGTCAGGACATCCCTATGGCAGGCCCAGAGGCAATAAACAAAGCCTCCACTCTTGGATGTTAACTTCCTTAGGGAACAGATGCCATTGCTTAGGTGTTTTCTGCAGCTTGACACCTGCCTGCAGGAGTCAGCACCCAAGGAGTGGACCATTGCATGTGACTCCTTGTGAGGACTTAGAGTTGAAAAGGTCAGATTCAGACCTGGATCCTGACCATTTAAGAAAAGTAGCTGAAATTATTAACTCACCCTGTTCCCAGCAAGAATTCTTCCCAGTTCCCCTGTACTGGAAAACTAATAGGTAAAAGCTCTGCGATTTTTCCCCCAGCCGTAGTTGTGCAGAAAAAAAGAAAAAATAGTTCCAGCTAATGTTTGCAAACATATATCAAAAAAGGAGGAGGAAAAACTAGATCATGTGTACCGCATTAGCTTAAATTCAAGAAAAGAGAATGTTAAAGTTTCTAATTAAATCAGGTATACAGCCTGGTCTTTATCTCCTGCCTTTGAAAGTGAAAACTCAAGTTAACCTTCTCATACAGGGCTGCCTTCATTATCATGCATTTGGCAATATTGAGCTGAAGCAAGAAGACAAAAAGGAATATCTAAAAATGCACGTCTAATATTTTCCTCTTCAATCACAAAAGTTCCCATTCTTAAGAGTACATGTAAACAAAGTGTATCACAGTTTCATTTATTTTTGTTTATTTTAGTTTTAAAATTTTAAAAAACTGTAAGTTAGTATTCTGGAAATCAGCCCCAAGCTGTCCTAGAAACATGTATGTTATTGCCAAACAGTTCTTCTAACAAACCTTGCTACATTTCATGGAGCTGAAACATGTTGAAACATGAACTTAAATTTTCAGGAAATTTTAAAAAATGTGATAAAGTTAAGTATGGACCACTTTTGTTCATGATTATTTTACAGAAATTTCAAATTAAAAATATGAAATTTATATATTCTTAAAAAACCCTTATGCTAAGAAATTACAATAAACCATAAGAATATGTGAATATGAACACACACATGTATGAAATTTCAATAGAATATTCCAAACCATTTTTAAGAATGTGCAATCTGTTTTATAACTGCTGTGCTTTATAGCTTGTTTCATACACTACACCTTTGACAAGATAGGAAAATATCCAAGGAATATCAAGAATCACTGGGAGAAGTTTTCCTTTAAAGACCAGACATTTTTTGAGCAATGAAAAACAGGTAAGCAGTTCCACTCAGCTTTAGACAAAAGGTATTCTTCTGAAGAGCTCTATCTGACTCCTTGATACAGGTACACCCTTTTCCTCAGCCTCTGTCCTGGCAGAGATTTAGCATATTATATGACTCAGGAGTGTGTGGGGAAGAACTGCATTTGTCACTCAGTAGCATGCTGTTAGCTATAAGTTGTTAGCAATAAGTGACGCAATTAAGTGTTTCTTGGAGTGATCTTCACACATAATTATGGTTCCGTTTTGAACTACGTGTCACTAATAACACTGTACCTGCTCTGTAATTAGGTGACTACCTTGTATTTCTGATGTACTCACGAGCTGTGCAGCAAGAACCAGCTACTCCGTGACACTGTAAAAAGCCATCTCTCACTGAGACAGAATAGACACCATCTAGTCAATACAAAATGTATTTTAAACACTGTTTCCAGAGTTAGCAGCAATCAGGACAACTTTTTTCCCTCAATGGTATAATTATATATCAAACTTGCACGTCTTGTTCCTTTTCAATAAACATTTTAATTGCTGCACACATTTTGATACTTATCAAGTGCAAAAAGTGACACTTATTATTTAATGTATACATCACAGTGAGCTCTAAAGAGTCATAGAATCATTAGGGTTGGAAAACACCTGTAAGATCAGCAAGTTGAACTGTCAACCCACCACCACGATGCCTGCTAAACCACATCCTGAAGTGCCATATCTACACATATTTTGAACACCTCCACTCATCAACCCACCAAGGAAGCTGCTACTCACACAGAGCATCAAAGACCCTGTACCTCTCATGGTGGGACATGACCAGAGGGGATCTACTACGTAAGGAGCAGACCGATAGGATCTATACACCTATGATGCATTATTCACAGCTGCCCAAGGCATTTGTTAGATTACAATAGTTCCACTTAAAAAGGTCAACAAACAAATAGCCAGAGAAGGACAAAGATGTTGGAAGATGTATTTTTATGAAGGAAGTATCTAGGTTTCATGGCAGGGTCTCTGTTTCTTTCAAAGAAGAGTAAAACAGACTTTCACTTTACTAGAAAAGTTGATTGACAAGAATGTGTTTTCCAGACAGCTGGAGATTTGTGATTTGCTCCAGTGTTGAACCAGTTCACTTTCTGTTCACAAAAACCGTTTCAGCCTCATATTCTTCCCCACACCCAGAAATCCCTCGGCAGGACTCTGTCCCCCATGCCCCTTCCCATGCCAGGAGGAGATGCATCAGCTTGCACTGCATGGCTGACACTAGCAACCATTCAGCAGAGCTGAATCACCCCTTGCAGATTCATCTGTCAACATGAGAAGCTGGGAAAAAACATTCTCCAAGAAGTGTCTGGGGCAGCGGAACCTCTCTTTGGCAGTAACGCTGTTAAGAGAACCTTTCCTGAGCTGAGTAGACCTGCTGCAATGCAGAGGATGCGTGCTTCTGCAGTGGGAACATGCCTTTCATCTTGTGACATCTCTTCTCCCCCACGTTGTACACAGCCCAGTGGTGGTCACTCTGACCTGTGACCACCCGGAGGGAAAAGTGCATCTCGTTATATTTATATTGTCTGTCTCAGCTGTGTGCCTCAGCCTTGAATCTGAGTGCAATTTTTGTAGGTACCACAAACATTAATAATAGCAGTGAATATGAAGACAGAATGCTGCTCTGTGAGTAATTACAGGTTTTTCAAATAGCATAATTTCCTAGTTAACATTAGAAAAGTGACTGAGAATTGCTATAAATGTAAACATATGGATGTGGGTGCCTCTTTCCTGATATCAGCATTTTCCTGAAAGCAATTTAAATGAGAGAAGTGCAAAAGGAATTTATTTTTAGAGAGTGCTTTCCATAAGTGTTTATAGGACTGAATGAAGTAATGCAGAAGAAGTTTTCAGAATAAAGAGTGCAGTCACCTTGAAATGCACACTAATATGAATTTTAAATAAAACTCTCAGCTCCATATTAGTGCAAACGCTTTACAAAATATTGAGCTGAATGGCAGAGCAGTATTTGGGCCTTTCCAATTTATTCTTTATTACCTGAACACTGTTTTTTTTGTGGTCCATCGATTAGACCTTCAGAGAAGAACTTCAAATGGCACGGCAGATGTCATTACAACTCAGTGCTAGTTTGAGGTGAATGACACCAATGAAGATTTTTGCTGCAACCATATAACTTTCCCTAAGCTATCTGCCTTTCCGCTCTGTCTGACTGCAAAGACAGTGTTGCAGATTCTGGTGTACTTGCACTAATGTACTTTAATCAATGGACTGTAAGTGGAAAACATGGAGGTACCAGCTCTCACGCCCTGCCGCCAGCTTGGCTGTGATGTCCCTTCATCTGGGGCAAGCATTAGGCTCCTTGTGCTTGGGCATATGGAGTGAAGGAAAGAAGGGCAGAAAGGTCTTCAATCCAGAGCTCAGAGATGCTAGCTGGAATGATAAATATAAATGAATCTCAAAATATAAATTGTCAGAACTACAATTTATAGAGATTTTCCCACTGAACAGCACATGGGAGGGATGTCCCCATGGGGAGGGTGGCCTTAGTTTGATACCATGTGTGTTTATTTCATTTCACCAAGAAAGCTCTTATAGTTGAACACTGACTTTAGGAAAACCCTAAAGGCCTGAAGAAAGTGTTCTGCAAATGCAAGAGGTACAAAATGCCCTGGAGAAGGCCTGCATTGAGGATATGTGACCAGTTCACTTGTGTTCCATACAGAGGTTGACTTACTGAAACAAACAAAACCACAATTTTGAACCAGCTTCATCTTACTGATAATTTACATTGCATCAGCAGAGCTCATATACCACTGGGAACATTGACTTCAGTAAATATGGGATAAAATCTTTCCCATCCTTGTCAGACCTGTTGAGAAATCAGGCTGTTAGAGAGTAAATTCCACTGAAAGAATATAGTGCCTTAGACTTGGTTTAAAGACTGATAGCTGTTTTTATCCATGGACTCCAGATAACAGGATCGTACCAAAGCTCACTAAAATAACCAACTTGCAAGCAGTAGCCTCAGGTGCTTTTTGAGTCAAAGGGATAGTTCTGCCTTTCTTGGTCATTAACTTTTTTTGCCAACAGCAATCAATATCAAGTTTAAGTTCCACTGTAAAGCTTTTTTCTCTAAAACCAGGGAACAAAAAAGAAAAGGGTGATCGGTTTATTAGGAATAGGTATGAGTAATAGGAGTGTACAGTGGCTAAATGCGGTTTTGCTATTAACAGAAAAAAGAAACAAAGTCCACCCACTTGCTGAGGATGAATGGGTTGATGCTGTAATAGAGTCAGCTGCATGTGGCAAATCAAAATTTAAATTTCAAGATGCAGTGATTGTGTCAGGAAAGCTGGAGAGGAAACTGGAGAGGAAACTGCTTTCCTGCAGGTCAGAGCCCTGTTCTGAAGCCCACTGGGTTCCTATGACCTGGCTTCCCTTCAGGGTTGAGGACCTTCAAAGGAAAGCCCAAACAGAGGAAGCCTTACTGGTTTCCAAACACCCCCTTAAATGGCTTCCACCTTATCTGTCCAAGTGATATCTGTGTGGGATGCCATCAGCCGAGCCATCAGCAGGAAGCTGACAGGTAGGCAGAGAGAAGACTGAATAAGCTGGCTGGTGTATTGGCAGCTCATAAAGCCAGGGTGAAATCAGAGTAATCACAAACCAGACTATTCCTATTCTGAAGGGAGAATGGAAAAGCTCTCTTTCTGTTGACCCCTTGAGATGAAGTTAAGCTTCCTTCTGGGGGATGCAGAATCTGGTTTCTGAGTATGGAAACGTATACTGTGGATTTAGTGGCATGCTGTGGGACAGAAACACAGAGGAATGGAGGCTACAAGGCCATACCAATAAGACATTAACAAAATTAACAAATGGACCTTCAAAAGATACAGCAGACTTGGAGCCCATCTAATACACTTTCACATCAAACTCAGATATCCTCAGTCCCAGTGCTGAGCTGAGCCAGAGGGTCATGGAGGCAAAGCTGGTATTCCTAACCCCTGACTTTGGATAAGTGCAGCCCTCCCTGGCAGGCAGACATCTCCAGGAGAAAATTCAGAGAATGTAAGTTAGTTGATCATTATGCTAACAAACGAGGTGGTCTGAATCATGCTCTGCAGGAACATACCTCTTACCATCCTCTACCTGTGCAGTCTAGATTCCTAATTAAGATACAGCGAACAACAACCTGAATAACTAACAGGCTACTTACTGGTGGGCACTCATGAGCTGGGATTTATTCTTTTACAGTCTAGTGTAAAGCCCAGGAAAATAAAGCCTACTCCTGAAGATACCAGTTTATGACCCCATGCATCCAAGTAGCTTTTTTGACTTCGTTGTAATGACTTACATCTGTGAAGTATCTATAGAAATGGTACTTCAACTGAAGTTATAAAAATAATTCACAACCAATAAAATATGACTGCTTCTTTTTTTGCAGATAATGGAATTCATCAAAATCCACAAGCAAGACATATAACTCAATCTGTTAACCCAAAAGAACATCGCACTGCTTCAGTAACTATTGATAGGGTGTTGGTTTTCATTTTCTGATAAAATTGTATTTTTTGGTTCTTTCATATAGTTTTGTACTTCATTAACGAACTGGACATTGTCCTGGAATGAAAAGAAATCCAATTCTATTGTTTTATTTTCAGTTCATCCAGTTAATTCTGGTCATCATCTGTTTCTCTCCTCTTTTTGTCTTTCTTCTGAAGATCTGTATTCTCTGTGCATATACTCAGCAAGTTTTCCTGGGATGCTCACCAGTGAGTAACTTTATTTACAGCAGAAACAGCCAGACAGAGAGACTCATTTTGAGATCAGGCGTAGGCAAGCTTTCTTGGCAGGAGCTTGGCACAGCTGCATCACTCAGAAGCTTGAGCTTCAGCAGCATTTGTTTATATTTGAGGCACAAATACATTTTTCAGTTCCTGAATTCCTGTTTTCCAGTGTACTTTAGTAAACTGTAAAACTAAACTAAGCCAACGCAAGATGATCATAAAAATAAATCTAAAAACAATGTGTATCCTGTCAAGATGGCATGAGGGGCATCTACTTGTAGTGAAAAGGGCCACAAACACCACCCCCATTTATTCTGTAAAGTCCCCATGTTCTCTACAGAAAGACAATTTAAAAAATGACAGATTCTTGATTAAAGAATAGATGGTAGAAATTATTATTATTTGAACAGTGCATGCTTTAAAGGGACAAACACCATGATGCTCTTGTCTAGGACATTCAGTTGCAGTGAGGTTGCTCTGTCTCAAAGTACAGCAGTCAAGGAAAGGTTTTGAATCTTGTTTGTTTCTATGTTAGAGAGTCTGACAACACCCTGGATGGCCACAGGGAAAAATGTTTTTTTTTCTTTTTTGTAGCTGGGAAGGGCCCAGATGGAAGTCATGACTGTTCTTTCAACCTCATCTGGGAGAAGGGAGAGGTGCACTCTCCACTGCCCCTCAGAGAGCAACTGGCAGGCTCCAACTCAAGGACCTATTGCTACAGGCAAATATGCCCACTCATAAATGCATCAATACTCCTCGTTAAAAAAAAAAAAAAAGAAGACCAGTAGTTTCTATAGTTACTTCTAGTTTCTTGTGTCTTATAGCTTCTAGTGTTTTTATCAAGCCAATTATAAAAAAGGATTATTGACACTCAGCTGCCCTGGAGGTGCTTGGGGCCCCTGTGCCAGCTCTTCTGAGAAACCCACTTGAGTGTGGCAAAAACTTGTGGAGAAGCCAGTCCTTCTTCTGGCTTGCCAATAGAAAGAGTCAATGAATGACATGCAGTGAATAACTGGAGAGGTTTAATGTATTTGTTGCTGAAGTGGACTTTCAGCCAGTTCATCTGGTTTTGCATGTTTCTTCTGTGAGCTTCACTGAGGCAAAGTTAGTGCTCACTAGCGGGTAATCATGTGTTATGTGGTCCCAGATAGCTTATTCTCATTCTTCACACTTAATTCTTAATCTAATACTACGTGGACTCATATTTCTTTAGAGAGAAATTAAACCCACTGAACTACTCAAATTTCAAGTGAAGAGGGACACATAGGCGTATTAAAACTTACACTTTCATTCTAGTGTCTTGGAAAAGTCTACAACGGGAACACATCCATTTGCCATTTCCTTCCAAACAAAAGGGAAGCAAAATTGTATGGGAACATTGCTTTACCACATTTTGATGTAGATTTTTAAGATGTTATGGAAATGCCTTCGTTTCTGTTCTACAAGATGGCTGGTATCTCAAGAGGACCAAGAAAATAAATTTTCTGGTCTTGCAAGAGCTGTGTGATCTAGAAGAGTAGGAGTAAGTATTTATTTGCAAAATAGATGATGTCCCAAAATCTCTGTTGAGCATCTGTCTGCTGCTGGATGGCACCTAAGCTGCCTTTTCATCCTCACTGATACCCAGATGTGGAGTACTGTGGCAGCTCTGTTTCCTACCCCATCCAACAGGTGTGGGGCATGTCCAGCACAGCCAGGAACACCCCCTAAAAATGGGTTGCAGTTGCTTTTTCCTTACAACCAAGCCAGTAACAGTAAAATACACAGAGATCTGGAGGCCAAGCAGGGCGAGATCTGAACCAATGTGTTTTTCTCTTCTTTTTGTTGAAACAGAGCAACAGTGTGGAGAGGGCAGTGACACTGCTTGCTTGGAAAAGGAGAAGCAGCACATGACTATCTCCTTGTTATACAGGCACACCAGTTCTGCGGGCCTGAATTCAAAACAGCTGTTAGAGTGTTACACATTGAGGAGTCTTTGAATACAAATGTATAAAGTCCACCTTGGAAATAACTTGGAAGTGAAAATCAGCAAAGGATTCTTCGTGTCTTCTACTTGTATGGAAGACAAGCTATAAAACCATTTTCCACTTTTTTTCCCTCAAGGTTATTTTATGACACAGCATCTGTAGAGACATGGGAGACAGCCCTCGCCGTATGCATACCTTTTCTCTGGCCATTCTGGGAGGCTGCAGCTGTGGGTTTTTTCCTCCTGCAGACAGACAAAGCACAATCAATGTACATATCATCTGTAGGAGATACTGCCACAAGACAGCTATAGAGAAGAATAAAAAAGGCATCATAGAAAAACAAAACAAAACAAAACAAAACAAAACAAACAGGAAAAAAACAGCCTTTCCTTAGTTCTTCCAAATAACAGACAAGGGTTATTATTTGTATGGTAGGGAGCTCAGCACAGATTATAGGTGACTGAAGACCTGAGTCAAGCTAAGATTTGAAGAAATAAAGGATTTCAGTGACCTGCTTATCACCAAGTTTTCATAATTTCTAACTCTCGGATGCTTCTTACCAGCTGCGTGGGAATTTCAGACCATCCAGAGGTTTTCTGTAAACTATATAAATAGTTTTAAAATTAATGAGATCTATATAGGTGTATGCAAATTACTTACATAGATTTATTATCTACCTAAGTCTGTATTTTAGATACTATCTATGGATTAGGTGCTTAAAACCAAGGTACTGCGATACTCCGATTTTACCCTTAATCCAATGCACAGTTCTATTTATCCATCAAATATAGTAACCAAAGATAAGTGAAGCATAATGTTTTTTATGAAAACAAACAGTCCCTCTAGGCCACATGGAGTATTCTATGTGGAAATTTTTGTCTTTATCAAAAGAAATCTAATAAAAATCAGCAACAATGGAATAAGTTCCTTTGTTGCTCGTCCTCTTACTCAGCAGGAGGAATGCACTGGGAGGAGAATGGTAAGAGTTTTCATCTGGTAAAACATTTTTCAGCTGTCAAACACAATGAGAAATATCATTTATATAGAGGTTATGATGTATAGACAGAGTGAATGAATATTTCAAAGTTGAAAACTTTGGAGTGGAAGAAATGAGTTAGTAATATGGCTTTGCAAAAGGCAGAGTAAATACAGCCTTCATTTTTTGTCTAGCGCATGTATTCAACTTTTAATATTAGGATCAAGATTAAATCTCTTTCTTTGAAAAATAAAGTGTCTGCTGTCTGTGAGCTTCATACAGGAATTACTTGCTAATGCTTTGTTGCCTGTATTTTATTTTTGTTTTGTCATGCAGGAAATCAGAGTAGGTGATCACAATGGTCCTGCCAGGTTTAAGATATGAATAGAAATGAATAAATCTGACATTATAATGGAAGTTCTTATTAAAAAAAAAACTTGAAAGGTAAAGAAATGTGAATTCAAACTTAGAACAGCGCAACATTCAATGTCTGAGCACCTAACTCTCTTATATCCTAGCTATTTTTTCCTGTAGTTTTAAAATAAACTGGTTCCAGTTTTTTCACTGAATAATTTTCTCACATAATTTATTTCTTCAAAAAAAAAGAATAGCTATATTGAGACAAACCACTGAAAAATAATCAGACAGGATTTTCATTAAATGGCATTAGGGTTCTCTGTACAGCTTGAGACTTGTTTGGACTCCGGAGTGCTTAAACCTTGTATCAGTTCCCGGGACTGCAGGTTGGGACCCCGGGGACACATGCAGGTGGACTTCTGTGTCAGCTGGAACATCACCACAGGATAGCAGTCAAAGTGGTTTTTAGTGAAGACATCATTTAAGAAAAGTTCTTCTCACTGCCTGTTGGAATTTACAGCCTTTTTAATTATTAACTACTAACTAATGAGAGCCTGCTCTTGTTGTTCAGTGCAACTAGTTCAACAGCTGACCGGCATTTCACTCTTCCCTGGGAACTTTTGAGGGGACTAGATATTCAGGAAAATCCATTATTTTATTTTCCCAGTAAATCTAATCATTTGTTAAATACTCTTGTTTGTGGTTTGTTTCTTTTGGGTGTTTTTGTATTTTTTTATAGCTGGATGTGTAAGCACAATTGTTCCAAACAGTAAAAGGAAATAATGGAAATGCACCGTTCTATTTCTTATATCACAGTAACATCAGGGAGCACTGATCAGTATTTTCACAATGATTAATTCACTGTTCAGTTGCTTAACTCCGGTTACCTTGGACTCTGTCTCTTGATCACACCAGTGATGCACGTTTTTTAAACTAATGACATTATGCCGCTATCTATGGTCATGTAAAACTCCCTCTCACCTCAGAGGTTGGAGACAATGATGCTAGGATCGCAGGATTTGACACGAGACATCATCTTCAGCTACACTTGGATGTCTAACTAATGAGACTAGTTACCGGTGGTTAAACAAGTTAAAGAAGTCAAACAAGACTGGAGGCCAGCAACTAGTGGTGTCCCCCAGGGGTCAGTACTGGGCCCAGTCTTGTTTAACTTCTTCATCAACGACCTGGATGAAGAGTTAGAATGTACCCTCAGCAAGTTTGCTGACGACACAAAACTGG
>Ga0065711_1007598_pt1 | contig 15811 bp, 20 predicted proteins | sample Hoacrofraction12_FD_59098 | JGI IMG/M metagenome (GOLD analysis project Ga0065711, IMG submission 59098) | Hoatzin crop microbial communities from Cojedes, Venezuela - Epithelial fraction 12 v2 (version 2) | ecosystem: Host-associated > Birds > Digestive system > Esophagus > Crop | place...
CAGGCTGAACAAGCCCAGCTCCCTCAGAATGAGCAAGGGCAACGACTGCAGCAACACAGTGATGATCAAACCTGGACTGGAGCTAGACACAGCAACTGGATTACATTTTTCACTTTGAGGACGTTTGGGTCTGTCCTGGTGTAGGGCCATATCCAGGTAGCACAGCTTTTACTTGACACACACGCATTACGAGAGCAAACGCCACGCCGTCACCCAGGAGGGCATCACTCAAAAAAAGGAACAAGTACCCAGAAGAAAAGTGTCACACCAACATGATGACAGTACGCAACCTTGAGGCCTGAGGGGCAAGGCGAGGTCACTGCAGGAGACAGGGAACTAAGAATAGCACAGGCAACGTGAGAGACCACCGACAGCAAGTGCCGTGCGACTGATAAAGCGCGGGCAAACAATTCTGTGCGGATCCAATTTCTTCAAGCATTGTCAGCAGAAGGGCAAAGGGGACAGCGACACACTGTGGCAGTGAAACAGGCAGTCACACTGGAGACAAATCTCTTCACCACACAGCAGAGACAAGAGATACCAGGGAAAGAACACAGTGTGAACAAGCAAAAATCCCCAGCATTATGTATCTACCTAATAACTAAATGCCCCTCTCACCTCTCAGCCTGTTTCCTCTTTGAAGAGCTACTCAAACTACCCAGCTACAAAGTACAACAGAAATTTAATTCATTTTAAAGCAGAAGTATGTAAGAAAAAGTAATTTGTCTTGAAATATTGTCCAGCACCAGCTCCATCTGGAGAGGCCTCTTGCCACAGGGAAGGCTCACCCAGTGGTACGCAGCCCCGCTCCCAGCCCGCCCGAGCGCGCTCCGGGTCCCACCCCCCATGCCCTAGCACACACGACTCCGGCCACGGCAGTCAGCTCTCTCAGGTTCCCCAGGCTCCTGCTTCCCTTCATCTCTGCAGGGAGGCTACCACAAACCCACCGTTTCAGCAGCTCCAAACAAGCCATCGTGAGGACAGAGAATCGTGAACCTACAGACTCCACGGGTCACTTCCTCTTCTGGTCATCACTACGTAAGACCAACAACGCCCAACAGACGTTCAGTAACTCCACTGGATATGTATTTCATATAGAAAATCGTACATTCCACTGTTCTCAAAATAAAATACTTCCATGATCTATGGTTCCATTAGATTTCCTCAGTTTCTGATCCGGATTCAAGACTAAAATTTATACACAGTATAACCAAAATTTTATTTTTGGGGTTTCGTAAAAACGGTTCCCAAATATTGGCCTGTGCTTCAAAAANCCCCACCCACAGCCCCCGGTCCAACCAGTTTCTGACCACTGTAGCTGCAAGGAAACAAATCCTACACGTACACACAGCTTGATGTCAGACGAGCAGCTTCAGCACCAGTTAAAAATACTCATCGTGCCTTCTACCAGCTGCATCCGCTGCTATGAAATCAACGGACATGATTTGCTGCAACAGCCCTAGAAAAACAGGCTACCCAGGCCTGCCTCACGCCGATACAGTACTTACCAGCACCACACACTGCAAAGCTCGTTTCCTAAACACGATACTGCTCAGAACCCAACGGCAAACATCGTACGAAAACCATCCCCCTCTCTAGACCCTAGGCCTGCTGTTAGACAAAAGGAAAGCCTGCACGGTTCTCTTCTACCCACCCAGACAAAAAGGCATTCGTTACAGACACGTACCTGACGCACATCGCAGCCAGGAGCCTGCATTGATCCCAGCACTGCAACATGCCAAGTGCTATCGGTGACGTAGCCGTTTATTCCAAAGGCAGCGATGCATTAGCTGGCTGGTTTGAAAGGCAGCCTTAAGGAGACTGCAGCACACACACACACGCTCCCCCGAGAAAGGATTTTTTTTCTCGCCCCCTCCGGATTAGGCCTGTAAAGGGTGTAGAGAGAGGGCAGCTCTCATCACCAGTTTGGGCTTTATGTTTTGTAAATATGTAAGCGTGGATGTGAACGTGTATCTGATCTGGGTGGTAAGACTCAAGCCAGTTGAAGCATCCGTAAGATCTGCTCCGGTTTTAGATCTGCCCTTGTAACCTATTTCACAAAAATGCAGAGAGAAAGAGCAAGTACACCTCTAGCCCAGCAAGCAGCGCAGAATTCTGCAGCTGGATACAGGGTTCGCCATGTCTCGGGTTACAGGCACCAGTAGGCAGCAATGTGGACTTATTCAAAGACAGTTTTTGCCCGCGATTTTAAAGGGGCAGAACAGCTGGCCTGAACGCAGGCACTGCCAGCAATCAGTGCCTCAAGCTATAAATCAAAAAAAAAAACCACCAACCTGGAACTCAACTCGGCTCTGACAAAGGACTGAGCTGACGGATTTCAAGAAATTAAATAAAGGATGCAGCACAAAAAACAAAAACAGCCCTCTCCCTACTCCCTGGCTAAACAACTTCACTGTCATGCTAACGCAGAATTTGAACAGCCATCAAGGCAGGTCTTCAGCTAAAACAATAATTTTGGTTCCAAAACCACAGAGCCCAAGGTGCCCCAAGCCACCAGGATTCCTCTCAGACAACCAAGTACCAACAGCTGCCATGGATGCAGACTTTAAGGGCTGGGACACTCGTCTGTCAGATATTTTCTTCTCCCAGACCACACACCTGGCTTTTTACCTGCCACGCCACAGGCAGTTTAAACTGGACCATACCCACAGGATGCACACACCACATCACTGGGGTTCCCTCAGAGGTCCAAAGCAACATCACAGATGTTCCTATGGGAGAGAATCTGATGATGTGAAGCTCACCGAGCTCCTCCAGATCACACACGCTTATGATCAAAACCACTTTGCTCCTGAGGTTCTTCAGCACACCCCATTCCCTCCGACTGTTCCTGCCAAGGTATTCTGCACTGAACTTCACAAGTCTTATGCTCAACAAGCCTCCAGCCTCCTGCACACTGTGAGCCCCTTCCTTCTCCTTCAAGTTTATCTTTCAGAACCCATTTCTTCATCATGTCCTTCCCGCTTAGACCCATGGCACCAAATTTTCACCCCTCAAAAATACCCAGTAAAATCCAAAAGTCAATCCAAATACATAGCAAAATTTAAACTGAACCGATATCCACACTCCAGTTCCTAGAAGCACAAAGTACTGAAAGATCTCTACTTTTCCACCCCCATGAAGCACAAAATTCCACATGTTCCTGCAGGAACAGCCTAACACTCTCCAGGTCAAGCCCTGCCACCAAGATAAAAGTTAGTAACAACAGCAGTAAAAGACAGTTCAGCAACTAAGAAGAGAGCAGAACTGAAGTCTTTAGCAAGGAGCCCTCCCAGTGCCCTCTGACAAGGCTCAAGTGTTGAATAGATGTGATCCGTGTGAACGAATGTATCTTTCTTAACAACCAGAATTAAGGGGGTAGGTGGGGGAGTTTTGAATAAAACTTACCACTGAAAGAGTTTCTGCCTCATGTAAGTGAATCCTGTACAGAAAGCACGGTGCAGCCCATTTCAGCGACCAGTCTTATAGACGGAGTTACGATACGGAGTCAAGAGATGCAAGCTGTTCCCTAGCCTGGCGATTCTTTGCGTTCCCTACCTTAAACAGGTTCAATGATGCTTCCTCTTTCCCCGGATCTGTTGCAAGCCTCCACTCCTTCACAGCTTCTCCTGCAGCCACTGAAGATACAAGCGCTAGGCTGCGAGGGGATTCTGCAAAACCATTTGTCTTTGAATGCCTCTGCTACTTGTCCCAGTCTGGGTGAAAAGCGAGGGCATTCAGCAAAACACAGGAGGGGGCCCTAAAGTATTCTGATAGGGACAAAGTGTACTTGGTTATCTTTTCAATTAGAAATATCAGATAAGTAAGCAAGTGGGAAACACTGTCCCTGCCTGCTGGGGTATCCCAGTCAGTAAATCTTTGCAAAATCTCCCTACAAATTACTGAACTTAGAGACGACATTTTCCATGTTAACTGAGGACAGAGGGAGTAAAATATCTGCTACATCACAACAAGAAGAACGGTACTTTTGAGAGGTATGCAGATGAAAAGTCTTTTAAAGTGTATTTGTTCACTAAACAGAGCAGCAAGTTCCAATTCACAGGTTATCGGTGTAACCAGAAACAGCCAGGAACCCACAACACCTTAGAAGCTTCTTTTTTGACAGATACAGGAGTAAATCCCTCACTCCAGGTGGATGAAGTTCAAAATATAAATCACACCACCGCTCGCTGGCAGTAGTGGTAACAAAAGGGAGCTAATCCTTTGTTCTGGCAGGGGATCCTCAAAGATGCACAGCTTTATTTCAGTAACTTGCAGGAACACGCAACAGTATCGCTCTCCCCTATCTGCTGAGCCAACAGCAAGCGAGCATACGCAAAGGAAAACGTCTCGGCGAGCAGCATGCAGTTCCAGTTCCATCAACGGCCTTCTGGTCCACGAGATGCAAACCCGTGCATGTCGCCCTACGCCAAAACCTCAGCAGCACCATGGCAACCGATGGCGCAGACAGCGGAGCAAGAGGAGGAGCCCCACAGCCAGGACTAGGCAGCAAGCAGCCTGCAACGGGAAGGGATCAGTTCAGCCAAGCAGCAATCCCTCCTGACGCGGCTGCGCCAGTCTCGGGCACAGCAGTGGGAGCATCAGCCTTGCAGAGACGAAAGCAGACTTGTACTTCTGTGTACATATTTGTGCATAAAAGTACAGTGGCACTTGCAATTCTACAAGATTAATGCCCTATAGTGTAATCTTCTAACCACAAACAGACTGGAAAGGATTTTTTTCTAATTCAAAACCAGCTCATAAGGATCATTTATTTCTTTTACTACTCTGTGGAATCACTCTAAGAACAATTCCTAAGCAGGCACCCTGTCCTGGTGCCAGGCTGGGTGTACTCAAAAGACTACTGTCCAGACCAAAATTGAGCTGTTCTTCCAAAACTACTTTAATAGATTATTAGTTCTTCCTGACCATCTCAATAATTTATTGAGACTATTTACTGAGAACTCCAAATACTGTTAGATGCCAAGGGCTAAAGTCTCTGTGGGCTTAAGATCAGAGGTAACAGCTCAGCTGCTTCCAAAAATCTGCCTTTCAGTTGATGCAAGTGGATTGCCAGGTGACTTCGTACACCCATTTCATCGCTTATGAAACCAGAGCCCTGATGTATAAATACCAGAAGACATGCAGGATTTATTCTATTTTAAACAAGAATTTGACACAAGATACCACCTTTGAACCAGGAATCAAATTTAGGAATAGTAAAGAATAATTAATTAAACAAAACAAACAGACCCAAAGTACTTTCCAAGTGGTATTTCCAGAGAAGGTTCTTAATTTACTACCAAAACTTCAGAAAGGAGCATAGCAACTGTCTCACAGCTCACTACACAACGAGCAAAAACTGCATCCCACCAACAGGACTACTGCCTTCGGCTGGAAGTGCTGATGGAAATCTCTGAACTCGAAGACAACACCATTCTGCCTGGAAGCAAAAAGATTAAGAAAATATAGTATGTTTGGTTTTATTATCTAAAGGTGCAAAATGCAACAAAGAGGAAATTTGGTTGATGCAGACCGTACACAAGTAGAATATTTTCTTTACAAACACTTGTTTCCAATGTTTGATGCTATAACAGAGCGAGCAGGACATTTACATCATTTTTATTACTGACACTCTTTAAATAAAGCACAACTACAAGCAAGAAAAGAATCAGAACATTTTAATCTGCACGGTTACTCTTCCAACACACACTTTCTGTTAAGCGCTGATGTACCGCATCAATTTAAAGTTCATCATCAGAGCGTGGCTTTCTCAGTCCTCCAAAGCAGCAGCCAACTGGCACAACCAGAGGTCTTCACAGATCTCCAGCGGCCTGGAAGCCTACGCTGTACAGCCTGTCCCAGCATGGCTGTCTTTAGCAACAGCATGAACGCTTAACAAGATCAATAAGGTGATAGATGGAAGGACACAGCGCACTCACGCTCCGCATGCTCAAATGAAGAGACACGAGCTGGCAGACAGACCACCCACACCTGGGTCAGGATGCATCGATCCGACGCCGCAGCCCCGGCTGATGATCAGGCCCTCAGCGATGTTTTCCAGCTCAGGCGGGAGACCTGCAAACCTCAGGCACCGAACACGTGCCAGTCTCCTGCAACATCCATGCTTCAGGAACCGACAGCGCAGCGCTGCTTTTCAGGGGTCTAAGAGCAAGAGGGAAGCAGCAATGCCTGTGACTACAGGAAAAGAGGCTCCCAGAGGAGCAGCTCTGACGCGAGGCACGACTGCCATGAGATGCCCATCCTGGCAGCAGAGGCTCGAGCATCTTTCACAAAGACATTTAATGTGGCCTCTACTAGAATGAGTTCGTTCGCTGTAAAACAGCACGAACAGGACAGTTCATGAGAGCTGGTAGCCAAGGAAGAGCGTTTCTACTTATCAAAGTCATTTTAATACTGACAGTGCTCCTCGGAGGGGTGAAAATCTGCTTGGGATGTCAAGATCAGTGCTGGAACAGCTTCTGCACAAAAGGTACAAGCGATCACTGGCACTGACTATTATAGGATGGATTAGACAGCCTTACAGTCATCCTCCACAAAGTAACAAAATGGAGTTCAGAGGAGAAGGGAAGTTTTACCGTCTAACCTTCAGTGACCTCAAGTATGAGAGGAAAAAAACAACTTCATCAGCTGGCCGACAACCCTACTTTCCAGCTCTCCTGTGCTGGAAGAAGAAGTCTCTTTTCTGTAGCCATCACAGCAACAGGCTCACATGCTCCACGAAGACGTAAAAGGATAGTTCAGGTACACTCACAACCTCTTTTTCAGCTGACTAAATTCTGCATTTTAGACATAACTGTTCCCCGAGCAGGATTTCTCTGCAGCAAAGCCCCTCACCTCAAATACAAGCTATCTCTGTCTTGAGCTGACCAAAATTTGCTGTGTGAAACTAACCAGCAAATGGAAATATTTTTGGCAACTTCTTCAAAAATGTATGCTCCCCTGGACCTGCACCTTGTTTGACCCATTAGTCGAACTCTACAGAACTCTCCATGAATTTATCTTTGTCATTTCAGAACGTGTTGTACCTTTGTGGTTACCAGAAGGAAGCCAGAAGCAAGAATACCTGTGTTCCATTAATTCACTGTCACAGAGTGACTTCAGGCAAGTTGTTGAACTTGTCTTTGTCTCAGTTTCTCCAACTGTAAACATTATTTGGAAATCTTTTGATGAAAGGGACTGCCATTCTGGAAAACTCTTTCAATTCATCTTAGTTTATCTTAGAAAAACAGCCTACAATGCTGTAACTTTCTTTTATTTGAATTGGCATTTCTCTCCAGTTTAACTGAAAGTCAAGTATCCTCAAAAGAGAGCTGCCAAAGTAAGCATGTTACAACAGAGGTACTCAAGGTTGCACACCTATTGCATTACTGCTCTCCGATGCCAGGCAGTGTCCTAGCAGTTGCTTGATTTTCTTGCTCTCCTATTGTCTGTTTCCACACTAATGGTTATGTGTTCATCCAGTTCCTTCTGTTCCTAAAATATATACAGTCCCAGGGCTAGATCTTTTCCTGCTTCAAAATTACCTTTTGTGCTGCCAAACTATTGTAGCTGGCAGTCACTGGAAAGGTACTTTCCTCTACATTTGCATTAAGATTTTCTATTTGTTGTGTTACTGCCAGCTGGCTAAGCACGTCCATCAGTATCACCACGACAATCCTGTAAAGTACAGACTGCTGTCCCCCATCTGCCCAACCCAAAGAGTCTGCGACTATTTGTTTTCAGAGGCTGTCTCCCTGTAGTGGGAAGGGAACCACCACTAAAAGGGCAGACTAAAATTCCTTAATCTGCACAAGCAGAGAAACCAGCAAAACACAGGAACAAACTGAAAGGATTATCTGGTCATACAAATATCTACTACTGGTCAGTAAAAGCCAGCAGCCTTTTTGGAACCACCCATTTCTTCAAAAGCAACAAAGTAAAGCTAGCGAGGGATTGTTCAGTAAAAACTATAGTGGGATTCAGACTGTGCTGTATGTTCCTGGAATGGGTCAACACCTTTCAAAACGGCAGGCAGAAGGAGCAAAGCAAGAGGAAGCTCTTCTAGACTCGGTCCTGACCACTGGGAGATCTGCTGGGAGAACCTGAGGCTGAAAGGCACCAGAACAATCAATCACGGAGCGATTTGTACGGAACTAGCAGACAAAAAGGTCGTAAGCTACATCCAGCTGGAAGATGTGAAGGACAAATCTTTCAAACCAAAAAATGCATTTCCTTTCCCAACACGTTCAAAAGGCTTGCAAACAGGGGACTATCAATTGCTGCAGTAAATTCGGATGTTTGGCAGGCTTCTGACACTGGCCAAAACTACATTTTCCTAAATCAAACAAGTATGCGTGAAACGGCTGCTGCAGGGTCGCTGGAAATTCAGACGACGGTGAGCAACCACTCTGTCAAACTAGAAGGATGGAAGACGTGGGGCTTTGGTAAGGATTCACTCTGCCACTAACACTGTTTAACATGTTTTTAAATTTATCAGTTACGAGCTTAGCACCAAACTGGGAACAACTGAAGATGCTCTGGAATCAAGAATCTAATTCTAAAGGAATTTGACAAGGCAGCAAAGTAACCTGAAATGGGCTGCTGCAACTCAGTAGTGTCAAGTGCAAACACCGGACTTCGTATAACTTTATGAATATTCAACGTGGTGATCACTCATTGACTGCTGCTCCCCAGGTGCCATACCTCCTCACCCCAGCCAGCACTGACAAGGCCTTGGGTACACTACTGCGTACAGGTCTGGGCACCAGCCCCCCTGCAATACAGCAGACACATGCAGGGGACTTGCAAGAGTGCAGCGAGACCGATCAGACACCAAGAAACTGTGACACGTACACACACGGAAAAGTGTAAGACACCTGGAACAGAGAAAACGCCAGTGGGTACATCCTGCTAGCGGTATGCAAATCAGTAACGCCATAAAAATAAAGGGGCATTTTGACAAGCAAATATTTACACCACGATTTCAAAATCCCAACTTCATAGCTCATTCTCCCCGAGCTGCAAGCAGCAGCTACCATATTCAGCCTTGGCTTATCACCACTTTGCAGGATACCATTCTTTTCTTTAACTATCAACACAACTTTCTCTACCCAAAACAAAAAACACTACAAGTGATACAGAGTCACTGATCTTACTCAGGGGTCCTGCCAATTCTCTGGCTACACATAAAGCACCAAACCCCAGACAAAGACAAAATAAGCAAATCATGTCTTTGTTCTCAACAAACACAGCCCATCTAAAACACATACAAAAGTGAAAACTTTAAAGGTCTCGGTCAGCACACTTCAGTTTCCTGCAAGCCAGGACAAGCGACAGGCAGCATAAGCAAGCTCACTCAACACTGAACACCCAAGATGTCCGAACGCTTAAGGAAGTCAGGCACGGATATTCCATTAAAACCAGAGGAAAACAGAAGGTTTCAGTACAGATAAACATACGAGAGGTCATTTTGAAACAGAATGCTAGAAGATGTCTTGGCACAACAAAAACTTTTGAGGCCAAACCCCGATATAAAGTTGAATCTTTGGATTATCTTTGGAATTGCTGGGGTAAAAAGACTGGAGACTGAATCCGAGTACTATGTTAGCCGTACCTCATATGGCTTGCCAGGCCATCTTGAGCATTAGGAAGTCCTAGATCTGAAAGGGAATCCGAGCAGACAGACACAGGCGACAAAGACCTCTCTTTCTCCTCTAGCAGATCAAGTTTCACCAAGGAGCTCGTCTCGTCTTCCGAGTTATCCTCTGACACAGAGCCAATAATAAAGCGAGAGTGAGGGTTCATCTCCAGGGGCTTAGCGGGCTGGGAAGACTCTTCCATGGCTCCTACAAACTGGGCTCTCAGCACTGTGTGGGGCAAAGGAAGGCAAAAAAACAAAACCTGAGGTTAATAACTGCTATTGCAGGACAAAGAAGAGGACAAAGCAAGGTTCAATTCTGATAGGAAATGCAATGTTTCAACCCCACAGCTGAACCCAGGCGGAGTCCAGGATCAAGAATAGCTACTTCTGCTATAATCATTGACTTTTCTGTTTGCACAGGGACTATGAGATCAAAGCAGCTGGTGATCCTGATCTGTTGCAGAACCTGTTAGTTTAGACAAAGCTGCAGTAGGCATTTGAAAGAAAAAAAAAAAAGAAATCAGATACAAATGCAGGACTAGAAATCCAAAATTTTTATTTTACTGTTATTCTTTGGTTAGTCAGTTATTGGTGACATTTAAGATCTGACTGTATATGGTCCTTAGCAGCCTGCTCTAGCTGACCCTGCTCAAGGAGAGGGTTGGACTCCACGATCTCCAGAGGCCCTTCCAACCTCAGTCTTTCTGCCGTTCAGTGACTAAAAATTTATATTTCACCAGCATCCAAACGCCGGGACTCATTGCGCTAGGTACTGCACACAGCATTATTTACTGCTGTTCAAATGATGGATTTGATTGGTCAAAACCACCCTTTCCCCAGGCCTTGCCAGGTGTAAGACGTGTTCTCTGTTACAGTTTTTCAGAAGACCTCATGTTTCTTAGGACTCTTTCAGGAATCTGAGCTGATCTACCAGGCACCGGGAGCAGATGCAGCATGCTGGCCAGCAGCCTGCCAGCCAGGAGGGGCAAGGCAAGACCTCAGATCTGTTCAGTGCACGAGCCCACCTCCAGCCACGCTCAACAGCAGACACTTGGGCAAGAGCAAAAGAACGGGCTGAACATACAGTTTCCCTCCCCAAAATATGATCTCCGCTTCCCATGCCAAGAGCTCATGCACATCTCAAGCCAGAATTGCTACCTTTGGGCTTAATGTCATGAAAAGTTTCATGTGAGGCAAAATAAGTAATTTTGAAGTTTTCACTTAGAGAAGCATCCACAGGTTCTGGAACAACTACAAGATTAATAAGAGTATCTTATAAAAAACGATTCTCTAGGAGTTCTCTACACCTACAACAAGTATAACACAAGCAGTAATAAATTTTAAACTTCTTCCACATACTGTTGTGCCAGCTGCTTTCTCCTTAATCTGAAAATATCAAGCTTCAGGAAGACTTCAATCTTCAAAGCTCGTCCAAGTCTGAGGATGTCACCCCCAGAACGACTTTAACAAATCTAACGACCCACCACTGTCAAAGAGCACGGTCTCGCTCCATTCACACCCACCTCTTCCCTCCCTGCCCCAGCTACGCGCTCACATTGCCTACTCCCCACCAGCCCTGGTGCTTTCCAGACCACCCTCTGATCTGACCCAACAAAAGCATCAGAACTGTAACCAGCAAAACGAGGTAATTTCCTGCAAGGTCAGCAAGTGGAACTGGAGCAGCAAAGGGAGCGGATGGGAAGATACTGGTAAGGAATGATGGGGAGAGAAGCAAAACCTCCCCTTTTTGGCAGCAGTGAACTGTCAGCCACCTTCTCCAACCTCACCCCGACTTTAACCTCTTGGTCCCAGATCACCCATGTCAATTAGGGGATAGTATCTACTTTATGGTAATATACTGAAACTTAGTGGCATGATTTACAACTGTCAGATGAAAATACAAAAGTTCAAGTCTCCATTTTCCATTTAATCATTACATAGAGAGAGAAGACTCTTCATAAGGGGAACTCTGAGTATCAAAAATTTGGTGTTGTTCCAACGGGGAATGAATGCATTTTCTTCAAAATTAAAAAATAATTAAGCTGAAAAAGAGCATGACAGACGGAGAAAGCAAAGGAGCACCTCCCAGCACAGACAGGTGGGATGGGGAGCAAACATCTGGTATGCCCTGCTCCGCCTGCCTTTGATGCACTCACAACTACACACAACTGAAAATCACATCACTATAAAATTAAGAATGCACAAACCTCTTGTTATTCTTGCAATCTGAGCAGTTATCCACTTCCAAAATGAACTGGAAAAGAACAGAATTAACAGGTAAATATTGTGAAGAATACTCTGTGTGTGTTCTCCTGACTATACGAATCATCGAACACGAAACCACGGTGAAAAAGCCACAGGTACAGAGCAGACGAGATCACTCGCTCGGGGCCGCAGCGCAAACCGGGCCCTGAACCCGCGATGCTCGAGTCGAGCCCTGCACCTCCTGCTCGCCCACCGTTCTGGCAGCTCCCGAGCGGTGTGTCAGCACACACCTGATCCTCCCACGTATATTTTAGTTCTGTTTCTCAAAGAGACTACGCTTTGTACCAGTGCTATGTACCTATGTCTAGCTTTTTTTTGTCTCTGTCAAATTCTGAATCTGCTGGCCAATTTCAGCTGAATTTGACGGTCAGGAGTAACTCCCGATGATAATTAGAAATCCTGTGGAAAACCAGTGGCTAGAAGACACGGCTGACATACCACATTTTTACATGAAAAAACCCAGTAGTTTACCTGTAAAACAAACAGCGACGCAGCACTACAGACAAGGATGAGATGAGGGGACATTCAGCTCAGGGCCCCAGTCCCCAGCAGGTACTGCACCACGCGGAAAGGACTGGATTGGTACCCTGAACTCTCACGCCATACTGACATCCTGAACCGGTGGGAAAACCCCAGCAGCCCCGCTAATTATAGCCGTGTTACGCCAAGTACAGGGATGCAGCATAATTGGTTTGACATGAACAGGACAGCTTCCATCCGGTGCAGAAGCAGAACCGGACCACGTTCTAACACAAGCAGGACAGGATGGCAGTCTCAACGAGAGCACAGAGCAGGCATTTACAGGCAGCGCAATCCTTAAACACCACGCTCTGTCCTGTCATCGGGAACCGAGAATTAAAAACTGACCCAACTGGCTTATGCACTTTTACCATGAATGTACTTGACTGAATTATTTAGATCAAACCCTGTGTTGACATCCCTACTCCCACAAACTCCAGTTTCACCAGGGCCACAGGCAGTTCATTTCTCAGAGATGTGCTTAGCCATTTTATGATGGAAAAGCCACCAGTATCTGGCCACCACGGGCACCAGAAGGGTGGATCGATCTGCCTTTTCTGAGGATAGAGATGGAGAAGGAGAAGCAGGACTGCAAAGCCTGCATGCCCATCTGTGACTTGCAGAAACGAAACCACACAGGAAGATTTCTTCAGCTGAGGTGCTTGGGCAGGGCTTATAGCTCCAATAGCACCAAGTTTAATCAAATTTTGTTTGCGCATATAAACATGAAGACAATATTTATGTGTATATTTATCCTGGCATCAGATCACTCCTCGAGAATTTCATCCAGACGGATTTACTGTTGGCACAGTTATCAGCAGTGAAGAATCTGGGATACAGCCAAACTAACTTCAACCCTTCTTTAATGAAGAAAAACTTTTTCTAACTTCAAGAACTTACATGTTAATAAGCAAGTTTCAAGACTTTTTTTTTTTCCCGAAGCAGAGAAGGAAACAGGAACAGGCAGTGAAGCATTTCACTCAAATACTCCATGAGAAAGAACCGAACCAGTGCCAAGGCTCCCAGTCCCCAACACCACCCTCAAACAACTTGACTCCAACACCTTGTGTGCACAACGCTGCTCAAAAGCGGTTTGTTATCCGTGAAGCCCCATTCAAGTCCCTCTACCAATGCACTTCCAACCCCGTCCCATTCAAGTCCCTCTACCAATGCACTTCCAGCCCCTTGTAGTCCAGTCCCTAAGTCATGAAGTTCTGCCATCAGCTGGTAACTCAACATCATACTGAATCAGGCATAAGCCCAGCTCGTTCTCAGCACGCTGAAATTTTAAGTTGATTTCAGCATTGTCTGGGGCCAAATAAAGCACAGACATTCTTGGAGATCTCCTCACAGAAGCCTTTTGCTTTCAATGCTGCAAACAGAACACACAAGTCTCACCCAAACTCTGCATGTTGCATTCGCTGTCTGAAACGTAACGGCCATAGGTTGTAACAAGCATCCTGAATCCAGCCAACCGCCAGGACAACGTCTGTGTACCACTAACCGCTGCAGATGGACTGTTTAATAATTTGAACTAGACCCTAAAAACTCAAATTGTCTGGATCTTCAGCAACGTACAGCCTCTACACTTATTTCTGCAGGTGTCAACAGCCTGTCAGACAGGATAACTTTTGCAGAGACTGAAGAAAAACCCTGTAATTTACAGAAAGATGCAGGTTGAGAATTCATTCTTGCAAAGAGAACAGGGAACATCACACTCACTGAGCCTGCTCAGCTACAGAAATCTGTTTAATCACAGCTGAATCTTTACAGAACCGGAGCCACGCTGCCTTCCCTCCTCCTTTAGCAACCGGCTCGCACCGGAGCTCTGAAGATACACAGCACCTTCCGAGCTCCCCAGCTCTGCAGGTATCAAGGCATTTAAGGCCCCAGTCGTGTTCGCGCTACAAGCGGTGAACGCTCTGCAATCCAGACTCAAAAAGTAGCGTACCTGGTTTTGCCTGAGGAGAAACAAAACCCAATTAACTGCTCCACAACCCTACTACTATCATTAGTAAAATTTTTGGCTTGACAGTAAAATGCATATGTAAAAATATTACACTTTAAAAGTTTTGGTAACAGTTTCACTTCAAGATCTTTTTTTTTATTGTAAAATACACCTAGACAAGAAACTTACATCCCATCAGTTGGAAATTCTGTTTCCAGTTTTTTCAAACCATCCCATTCTGAAGACGATTACACTACTGGAATGAACATTCTCCTGGCAGCAAAAATGAGCTATAGGTTCTTTCAAAGACTCAGAATAATGCCTCTACAATATTGATAAGTCATATAAAAATGAAGTTAGCAAAACTGGTTTTATCTAAAGGTCTCCTGTTTAAAGCCCAGGGATCTGTGGTATTGCTAATCAACACAAATAATTTTAAAACCGTGAAATGGCCGTGTACTTTCACCACCCGAACCGAATGAACAGGGTGATAGAAAACAAAGTAAAAACAGATGGCATCCGTGCAACAATTTGGCTACTTAATTGCTTTTACTGAACACAAAAAACCAGCAACATGCCCACCTACACCAGGACGGGCAGTGAGTTTCTGGGTGAGCAGAGGGCAGAGATGCTTTCTGCACCACAACGGGCCAGCGAGCATCAAACCACCGACCCATCGGGCTTGGTCAGGCCGGCTGCCGCGGCATTTTAAGTCTCACTCCATCTCAGAACGTCGCCAGCCTGCATCTGTATGCAAGCGGCGGGCCCCGATTCCAGGGCTGCTCCACCTGAGCCAAGCCTCCCGACAAGTAACAGGGCTTCGCTCCACTTCCCACCCTAAAATGTTCTCAGCTAATACCAAAGACCCTGCGAAGCTCTTTTGCTTCCAATGTATCGAAAGGTCCTTTAGAAACAGCAATTCCACAGGTTAGAAGTTCCAGGTAGTTTTAAGATTTACCGTGCTCAACATTAGACACGTAAAGCTAAATATACCAGTGGAATACACGCTTCCCAGGTCTCCTCCAGCGAAACACGTCCATGTCACTTCCAAAAAGAACAAAGGCAAAAAACAGAGCCTACCCCAGCTCGCTAAAGCACTGCGGACTGTGTCTAACTCCCACCGCCTCCGAGAGAATTGGGCACAGCTTAAACCGTTTGCCGCAGATTTACAGCCTCCTAAACGGGAACAGACTACAATTCTACTTTCCATTTTTCTTTTAAAAGCGGCCCGTTTCATTGCACAACTTTCTCGAGAAGATCTAAGCAAGGAGAGGCGAGAGCATCAGCCGGCAAATCTCGCTTGTACAACTTTATGATCGGCAAGCAGCCGCAGCGCCTTCCAGCCGGCACCGCCGGGGCTCCGCTCGGCCCCTCGGCAGCCCCCGGCCCCCACCGGGACGCCGAGGCCGGCCGGGCAGCCCCCACGCCCCGCCGCC
>Ga0065711_1041880_pt1 | contig 15811 bp, 11 predicted proteins | sample Hoacrofraction12_FD_59098 | JGI IMG/M metagenome (GOLD analysis project Ga0065711, IMG submission 59098) | Hoatzin crop microbial communities from Cojedes, Venezuela - Epithelial fraction 12 v2 (version 2) | ecosystem: Host-associated > Birds > Digestive system > Esophagus > Crop | place...
TTGGCGGGAGAGGGGCGCGCGCCCCGCGGAGCCCCCGCCACGCGGCGGCCGGTGGCCGGCTCGCGGCCCTCGCCACGTGGTCCCGGTTACCCCCACCCTCCCCCGTCACCGGGGAGGCTGCGAGAGCGGGGGGACGGGGCCGCGACTCCTGGCCTGCCGTGGCCCCTTACCGCCCGCTTCCACCGCGAGGGCCCGATCCCGGCGGCATGGCCGGTTACCGCGGGGTACCGCCGGTACCGGGCCCGAAATAAACCCCGCTGGCAGTCCCGAGGCGCGAAGGAAGAGGAGCCACGGAGCAAGGAAACACGCGCTCGCTGGGGCAGTTTCGCCCTCCCATTCACCAAATAAAACACCAACACAATTAGCTGGAATTACTGTTCCGCACCTCCTTCCCCGGTTTGTTCGGTATTCGCTTTCTGGGGTTTGGCTGTCGTTACTGGGCCGGCCACATACACAGAAACCTGCAAACATGCCCCTCCGACCGAAACCAGCCTGGCTCCGGGGCCAGGGGCTCCTTCGGCTCGCTTAGAAGAGCTGTTTCCTATACGGCAGCTGCCAAATGGTTAAACTGGTATTAGTGGCTCACCACAATTGTTGGCTGGCTCGGAAAAAAGAGCTGTTATTTTAAGGCTGGAGCGGTAGGGCTCAGAAACCACCACATACTGTTACGGGCTGGGCATAACTGCCACCCTTCTTTTACGATAGCCAGAAGGAACAGTTGCCCTCTTTAAGGAACAGATAGTGAGAAGAAGCCTCCGCCCTGGGCCGAGAGGCCGACAGGCAGCGAGGTTTACCAGATATGGCCCTGTGGAAGCCCTTATGGCTATAACAACATATGGTCACAGGTTGCCTTCGCTGGAAGAGATCAAAACAAAACGGCTGAGGAGACACAGAGCAGTGCCAACCTCCTACGGAGAGATCTGGGAAATGAGCAGAATTTCACCCAAGATTTTAGCCAAAGTCCTGCCTGGGTTTCTCCCTTGGGGTACACCTCAGCTGGTCTAGCGAGCACTCAGATCCAATCGTCATCCATACGCAGAATGGCCAAGGCTTCTGGAGACCCTGTACTCATGTCCTTGGGCTTTCCAAGGCATATATGGTAAAACCAGTCTTAGTAGCCTCTCGCCCTATTTCTACCTTCTAAAACCAAAAGCATAAAACAAGGGGTTCATTCATAAACATTAATGAGGCTACCCGAGGGACTGTATTCTGTAGCATCATCATAAAATAAGACAAGCAATACTACTGCAGAATAATCTCTTTGTAGCTGACAAACATCCCTCTCACCTATTTTTAGGGATACTTTAAAGTGTTTCAAACTCCTTGAATAATTAAGGCTTTTTTTCTTGGCTCTGGAGTTGCACAGTTTTTTTGCTCTGAAACACTTTCTTCCCCGAACCACCATCTCATCCTCCAGAGCACGCCAAGCCGGGAGCATTACAAAGGCGAGGGGCGGCAGCCCCGACGGGCAGGCTGGCTGAGGAGCTTGCTCAGGACAGGCACCTGGCATCGAGTGCGCCGTCCTGCTAGTCCTCTCCAGAGCATCCCTCCCACTTCTCGCAGGCCAAGGGAAGCGTTCCCTGAGACGCTTGCTTTAGGCGGGACAGGGAAGTTTTGACAGCTGGTCAAGGGGCAAAGGAGATATTTTGGTAGCTGAGAGGCAGCTGGGGTGAAGGTTTTGTCCTAGCACTCGCAGCATGGTTTTGAAAGCAGGGGAGGGCTGAGTAGCAAATGGGTGAACATCACCCCCACAGGGAAAGCCTCTGCTCACCCCCAGAACAGCCACTGCCGAAATTAATTCTCCTGCAGTGCCCTCTGCCCTGCGCATTGCACCTGGCCCCTGCGGCCGAGTGCTTTCCTGCGGTGCACCGAGAAAATGGCCTGGGAAGCCGGCTGAGCAAATCTAACCTTTTGCTGCAACCTCCTCCAGGCCACGCAACCCCTCTTCCTCCCACAGCCCAGCTCTGGCCTTCACCTGACCCCTCTGGGAACCAAGGCAGCTCACTAACCTGGCAAAGAAGAAACACACAAAGCCCCAGATTCAACCTCCTTTTTCACTGGGTTCGTTTTCTGCTGGATCAGCGGACCGAACCTGCGAGTCAGGCGAGTACCAGAGCCGAGGCAAAGGAGGGTGCAGAAGGGTACAGCAGGAGCAGGGATATGCTCCTAAGAAGCATGAGTTTGGCAAATTTTAGGATTTTTGTTTGTTTGTTTTAATACTACAGATAACCATGTATTTCTGCTATAGGAAGCATGAGAAGAAAACCAAAACTAAAAGAAATTTCAGGATGCCTGGCTCTTGGCACAGAAGGCAGCGAGATGTGCAGCGATGCTAGGAGAGCTCAGTGCATAGTCCTTTACCTTCCCTTCAGAAAGTTCTGCCCTGATCCCCACCATGGCTGCTACAGGCGGGATTTATTTTGCAAACACGTGCTATGTTTTTAAGCAACCATCAGCCATACCTTGCATCCCACAGCAGGGACCCAGGCCAGGCAATATCTTGAATATCAGGACCAAGGCGCAAAACTCGGTTCAAGGTCCCACAGCAAGCAGACAGCTTCCAATACTTGCACCAGGTTGGTGCCGGGGAGATAGACCGCAAAGTCCTGTCCCAGCTGGAGTCACCACACACTGAAGACTTCTGGCCCACGTACATTGTGTTGCTCGTACATCGTGTTGGTGCTGTCCAGCAAACGGCGGAGATGCAAACAGCTGAGGCCATGTTATTACCTGCCAAGATGGAATGTCATCTCCTCTTTAGCTAGAGATGGTAGAACAGAGAAGCTGCTGTGAAAAAATCCGGAGTCACCAAGGAGCCCTCCAACAAATCAGTGGATTACATAAATACACTTTAAGTTCAGGAAAGCCATGCATGGTTACAAATTAAATGCCTTCTTCCGCTCACCAGAATTGCCTGAAGTCTGGAGTAAGCTCACCTACTCTTCAGCCAACAGCCAGATCTCATCTGAACACTAGCAACAGCTTGGTGGGGTTGGCCTTCTCACTGCTCTATCCTGCTGAGTTGTGTCAGATGGCTAGCAAAATAAGGCCCACCATGTATTTAAGCTGTTCAGAAATCAGAAGTGCTGAAAAGGACCAGAGCGATCACTGATCTTTGTGGAACACCATACGACAGGTGTAGTAAGGAAATTGCATCCTCACCACCATTGATGAGCTCCATAGCTCATCCAGCCATTCTCACAATGCACCTCAACCATCTCCTTCCCATCGGAGAGACAATGAATGCCTCAGAAGGATCCCAGAGGACAACAATCATGTGTGAAAGATTAGTCCTCAAGACCTTTACCAAGCTTTCCAGTCTGAATCCAGATTGTCTTGGTGTAGAAAGTTAGCCTGACATTAACGTGTACTCGACCTCTTGCTAGTTTCTGTTAAAGTTTCAAGTTGCATTCGCTCAGCACTTGGGATGATTTCAGTCAAGCAGTTGATTTGAATTGATGTTGTGTCCTTACTGGGTTTGTCCAATATTGGTCAGAGCTCATTGTGCTTGTTGTGTTGGCTGTCTTGATCATGGGTGGTATCACGGACATCGCATCACCTCGCTATTAGCTAGGAAGAGCCTGGTATGAATTCGCACATCAAAATTTCAAAGCATCTCAGTGAATTAGAAACACACCAGCCACAGAAAAATGACTAGGGTTCGCGATGAAATTTTATCCTCAAAATGAACAACTGTATCTGAAAAGCTTCCCAAACATACATGATCATTTCCAGGAGGAACAAGACAGTTACCTCGTTCCTAGTTTGGAGGGGCAGCTCAAATACACAGTGCATTGCCAAAGCAGTTTCCTGCCTGAGAAGCTCCTTGGGCTCAGATTCAGCAGCATCACTGGGAACAGCTACAAAAGCTCTCTGGTCTGCAGCATACACATTTGGAGATGTGCTATTTCACCCCATCAACCTTTATTTTTCAGTGCTGCTACCTGAGTTTCCACCTTTCTATCTGCCAGCTCGTGCAGGTATCAGAAAGCCAGGAAAGTCTGTGGGGGCAAAAAGCTGCAGTGGGGTATTGCATACCAGTACAGCATCAGCCCTTTTGCCTCTTACCCAGCCTTGGAATATGTTGAGCCCAGGACTGTGTGGTTAAAGTTGGCGCACGTGTGGTGTTGTGCTCCTGACCACTGCACTGAGGAGTTTAGTCAAGGCAAGGAGTACAGGAGGCAACAAGAGATCTCACTGGAAAGCCTGGGACCATCTGCCTGCTGTCCTTCTGAGCTAAGAAGTAATTTTCCAATGCCTTCTAGGCCATGGAACGCTGTGGGTCACAGGAAAAATAGAAGTCCCCCAAGAAGAAACATGCTTGCTGTTCACAGGGTGAGGAAGTCCAAGAAAATGTTTCTGATGAATACTCAGTTCTATCAGGTATGCCACTCTGTTCCCATGAAATGTTTTTTCAAGCAACCTGGACAGCCAACATCAGCATGCTAAAGATGTGCTCAAGGCCTTGGTGGAAACAGCAGCAAGGGGGCTACCCACCTCCTTCACGAGAGGTTGGCTGCAAGGCAGGTATTAGCGCAGGGTCCTTCCCACCAGCCCCGTTCACAGCCCTTCGCCGAGGCTTGGACGGTTCGCAGGCAGCCAAACTCCAGCTCACCAGCTCTGTGGAACGGTCCTAGCACAGACACCGCACTCCTGGCGCATCGCCGCGTGTTCCTCACAGCGGCGTATCCAACCATCCCACCCTTAGCGAAGCCGGTTGCTCCACTGGGGAGGGCAAGCGGCAGTTTCAGCAGTGTGATTACAACTGCATTTGGCGCTTCCACTTCTGTCCGGATCGCGTCTCGTCACAGCCCCTACACACTGGCAAAATTCTCCAGCCAAGGCTTGACCCGAGTGAAAGGGCTGATACAAATACATCCGTAGGGTTCTTCCAGCAATTAGGAACGAGGGCGGGGGGAAATCCCTCCTAGGATCCTAACAAAGCCAGGAAACCTTTTTAAGCAGAACCAGCCTATCACGGTGACAGAGCTGACATTTAAGGTTGGGTGGACAATAGCGACAGGAGAAGTGTTAAACGACCTGTTCATCTCCACGGCACATTCATTGGGCTGGTTAGGGGGCCGTCTCAAAAGCCTGCAGTTAGGTCCTATCTTCTCCCACCGCTGCCCTTCCCTGTTAACATGCAATGGAGACGAAGAGGCTCCATTAACCCTTCTCTAACTGGTACAGTCAAAAGCTGTTTGCAGAGGTTGGATTTACAAGTACCAGTGCTATTTTGTTTTTTTTTCCCTAAATCAAGAGTTTGACTTCAGTAAAGATGAGGAGGAATCCCTCCATGCGAAACCCTCCCAGTCTTACAACACGTGGGGTTTCCATGCATGGATTTTCTGATGCCCGCGGCTCAAGGCTGAATTCCAAGTCCTGTAACTATAGTAGAATATTTGTAATTGCTCACTGGGATCTCAGCCAGTGAGAATATTTCCTCTTTAACCTATGAAACAAAAAGAGTTATCTTAAATATGTGCTGAAAGTAGAAAATAAAATTAGCAATGGTGTTTCAGGAGCTTGCCAGCATGTAAGCTCAGAGAGACAGAGGTTAATCTGATCCCAAACCAACTGTGGGAAACCTCATGTTCCAACAATTAAAATATTAGTCCAGACGAACAGGTGAGCCCCCCAAATCCCCTAATGGGGTGGCACAGCCTGTTATCCCCTGTAGCCATATCCCATTAAGCTGACACCTCTGCAGGAGGAGCATACACTCCCAGTTGCATACACAAAATTAATTATTGTCAAATGCACTTCATGGGGGCTGAGGTGAGAAATACAAGTTAAAATAATTGACAGTCATATTAGGCAGCAGTTCAAAACCTCCTAGCAGCGTAACCACAGGCAAGATCAACAGAAACTCATGGTTACCTTCACAGGTGGGTTCCCACCGCTTCTTGTCACGTTGTCCCCACTCCTCCTGGCTTTTTTCTTCCTTTCTCTCCCTTCTCGCCTTCCTCCCCACCTCAGCCCCGGCTCTTGCCCAGCACACACAGCCGAGCTGCCCGGGGGTGGCAGGCAGGCGGTTTGCCCCGCACACCTGCTCCCAGGGATTTGCCACCGCAGCGCAGCACCTCCTGCGCCAGCAGACGCCTGGGAATTGTGTGTTCCCTGCCTGCTGCCTCCTTACATTCCCAGCGCGGCATTGGTCCCTCATCTAGCACATCCTTGCTGCCACAACACACTTTCTTCAGGGGTCTCCTTCCAAGCTCAGCTACCACAGGACCGTCTGCTTCCACGTATCTTCTTTGTAAAGAGGCACTATCCCAACCCTTGTCGACCCCAAGCGACCTGGCATATGAGCAATGAGCAAAATTCAACTTCAGAAGGGCATTTCTGCTTCTGTTTTGCAAGCAAAGAACCATACTCAAAAAAATTACAGGCACTGGGGGAAAAAAGAGAAAAAGCATTTATTTACCAACCCCACCAAGCCAAATACTAAAAGTAGGAAGACAGGACAACTGGAAACAATCTCTGCAGGTTTCCCATAGCCTTCAGAGGAGATGGAATCTAGATGTAGTTTTAAAGGAGAAGATTGTGTTTTCCTTGTACTCTAATTGGCAAGTAATCAAGACCACATTCAATGCAACACAAGTTCTTGCAATCACGCTGTGACAGCAGACCAAGAAACTCTATTAGGAATCCAATGCAATTACAGCCCAACAGCAGTCCGGCAAAGGACTGGATATAAAGGGAGGCATGACCCCACATTAGAAAGAAGCCGGTGGTGATACAGCTGAGGTGCAGTTCAGACACCACTGAAGTGACACTAACAGAAGCAATCAGAAGGGCTGGTGCTGGGACAAGAAAGCTGCCACTGGGTGCTTATTTCACAGTCTTGAAACGTTGCTATCGTCAGAGCTGCTTTCAGACCATCAGATAGCTGTTTTCAGAACCACGAGTACCCCCCTGCACTCAGCAATGCCCAAAACACCAGTGTGTATCCTTTTCTCTTCAGCCCTCCTGCCACCGTCCACACGTCACGGGACTAGGGCAGCACGCGGCACACAGGCAAGATGGTACGTTAAAACCCTCAGCTTCAAATGAATGACAGAGGAGAATGCTCTGCGAGAAGCATAACCTTGGTGCTGCACTGCCTCACAACACGTTTCTGAACGAAGCTTTGGGTCTGGCCAAGGTTTGTAACTTCTGAAGCCAGGCTGCCTGTCTCCAAATGCCCGTGTCGCCGCCGCGACGGGGAGTGACGTGCAAAGTCCTTGGCTAGAGAGAAGCAGGAACAAGTTTTCTCCGCAGGAACTGTGAACCGAGTGCTCCGTCTCTCCGCCGCCTGGCCGGGCTGCTGGAAGGATCGGCTGTGGGAGGGCACTGCGCAGACCGGCAGTTCTGGCTGGCACCTTGAGGAGGTGGAAGGTCTGGGTGTAAGAAGACAAGAAGAGTGTTGGCTGAGTCCAGCCTGGTGGGGAAACACACTGCTAGCACAACAGGGCTTTCAGAGGAGTTAAAAAGCCAGTTGTCAGAGAAAACATAAATAATCTTGGTCCCGTAAAGGCGGAGACTCAGGTAGGTTTTCTTGATCTGTGACCTGCACTACGCTGCTGGGACAGAAGTTCTCCAAAACTGACTGTAAAGCTAGGAAATGAATACGCTGCCCGTACACACGTAGGCTCACAAAAAGCAAGGGAAAAAACCCCACAAATTCAAGTTCTAATTATTTACAGTGAAGAACATTTAATAGGTTGCAATAAATACCCCACCATTGTGACACTGCACAAGACCAGATTGTCTTCAAAGGGTTAGGTGGACCTTCAGTTAAAAAGGGAATGAGAAACACCGGCTCAGGCAAGCTCTCAAAGTCCCTTAAGCTTCCCCCACTCTTCCCCATGACCCCTCTGTCCCTGGTACGTTTTTTCTTCTCATAAATCTGTTCAGAAAATATCGTTTCCTTTTTGGTATCGGTTTGGTGCTGTCACTTCACCATAGCAACAGACAGCAAACAGCAGCTCGAACAACTGGAAGGTGTTGGCTGACTCAGGTAGGCTCTCCTGCGGCAGCAGGCTGGAGTGACTCTCTGCTTTTGGAAAAATGATCCATTGCATAATTCTGGATTTAATTCCGCTAAAAGAGAATACACACAATTAACTAAATGCCACCAATTAAACTATCAGGAAGGCGGGAATATTTTCAGTCACTGCGCTTTGTATGCAGCTGCACTGTAATCGAGGTATGACAGCAGATCCTGTAGACACACCAAGCTACTTTTGAAGTAACTACCTCGAGTCCTGGAGACGGACGTGGGCCACAGACCCCTCCGGGGCAGCTGGGTCCATCTCAGGCGGTTCCCCCGCATACACCTCTGCGCTGGCACGGGCCAAACGGCCAGCAGTGCCCGAGCTACCAGAGCCTGGGGTGGGGGGGTGGGCAGATTCTGCGGAAGGCCAAAATTCCAGGTCACTCCCAAGCAATGCCCAGCCGTGAGGATGGATCCGAGCTAAGACACCAGGGCATGAACTGAAGCAGATGAGGCTCAACCCTGCTGCTAGACCATGGAGGTGTTACACTCACCAGGACGGCACGGAGATAAAGAAGTCAGCAGGATGATGAAGCAATGAGGGAGAGGAAGAGGAGTGTTGCAACGCACAGCTGGGATTTACATGAATACCTTTACATTACCGAAAAGCATAGGAGAGTCGTAGACTGTGACAAGGTATCCAGCTCAGGTTGCTAGCACCAGGTGCTTACATCTGTCCTCGATGGTGTGGAAGGGACAATTCATTTGCAGGGAAATTTAATAATAAAGGGCATAGGTTTCTGCCAAGTGCTCCTGAGTTCTTCTTGCTTTAAAGTTGTTGAACATCTACTTTGTTAACATATTTAATCCCTGTTTTGCATAGGAGTGTAGGAACATTACCACAAATGAAAAGCAAATATATTTACAGTGAAATTGTTTTTAAAATTGTGTAATTAATGTGTGCACATATTTTTTATAGAGACACACATATGTGTATATACACACATTAAGAATTGCTCTACAGTTAAAGGAAGGTGAACTTCCCCCCTAAAATTTGCAACTATCTCAATTTTCTTTTAGGTTTCTTAACTTCTTTCAGGTTTAAAAGACATTGCCTATTGAGATTGGGGTGTGTATTGTATACCTATCATCAAAGATTTGGCTGAAGTCAATTAACATTTTTTTTTTTTAATTACAACTTCTCATATCAAGACAAAGGTGTTTGATAAAATTCTCCGGAAATGTCTCAGCTTTGTGCTTTTCCCCATCTAGAAGCAGATGCCTTTCAAAGAAAATCGGCTTCAATCACAAAAGAAAGACAAACACACTGAAAAGATTAAAAGAAAACAAAAATCAAAACCCTGCTAAACTTCCTCCCCTGTATCCTCAGAGGCAGCACAATTTCAAGGTATCAGCAGCAGCCCAATGTATCTGGCATTTAAAAATACCCAAACAGCTTACACCCTGCACAGCCCTTGCTGTTTTTACATTTATAAACCAGTGTCCAAATCCTGACCTCCAGTTACAAAACCCCACTGAATTCACTGGAATTTCATAGATGAAATTCGGGACAGAATTCAACTTTGTGTTGCTTAAGTATAATTGGCCTAGGGTACACTGGTCGGTGGGAGATGGTTTTTTCCCACCACTGCATAAACTGGTGAGATCAAAATTTAGTAACTAAAAATGTTTTTCAGAATCCCATTTTCCTGGGGGAAAAAGTGTAATTATATGGAAATGGCAAAGTTATTTGGTCTTACTCTGAACAGAGTAACTGTGGTCTCTGGGTCGTCTTGTGCTCTTTCTGTCTTTCCATCAGCTCATTTGTTTTCCATGTGGCTGCTCGTATACGTACAATTGTCTGCGGTTATCATATGCTGAACATGATTGTTACACGCTCAGATTTATTCCTAGCATGAAAATTATTTGAAAATGGGTGGAATGAGGGGGAGAAACGCAGCCCTCGTTTGAGGAACTCACACAGTAGAGTGCTCCAGAGCTCCCTCGCAGATCTGCCTTCCCTGCCAAGAAGAGGCATTGTTACCGTGACAGCCGAGAGGCGTGTGTTACAACAGGAAAATCACATGGGATACGAAATTAAAATCTCAATCGCAGGTGGAAAATCAAGGCAGCAGAGGAGTGTAGACACAGCGGCTCTTTTCTCCCTGCCTCCTAGGAGGAGTTGCAGATGCCTTGTCCCCGCTGAGGTGATGCTGTAAGACGGCCAATGCCCACGGCAGGGTAGTTAAGCGCCCTCCCAGCACCGCATCCTTTCTCGGCACGGTGTAGCCTCGGGCTCTGTTTAGAGCAGCAGAGCTGTGACTCCCAGTCGCTGGTCAGAGTCACTGCACCGAGCCCTGCCTGTACCCCACCAGCCCGGGTCCCTGGTCCCGTCAGGTGGTCTGCAGCTCTAGACCAGCTATCGCCCATCTGACCAACTGCTCGTCTCCCAGCTCTTCCATACTGCTCGGAGGGAGCGGGGACTGCATCTGCAGCCGGGGCGGCAAGTGGGAGAGGTCACCCATCCCACCAGGCCAGCGGCCGACCGGCCCCTCCAGCCCCGAGCTCACAGCAGACCTCCTCTGCCAGCCCAGCTGGACTTACGACAGGTCCTTCCCAGCTGATCCCACCAAAGGAAGGGCGCAACTTCCCGGTGCCCCAGGCCAGCATGGCCACGCTGGCAGGATCCTGCAGCACCAGCATGACGCTGTGTTACGCTTTGCGCAGGGGAGCACAGGGGCGAACCCCCATGCTCAGCCCAGCATGCGGATCGCACCCGGCGACAACTGAAGGACAAACTTGTCAAGCCCATGCCAATCCAGTCAGGAATCAGGAGGGATTTTTTCATACGCAGACCGCTGTATTTCTGAATGCAGATTATGCTCCTCAGCTTCCTTTACTCCCAGCTACTCAGCATTTCTTCCCTGTTGTAGTAATTCTGGCCGACAACACTCACTACTACTTACTCTCTTTGGATAATCACACCCTTATGGTACCTCTCGCAGCCTAATGTTTTACAACGAAATCTGAGAAGGTCTGAATAATCCTAATAGCAGTTCAGCAGCAGCACTCGCACAATTATTATATAAAAGGTAAGTGTGCTCCTACCAGCTCTCCATTTAAATTTATAGTGATTGGTTCCATACAGTAACATGGTAAATGAAAAAAATCCCCCAGCCTTCATTTAAGAGGTTTATAGTAAATAAAAAAATGCTGAGGGTTGTGTGTTGGCCCCCAGTCTGTCAGCTCTCTGTGCAGGAAGGGGATTCAGGCTCCCTTTCCGAGGCACGCATAAAATGCCGGGTGATATACGGCTCTGCTCCGCAAGGAGCGCAGCTGCAGTGAAAGCCAGAGGAACTCCGGCTGCTGGTCCTAAGGAAACCTTCTCCGCAAGCCCGGGCTGGAAGGGCCGAGGCAGGAATCACGCACGCTCTCCGGCAGCCTGCTTTCCCAGCGACGCTCCAGCATCTTTTCGGGGTTCAGCGATGCACCATTTCCCAGGTACGAGGCAGCGTGGAGCTGAATCCCTGATTAATTCGGTACACAGCGTCCTTATCGTATCGAACAAAGGCTGCCAACTGTCAGATGTGGCGAGTGTCATCTGAATTATTTTTTTCCAGAAGGAGCACAGACCTTGAAGGTTTTTAAACTCTCTCTAGAGACTAAAGGCCACTCTGTTGTTCTGAATTTAGACTGCAGGGAAGACAGGTCTTCACTCACGAGATTTTAATTTCAGTAGCTGCATGAGATACTTTAGAAAATACACCTCGGGGCTGATCCTGATTCTTACTGCAGCCAAAGGCCAAGATCCCGTGCAAGTTAATGGGAAGAAAGGTGTGATTCTGCTAGGCAAAGCCAGTCTGGGGATGCTCAGCCCTTTCCTGTTGTGAGTTCATCGCTCCTGGGTGAGAACACCAAGCTGCCTGCTGCTCCGTGCTCCTGCCAGCTGAAGCCACCCTGGCAGCCCACAGGCCCCCTTCTGTCCCTCACCACAGCCTCAGGGGGAAGAACAGCCAGTAAAGCCACACTGTCCCCAGTTCATTGCATACGCGGAAGGCTTCGGAAGTGGGAACCGCACATGGCTACTGCCCCCAGACCAGCTCCGAGAAGGATCCTGCAGCTCAGCCCTTCAGCACAGGCACCAGAGAGGTTTGCATCACCTTTACACTCCCTATGTCACCGTTACGTTGCCTGCACTGCCTTCATGCTGCCCAGACCTTCCTGCCTCACCATGAGCCTGCCATCTCTGCTCCTGGGGAGGGAGGAAGGGCAGATCCTTGGGTTTTTCACACTTTCATCCAGCTCTTTCTCTGACGGCACTCAACACCCTTGCACTGCCACAGTGTCTTGACCAAGGGCACTTTGCAGCGGGCTCCACCACCCAGACTGGCCACAGCTGCTGGATGGGATGTCTCGGAAACTGCCCCTACATGGAGCCTGGCCACGAGGACCCACTCAGCAGAGGCTCTGGCCCATGTGGGAGCTCAGGAGCAGGTCAGCAGATCGCGGGATCAGCAAAGCGGAACTTCACAGAATCATAGAATGGTTTGGGCTGGAAAGGACCCTATAGACCAGTTAGTTCCAACCTCCCTGCCATGGGCAGGGACACCTTCCACTAGACCAGGTTGCTCAAAGCCCCGTCCAACCTGGACTTGAACACGCCCAGGGAGGGGGCATCCACAGCTTCTCTGGGCAACCTGTGCCAGTGCCTCACCACCCTCAGAGTAAAGAATTTCTTTCTTCTAACTTGCTCGTTGTCATCAGAGAAAACAATTCTCTCCCTCTCCCGTGCTGTCACAGAGCAGCACATGGGCCAACAAGGACTGGCTTAGTGACAGGGAGCCAGAGGTAAGTCAAGGAGTCCATAAGTACTGGCTCAGAGAGAGAACCAGAGTGTCTGACCCCAGGAAGCTCAGTTTTTCCACTAGTATGACAACTGCAGTAGGTCCCAAACCCCTTGTTTTTGTCTGAAGCTGCTTGTGACCCTAGCAGGTCAGGGTTGATGCTGGCCTCTCCTTCCTCCCTTCACCACATCTCTGAGATGGTGCAACCAAGAGGACCAAGAGCCATTACCCATCCAGGGGCCACGCTCCAGAACAGCAGGGTTACTGGAGTACCCCTGGGCTCTGCTGCAGCCCTCCCATGATGGCTGGCACGAGTACACACAACTGGATACCATTGCATTGGTGTGGGATGAATCATTCCAGCCAAGAGTATGCACCCTAACAAGGGAGAAAGTCTCTCCCGTTTTCCCCTCATGTTCCTTGCTATTCCTTTCCTCCTTAAAATAAATAAGCTAACAAGCACATTGCTGGCTGAGCCTCAACCCTACACAGCCCATACTACTCACAGGTCCCTGCTGCTCCCCGGCAAGGTCCTCTCCCGCAGAGCTGTCAGACGCAGCACGCTCTGACCTGCCTCCCTAACCCTGGTGCGGCCTTTCCCCTTGCACACTCACACAGAGGATATGCCTGTCCCCTAATTTGTGGGGATTTCATAGCAAGAAATGAATGCCTGTGTTTCTGTCAAGAGGGAGCAATCACCAGCCATGCGAAACCCGGTGATGGATCCCAGCTCCCGGTGTAGCCAGCCGTGGCTGGCATCTACCTGACGATCACTTCGTTAATGCGTTTCAAGACTTGTACTTAGAGACTCTTGCATTTCAAGACTCATACTTAGAGAAATTCTCCCCTCCCTACAAAAGGACACGAAGCAGAACCGGCCAGTTTGCATCACTCAAGGCATACTGGGGGGGTCAGTGGTGAATCCAAGTGCAGGAGGGGATCCGCAAAACCACACCTTTAAATCCCTCAGTGGGAGAAGTTACAGCCCCCCCTCCCCCTGCTCCAGCATCGGGGGCTTTACACTCCAGCGGCACGCTCCCAGTGTGCCTTGCACATCTGCTGAACTAAGGTAAAACCGGACACTGCAGAGCTGTGATTTATATTGCCAGGGCCAGGCGCTGCTGGAGAGGTCCCTCCCTGCTGCGGGAGGAATACGCACTCGCTTCTCCTCCTCTCCTCCTCACCACCCTGCCCTCGCCGTCACCGCACGTCTGCTGAGGGGAAGCCTGTTAGGAGATTGCCACCGCTCCTCCTCCTCCTGCAGCACCCAGAAGTCCCAAGGTGTGTGGCTACCGTGCTACCCTGCAAAGGCACCGGGCAGAAAAGAAGGCCCAGGCATCCCCGCTACTGTCCCTGCCGCGTGGTACCCCTGGAACTCGGTGCTCTGGAGCAGCGCAGGCACCTTTAACTCTCACCAGTGCTAACTGGAGGGGTGAAGAGCTCCACCAGAGCTGGCCAGCTAGCTTGGCTGCAAGAAGAGTTAACGCGGTGGAAGAAGGCGGCGGAATAAAAGGCTTTCCTTTCTCCGTTTGTCAGGCAACAGGTCGCACATGCTTGCAGACAGATCCCGAAGCCTGTCTCTGCTCTCACATTTCCTCTCTCCCCGACGCTTTCCCGACACGTCTCCTTGTGCACTTTGCGCAGCTTTCGAAGTAACACTCCTCCCTGCTTGTTCTCCTTCCCACTCCTTGTCACTGGAGTCCTGCTGCTGTCATCACACTCCCATCAGACTTCTCCTTTCAACTGTGCGTTTCCACGCTGTCTCTCCCAACTGTCACATACGCTTCTGGTTCTAACATCTGTTCCTCCCCCTCCCAGGGAAGTCACTCCAAAACATGCTGCTTTCCGTCTGAGTGGCGGGGAGGATGGGTTTAGTTGTACGCCTGGTGCTACACAACCCAGTGAAAGGCTCCTCTTCTGTGATGTGGTCACCTCAATTCCCAGGGTGACAGGCTCAGCCCTTCGTTGTCCTGCCAGGATGAAGAGCGAGAAGCCCATTTCTTGCACCCTGCAGCCCGGTTGCTGAGGGCTAACAGCTCCTGCTATGTAGAGAAGTAAAGGAGCGGGATATTCACTACGCCTCACGGAAGGTCTGCGCGATCATCTTCTGTAAGGGAGTAAACAGATGCCCCTGCAAGACTGGCTCAGCTCGGCAGTGGTACAGGGAGGCCACGCATCCCAGTGTCAGCAAGGGACTGACCATGCACAGGAGCAACAGGACGACCCAGCCCTAAAAGCCAGTGTTGCCCAGGGATCTCAAGGGGTTTGCACCGTTGGATGGGGGGACTCGGACCGGTGCTGTGCACAGACATAGGGGTCAACCCAGACAGCATGCCCAGCAAGATGTCCTGCACAGCCTGAGTGCATCGCAGGGCTTGGCAGCGGAGCATGTCTCCAGGTCCCTGCGGCACAGCACAGCAGCCCTGCAGCCGCACGCCCAGCTCTGCTGGCAGCCCTGGAACTGCCCGGCCTCACCGATGCTGTGGGGACGGGGGGACAGAACTGCTCTCCGGCCTCCTCCTTGCTCTGTCCCCACGCACTGGCTGGGGTCAAGGCCCTCGCGCAGGAGCAGCATGCCGCAGCAGCATCACATTCACAGAATCACAGAATGTTCGGGGTTGGGAGGTCATCTGTGGGTCATCTAGTCCAACCCCCCTGCCCAAGCAGGGTCATCCACAGCAGGCTGCAGAGGACCTTGTCCAGGTGGGTCTTGAATATCTCCAGAGAAGGAGACTCCACTGCCTCCCTGGGCAGCCTGCTCCAGGGCTCCATCACCCTCAGAGGGAAGAAGTTCTTCCTCATGTTCAGACAGAGCTTCCTCTGCTTCAGTTTGTGCCCGTTGCCCCTTGTCCTGTCGCTGGGCACCACTGAAAAGAGTCTGGCCCCATCCTCCTGACACCCACCCTTCAGATATTTATAGGCATTTATAAGGTCCCCTCTCAGCCTTCTCTTCTCCAGGCTAAACAAGCCCAGCTCCCTCAGCCTTTCC
>Ga0065711_1041881_pt1 | contig 15811 bp, 8 predicted proteins | sample Hoacrofraction12_FD_59098 | JGI IMG/M metagenome (GOLD analysis project Ga0065711, IMG submission 59098) | Hoatzin crop microbial communities from Cojedes, Venezuela - Epithelial fraction 12 v2 (version 2) | ecosystem: Host-associated > Birds > Digestive system > Esophagus > Crop | place...
AACAACCCCATGCACCAGTACAGGCTTGGGGTGGACCTGCTGCAGAGCAGCTCTGTGGAGAGGGACCTGGGTGTCTTGGTGGATGACAAGTTCACCATGAGCCAGCAGTGTGCCCTTGCTGCCAAGAAGGCCAATGGGATCCTGGGGTGCATTAAGAAGAGTGTGGCCAGTAGGTCAAGGGAGGTTCTCCTTCCCCTCTACACTGCCCTAGTGAGGCCCCATCTGGAGTACTATGTCCAGTTCTGGGCTCCCCACTTCAAGAAAGATGAGGAGCTACCGGAGAGTCCAACGAAGGGCTACGAGGATGATGAGGGGGCTGGAGCATCTCTCCTACGAAGAAATGCTGAGGGAGCTGGGCTTGTTTAGCCTGAAGAAGAGAAGGCTGAGAGGGGACCTTATGAATGCCTATAAACATCATAAGGGTGGGTGCCAAACTCTTTTCAGTGGTGCCCAGCGACAGGACAAGGGGCAATGGGCACAAACTGAAGCACAGGATGTTCCAGCTGAACACAAGGAACTTCTTCCCTCTGAGGGTGACGGAGCACTGGAACAGGCTGCCCAGAGAGGTGGTGGATTCTTCTTCTCTGGAGATATTCAAGACCCGCCTGGATGCGGTCCTGTGCAACCTGGTCTAGATGACCCTGCTCTGGCAGGGGGTTTGCACTAGATGACCCACAGAGGTCCCTTCCAACTCTGAACATTCTTTGATTCTGTGATTCTTTCATGGATTAGATTTCCTATGAGTCACTGGGACTTTAGGATGAGGACTCATCCTGAAAAAATGAATGTGAATTTGAACTTCACATTTACCTCACTATGTGATTCTCAGAAGGGGGGGGTGGGGGGAGGGGAAAGGGGAGGGAAATTCCTCCCTTTTACTTCTGCTGCATTTATTTGTGTGAAATATTTGTTTAAAAAAAAGTAAGGCTTATATGCAATATGAACCTAAGAACTGTTGTGGATTTGCACTACCGGCAACCTTGTAGCCAATTCGGATGTTACTATCTAGTTGAGCAGACAGATAGATGGGTGAAAACCAGCTGGATCACCAGGATCGGAGGATAGTGGTTAATAGTTTGTACTTCACCTGAAGGCCAGTTACAAGTGGCATTCCTCAGTGGCCTGCCCTAGGTCAGGGAACTTCAGGGGACAAAAGCCTGAGCAATCCTGTTCCACCTCAAAGCTGCCCCTGCTTTGAGGAGCAGGTCGAATTGGAGACATCTCAAGGTCCCTTCTAACCCATGCAATTCTGAGTAAGTTATGTAGCCTGATTTTCAGACGTCATAAGTACAGGCAACATGCATTGATTACATTCTGTTACTGTGGACACAGGTTAGTAAGGTGTCAGACACTTTTTAAGCAGGCTGAGAAAGATTAAATGAGAGACAGTGTCATGTTTACTATGCTTACCATGTTTAAAACTTTGGGAAAATTATTCTACTTCAGCATGTTTATGGAAAACACCTATCATGACGACAATTATGGTAATTGTGCACTTGAGTAAATGGCTAGCATTATTAAGGCTAGAGAGATTGACAGAGTACAAGGACAAAAAGCCTTAAGTAACTTGGTAAGATTTTCTGTGCCTCAACACACAACAAAAGAGGGGAAAATTCTGTTAAGGCCTTATACGTCTCCGATGAAGAATCAAATGACCTCTGAATGCCTGACTCTCTGAAGATTCCTGCCAATCATTCAGGCTGACTCTTACAGGTAAGTGCAAAATAGAAACAAAAGATGTTAAAAGGATTTTCTGAATCAAAAGTTTAAATAAGCCACAGAATTGAGGATGATCCCTCATTTTCCCTGCCCATGAAACATACAGAATGCTAGTATCTCAAGCTACAACTAGCTGATAGGAGATTTCTATACGAAAACCATTTTTTTTTTCAATCAAAACTTTCGTATTTCACTGCTTAGGATACAAGTTAACTTCTATTTTAAACATGGTTTACATTTATACACACCCATTACCTTAACTTTATTAAATCTGTTTTTGAATGCACATTTTAGTTTTGATGAAGAGTTATTGGATATATTTTGTAATATCTAGTATTTTTACAGTATCTAATATTATCTCTCCTCTGCTATCTTGCTTTTTCTGTTTATAGCCATCTTATTTTGTAGTCAAGAACTATATTTGGAAAATATAAGATTCAAATAATTTGAAGAAAGAATCATATTATCAATTACCTCTCTGTATTAACTATAGTATTTGAGTGACTATCACCATGCTGACAGTCAGCACACCACCACAAATTTACATTCCCACCTCTCTGAATATCCAGTGAAGACAGGGTTGTGATCTGAAACTTTTCCCTTCCTCTGGTGGGAGGGTGGGGGTTAATAGACAGCATCTGTCACTCAGTTTATTGCCGCCCTGCTTTAAACCCTGACAACTTTATAGCTGTCCTCTAACCCAAAACAAAACCGCCAAATCTCATTTGATTTTAGAAATGGTTTAGTTCTACATCTGTCCTCTCTGTGGTTCATGACCAACTCCGTACATAGCCTTTGATAACACAGGTTCACAAATGAGATAAAAAACATTGTTAAGATAGATCATTGCTTCATGCAGCCTTCTGTGTCAGTTATGTTTAAACAAAAAGTGATGCAGCCTGTAGTTTGTCAATTTTGAAATACTAGTTCTTGCTGGATCAGCTGAAGGCCTGACTTGGCTTCTTCCAGCTACATAGTCAGAAAGCAAAACACTGACGACAGGAACCCCCCCCTGCACTGGGGAGCTCAGTTCTCATTCAGGGTATATACAAAGGTGCAACGATCAGTCAGATCCTCAACAACAGGAGAAGCACAGAGCTGAAGACTGGAAGAATCCTTTTTAACTTCTGAACACTCAGTGCAGGGAAAGGCATTTCCTCCTCAGCAGGAAAAGCTGCAGCAAAAAAAAGGTGCCTCTTCGAAAAAAGTGTACATACAAGTATACTTATCTATATACACACACGTGTACATATATGTATACATATATACGTGTGTGCATACACACACACTCTGTTACATTTCAGGATTTAAAACACTCATAAACAGAGTAGACAGACGTAAGTTGCCTGCAAATATCACTTGTTCCACCTACTGAAGTTACTGGCAATATTTGCTGACTAACAACTGCATTTACTCTCTTACCTAAATGTGAATATTATGCTGAATAATCTGTTACCCAGCTAGATTAACATACCTTGGTGTGCAGAACAAATGACCATCAGTTCTTGACTGACATCTCCAGATCTTCTAACAGGAATCAGCAGTTCACCTATATCTTCCTCTATTCTATATTTCAGCTGAGGAATGTAGACTGTGGATACTGAAGAAAAATATGATGAGAGAAGGGGGGACCAAGGCTGAAAACCTGTATGACATTACATACAGAGTATGAATTTAGCCAGGGAAGAGATATAATAAGAAATATAAATTCCTTCTTTATCTAGGTGAAGCTTTAAGACAAAGCTGAAACACAACAAAGCAAAGACAGATGAGGTATGCAGGTACTCACAGGACCTGCACATGAACAATACTGCACCTAATCACAAATTCTCAGGGAACGAGAAGTGATAGATACCATTACCAGGATCCATGATTTCAACCGTCGCTATTGCTGGAACCTCAAGGGCAGCCATATCTAGATCAGACAGAAAAATCTGGAATGTTCCAGATGCCTCTTATTCAATGTCTGCAAATATCCACACTCGCCAGACAGACGAAGCCTGTCCTGGATTGAATTGGACCTGTTTCTGAGGTTTCCCCTTTAAGTCTTTATCCTTTACTGCCGTACCATCTTTGGTTCCAATACCTGCATAAAGATTCAGAAGAATTATTCTCCATGCATTTTAATAAAATAACCACCACAAAAAATAGTTTTAAAATGTTAATCTGGCAGTTACTGACCTTCAGAAAAAAAAATAAGGATGGTTATATCACACTTCCTCTAATATTGTTGCATAGCTCATAAAAAATAAGCAATTAGAGTAGGATCCTGCCAACATTTCTGTGCATAAAGAAATGTGTTTGCATGAAAAATTTCATTGACTTCACCTGCTGGGCGCTTTAACCCTGTACAAACATCAACAAATTTACTGAGGCATGAGGCTGTTTATCAAATATGACTGAACAGAACTGTTCAACAGGGCCAATGTTCCCATCTATCTAACAATTTGTGGAACAAGTTTTCCACTTATGCCTTCAGAAAAGACGTATCAGTCTGTTAAGAAATCTATTTATGTCAATTAAGGTGTTCAAGGCTTCATTGAGGATATAATTTAGTTACCCACTTAAAAAAACTACAAACCAAACCAAAAAACGCCACTGCTCATCTCTTTCAAAGAGAAATTAATCAGTATATGTAAACATAAATACTTTGTGCTTACAGTTTCTGTTACTGCCCTGTATCCATGCTGTACTTACACGCATTTAAGATCTGTGAGTACTTTTATCACTTTCACCTGTACACTAAACAACCCCTAAAGACTTTCACATCTGTCCAAGTCTTGCTTCTGCAGATGCTCTCCTAGCTAGGTGGGTAAATCACTGGACATTTGATGTGGAATTGCAGCTCAGTGCAACAGAACAACGTTCTCAGGATTTATTGGGTCCACCACACTATGCAAATTTGCTGCTTCTTTCGTACCCCCATTTTTTCTGCCTTGAGTAACTCTAAACTGCAACACGTAGTCACACACCCATCCCCTCTGCTGGGGTATTATCCAAGCAGAATCTTTTCACTGTACGGGTTTAAAAGACTACACGTTCTCATCTTCATAAAAAATACAGAGGGTAGTTGCATAGAGATTCGAGGGCTAGAGATGAATCCATTGAATTCAAAGTTAAGCAGCAGATGAGGGTTTAACTCAAAGTAGGTTTTGTTTGCTATTCAGATCAGATGGCTTTTGCTGCAGCATGAGAAAAGGTTGATAAACCGTGAATGTTTTGAAAGAGAAAAAACAATATCCAGAAACATGAACCTACTTTACTGGAAACTCATGTGCAGGATGCTACAACTGACATAAGGATTCATTCAGCTTTTGCTACTTAATGCAGCACAAACACTCAATTTTTAAATTTTTTTCTTGATTTTTTTAAAGCAAGACCATATCATACATAAAAATATAACATAGGAAGGCACTCCAGAAAAAAGTTGTTACACATTTTTAAGCCTGCATATTTTTACAGCTAGGTTTCTTGTTTGTTTTAATCAAAGGTGCACACATAGAGGCAGAATCCAACTGTGGATGTAACGAAGCAAAGATTTGCAAGTCACCATGGGGTTTTGAAATTCATTACTGCCTTTGGGGTTCAGTCCAGCATTAGCTCAAGTATATAAGCATCTTTTTATTAAGGTTCAACACCAGCAATTATGAGTCACTTTAGCTCTCCAAGTTGAGAATGATTAATCCCTCTCAAGTAAATGGCCTAAGTGTATGCTGGAAAATCTGATGGCTAGTGAAGAGCTGCTGAAGGCTGTGGAGTAATGAAATAATTCCTAAATTATTTAATTGCCACAGTTTTTCTGTTCCACCACTGCTTAAATTTTAAATGCCTGACTTAATTAATACTCAAATAATAGCCCAATATATTTGTGTTGCACAAAGCAAATCCTGTCATAAGTGGGTTTAAATGATAAAAACCCTAAAACTTTAAACATATCTTTTTGTTGTGTTTAAATCAGGGAGAAAAAGACCTTTCTGCTCAGTGCTCCTTGAGTCGCTCCATTGGTGCAAAGATTTCTGATTCCTGTTTACTTTGCAGAGCTGTCACAACTGGGTACTCTGCTGTCCCATGAGAGCACGCTAATAACTTCAGTGTGCTCTACGCCTGCCACCTCTGCTACCAGACAACCCTTCGAGAATTTCTAGTAGCTTTCAGATTTTCTTGTTGCTCAAAGGCCAGCATAACACTGCCTTTGTAAGTGAGGAGTTGTAATTAATTTCTCCACAACTTGGCTCTGCAAGCTGAGACCAGCTACTTCAAGAACTTTTTTGTTTACCTACAGCTGAGGTTAATGTGTTTACAAAATGTATCCTCCTGCCAAAATAAACAAAGCAGAGCATCCCAATTTCTGTTTTGTTGTCTGGTAAGTGACTTCAGGAAAAAAGACACTGGGCAAACAGTAGAAGTTCATTTTATTGATTTGTTCTTACATCTACTAATATCATACTCACCTAGATTTCTGTGTGCCAGTAGTGGAAAACGAAACACATACCCACGTCTGAGCAAGAAAAATCTATACCATTGTTGTTCTCATTATTTGGCATTTATTTCGTAAACAGAGAAACAACCAATTATAGAACACCTCCCTAAAAGAGCCTTCTCTGGTGCAAGAAGCTTCAAACATTAGAAGTTTACTTACTGATAAAAGAAGTTTCTCGCGGATATCCTCTGTGTCTGATGGTCACCTCCAGATATTTCGAGTTCTCATCTACAGTATAGTTCTCCTTCTCCAGTGAAATCCAAGCCCAGTTCAGTTGAAATGGCTGGCTCTTTAACACGTTCCCCCCGTGTCACAGAAAAAGTACCCTGAATACTACACATAGTTTGCAAAGCACAACTAGAATTCCCTCAGGTCGTTGCTTAACTATATTTATATCACCTCAGGACAAAGCCAGCCAGGCACAGAGGTGCATCATCGGAACCACAACGGTCTGCTCTTCCAGACCTTCCAGTGTTGACCAGCACACGTCTTCCAAGAGGCTGGAGGCTAGCTCAGGGGTCACAGCCTGTGTCTTAGCACATCAGCTCCCTAATTAAGCTACATGTTGACTCTTAAAGATTACTTTTGCAAACATTATTTCTGTCAGGAGTGGGATTAAGCTGTGAAAATAACTCTTTGGGAGGCTTTAGGTGGGTGACATTGTATTCCGCATAACTGATATTTTAACAATGCTAGTATGTGCTTATCAACATCAAACGTGAGCACAAGCTGAATTCAGTATCTTCTGGTAAATGTAGGCAACGTGTAGTATCACATAAGAAAGATAGCATATCATGAATTATCTATCGATTGATTGTGCAAAAATATTTGGAAATTGTGACTAAGCTTTGAATCTTTGCTTTCAGGAAAATAATTTCTTAAAAACGGTAGTTATTTTGTATTATAGAAATGAAAAATGAAAAAAATCTATTATGAATGTAATGCAATTTAAAATGTATAAAACCAAGAAAATGTAGATTGTAATTTTCTTCTATTTTAGAAAATTAACTCTTTAGAAGTATTCTGTAAAATTCTTAAGTGATCTGGCAAATCCCCTGTTTCCACACAACAAAGGTTATCAGATAACAACTGGTCTTGAAGCCATAAGTTTCCAGCTCATTAATTATTTTTTTCTAGAAAAATTAGGCCTTATGCTGCATGCAGTATGCTTTGCAGTACAAGATTGTAACATCTAATTTCAGAAAGTTTTCATTGCTTATAGATAATTGACAAGGAATAGACAAGATAAGAATAAACAAGAAAAAAGTTGCTTACATCAAGAATTAATAAGACTCTGTCCTCCACTTGTTTGATGATTTTCCACATAATGAACAGAAATCAACAAAAATGAGTACCTGAAATGTTTAATAAGCCTCTACTTACTGAAACAAACAATTTAATAAAACAGAAAATTGTATCCTGCTAGCATTTTGGGTTTTTTTTTGTTAAAAATTATGTTAGTTAACATTTTTCTTTTAAAATAAAAATCTAATTTTGCTCTATAATTATATACTTCTGTTACAGAAGGGTGACAACATATGATCAGCTGACTAATTCAGCAGTGGATAAAACAAGCACTGAACATTTTGGATTAGTGTCTAATTCTCTACCAATGCCCGGCTGACATCTAATCAAAATCACTACATAATTCTTATTTGCTTTAACATTGCAAAATCTTATGCTAACATTTTCTCTATGGGATTTGCCTCAGACCCTTAGTAAGTGTAAGGCCAAGTCCAGTATAGGATTCTCCTGCTAACTAGAAGCAAGTCTAGGTCGTATGTTGCAAGCAATTCCAGTAATCAGTGAGGTTACAGCTGTGTAAAACCTATGAGCCAGGAATCAATTTTAAGATGTTTTAAGTAGTTAAAACTTGGAATGAATTGCGCCTTCGATCAAAAATGCAAGTCATTCAGCAACATCGTGAAAAAAGCATTGAAGAAAATGGATTTCTGAAAAATCACCTTAGTTGCAAGCTGACATGATGGGACCAACTGCACACTTGTTTCCAATCACAAGTACTAACATCTCTGTTGTCCGCTTGCACTGCACAGCTCTCCTAAATACATAGAAAACACACAAAACACACTTATATGTGTAGGTAAATACACTATTACATATGGCTGTTTAGCAAAGACATATCCATCACTCTTCTGTTATTCTACAGATATTTTCTTATGAAAATGTCTGCTCCTACTGCCACAGCAGTTTTAGGAAGGTTAATCTGCAATATAACTGTTCCCAGACTATTTTATAATGTTGCTGAAAAACTAAAGTAAAACATTGCCCAAACTGTTATCCTTAGGTGTGTAGTACATGCAAAAAAACATGCTGTTGGGAAACACTGGGGAGGGGGGGAAGTGTATTGCATATATTCACCTATAGCATTGGCAATATCAGCACAGTGTCTATCACAGGATCTGACTGACTGCTGGAGCTGATCACATAAAGCAGCTGCCATGAATTTTTAGAAAATATCTTTTGCTTTCATCATCAGGAAAGATCAGAAAGCAAGAGAGCTAAAGACACACGTCACTTTTCAGTGGTATGTATATCACATCTAACTGAGCTCAACAGCTGGCTTTTTGTGACTCCTGCTTTAAAAAAGTGATCCTGAAAGCAGACCCAAAACACTCTGTAGGCTTAAAGTAGGCTCAAAGTAGACTCACATAATTTCCTAATACTGGGAAAATCACCGAACTTGACATCCTAGAAGATAAATGTCTGGAATGCTCTTTGATCCTGTCTTTTAATACACAAACAGCAGAACACCCATTTATACTCCTGGACAGTTTTTTCCCCTTTCCAAACAGACATCTCGTTTGGTAGGTGTACTTCCAACGGCAACGTCCCAGCCTTTGGCTGCATAAGTTCAATGAAAATCAGGATAGCTGAGGAACTTCTACTATACACAACACTAATCTGAAATTCAATGCTTGTTTACCACCTCACAAGTACTTCAGCCATTCCTTGTTTCAGAACCGGGAAAAAGCTAGAACAGGAGGTGGTTGCATTTTTAAGGTAATACATTTTGTCTAGTTTTCAAGAGGTAATAAAATGTAGTCTAAGGAATCCATTCTTTATGTTGAGGATTTAATACTTCTACTTTAAAAATAACCAACATGAGACCTTTATTCTGTAAAGCATGTTCCAAATATATACTTGAATACCTCTATATTGTAACTAAACTCCAAATTCATCAGCTTACTTGCATACGCATCAGAAGCTGTAAAATCTTGCAGCTACCCATTTCAAAATTTTTAGGAAGAATATATATGCAGGGGCAATAGCTAGGAAAAATTAAACATTCATATTAAGTATTTTACGTTTGCATTTTTCAAGAAAGAGAGAACACTAAAAAGGACAACAAATCATATCTTAAGAAGAGGCCAGTATCAAATTAGATAGTTGACAGTTCTACAATTCTGATAAACAGAGATACTCATACAAGATATTATTATTAATAAGGCCCCTAACACTTTCACTACACAGTCCATCAGCCTTTTCCTGGCCAAAAAGGGAAGCCTTCAAGGGATGTCTCATATTATCAGCTTCATAAATCTAACAAAGCCATAACTGTTTTCTTTTGTCAAAGAAAAAAAAACATGAAAACTTCCCGTTTCATAAAATAGAGCCCTCCACTTTCAGTGTTTTCCTAAAAACACTCTCCAAGTTACTACTATCTTCGTTTATTACCCCTAAACAAGGGTTGATGTCGTGCCAAGCAATGTTAGATCTTGGGGAAAAAGACTAGATTAATACAAGGAGGTAAAATTTGGCCACGTGCTTAGCACATGGGTCCTGTACGCTATGAAACATACATTTTCATTCTGTAACCCCTCACAGACAGCACGAATATATATTCAGCAGTTCTAAAATAGTAAAACATAGTACATTAATAACCCCAATGGCAGGACACTTTCTTTCTTTTTGCTCTGATGAAAAGTCCATTCAACCACCATCTCAGACTTTGGTTCAGCTTGGGTGGTTGGCAGTGTTTCTATCAATTCCTTCAAGTGAAGTTATGTGTCTTTACAACAACTGCTCTGTGGATGCAAGCGTATTTGCAGTTGGCTTTAGTTTGCTGGATACCTAAAATTTACTGAAAAAGATCAGAAAGATGGAAAGCAGTTCAGTGGAATAAACAGAGAAGGAAATAAAAGGAATGAAAAGTTGGTGAAGCACAGAAAGAAGAATGAACAAAACCCCCCAGCTCAGAAGAAGAAAGTAAATATATGTATTTATGAAAGGGAATTAGTTCCAAATGTTGGAAAACTTAAAAATGGAGATGTGAGGGAGATGAAAATCTAAATTAATTTGCACTTGGCTAAAAAATTAAGGGGTGGCAGTCACAAACGGGCACTCATCCCCTACCATTCAAAAATCTTCAAAAATTCTTGGACAAGGAGCAGATATGGGGTGAGGAAATGTACAGTTTGTTGGGAATTAGGCAGTTTTTCTTTTTGCCTTTATTTTGAACAAAATTAAGGTTGTACTATGGCTCAAGCACTTATTTTTTCAAAGAAGTCATGCCCCAAGAAACTAAGGAAAAAACAGACAAAAAGGCAAAACAACACCTCCCCTGCCCCAGACATCTCGTTTTTCCCTGCATTAACATAGATGCACTTAGAAAGGGTTCTGGTCTTTTTTGTTGGCTTGTACGACAATATCAGGCTGTATTGTAAGGAGTGAATATTCTCAGTCTGGTATTTGTAATGAGCAAACATTCTGGCTCTTCTCTTTGAAGAAGAAACAAATAGAAACAAAGAGTAAGCTTTTATTTTTAAAAAATGTCAATGCAAAGTGCAGAATACATGTCAAAAGCAGCTGCTGTACAGTATCATAGTTTTCTTTAAGTCTATGCAAGTCAAAAATATGAATAATTGTAGGTATTGGAAAAGACCACTTACTATCCAAAGAGCAAAACGTAGATAACAAAAAAGTACACTTGATCATTCTGATTGCACAAATCTAAAACAGTGGTAACATGCCATAGTCAAGCCTTTTACATGGCTATTAAATCAGTATTTAATAGGTCTTTTAAAATTCAAGCCTGATTTCAGCCATCATCAAGAAATTTTGAGGTCTTAATGAATCTACATAAAGCTGCTTATACTCCAGACTTTTCTCCTGTTTGACGCGGCTGGACAGGGTGCATTAAAGGAAAAGACACACTGTTGTTCATATTTCTTTGGAGTCATTTTCATTATTTCAGCTTGTGGTGGAGGCCTGGTGTGCACAGGTTGAATTACCTTGCCTTCTGTTTTTAAATCTAGTCCAATTATGAGGATTTTGCCTTTCCGTCCTCCTGAATTCAAAGAGACCTGAAAGTTGACTAGAAGATCTGTAATTTGAGAATGATGAATGAATGCTTACAGTGAAACATCAGGCGAGCCTGTGAAGCATGAGACCAAAAGTCATATCCCATCTTTGCCTTTGCTTGCCCACCCTTCCCCACTCCCACTCAAGCACTGGAGGTTTGCAGGGTATCGTCAATATAACAAAAACTACATGCATTTTATTAAAAAAAAAAAAAATCCTGATCTGCTGCCATATTCTCAATCTGGAAAGAGCATTACTTCATTTGTGACTCCAGTGTTTTCACTCATGTTCTTTGCCTTAGTTGCTTTCCTTTGGCCTGTTTTTTGAAATGAATTAGTAATCTTTACCCAGACCCAGTCATCCTCCATCTAAATCAAGTATTGTATCCTTCTGTTAAAATTTTGTCATTTACACTATGTCTTTATAGTCTTTCTGGAAGTCACTAACTCAAGAGAAAAAATGTGCTTAAAGCCTCACAATAACATGCTTTGTTGCACTATGTGATTCTATACTAAAACTATTTATCCAGTGAAAATCATCATAACAGACTGCATCCATGCAGGTGTGGCTCACTCGAACACAAAAGCCCCGCTCCGATTTGCTGTAAGTTTTAGCATGGAGGACCATGGTTTAGCCTACGTGGCTTGGAAGGTGTTTTCCATCAACCAGGCCTTCCCAGTTCTTGGAGTTTTTCTGACATATGAACATATTGCAAGAGACAAGATGGTAAAAGCAGCTCTCAAACAAATTTACTGTTGCTCCAGAGACTGTAGATATTTTCAAGTACAGGAGTTCATGAGAAGCCGAAGAACTTTTGTTCTAGCAAAAGGGAACTTGGTATTTGCAACAAACCATCATCACTGCTTTTCTAAATAAACCAGTTTTGCTGGTAGAGGAGAGCTGCATTTAATAGTACAATTAGGAGAAAAATCAGGAGAAAAGAAGTTTTGTATCACAGGCTTGCCTAGTTTTTGTCTGGTTTTCTAACAGCCTCTAACAGTCATAGATAACTGCAGTGTAGCCATGACATGGGCTATTTAGAAACATTCCCCTTTTTAGAAGAAGATGCAAAATTTAAAATTGGAGGATTCAAGAACAGGAGATGAGGCAGTGATTAAGACAGAGCTACTGTCCAAGGATGTGCTATGAAGACACAAACACACTCCTTACCATCACCCAAGGAATTTCCAGTTGTTCCTGAAAGGAACTCCATATCATTACAGAGATACGCCAAAATTTATTAGAGGTCATCCACATATATAGTCTTACATATCCTGTTTGTTATGAGTTAAGTCTAACTCCTACTCCTCCTTTAATTTAAGAACAAATTAATCTTCTTCATGTAACCAGGCATATCAAACAACAAACTACCCTGACATCAGGCTTACGGTCCATCAAAGATATATACAAGACAGACGGGAAATAGGAGCTTGCTAGATATTATTTCACAAAAGTCTCTTTGTCTGGAAAGACTCAGAGAAAAAAAGAGAAAGAAGAGAGGAAAAAAAGACAGATGGAATAAAGGAACATCAGAATAGTAGAGTTAACAACAACAAAAATATTAAAAAACTGGAACATGCCCAGCATTTTTTTGTAATAATTACATTAAAAATTATATTCCAAGGAATCATCTTCATTCCATGTTTAGGCTAATTGCAGAAACTACCTGCCACTGTAGAAGCAGCAACATCAACCAATTCATTTAATTAGATAGTCTAAATTGTGCATTATTCAGTTTAGAAGCTATCCACACAATAAAGACTATTTTACAACAGAATTCTACCAGAGCTTCACAATAACAAACATATTAAAGAATTCCGCAAGCTATTGGAACTGATAAACCAGCCAAATGTATGCGATAAATTCCTCATGAGACATTTCCTTACCTAGTCATCGTCTTGCATATACTTATGGTCTGTCTGGGCTTTGATCCTAATCCAACCTAACACATTTGATCTAATTGAGGCTTCCTCAGTATCAGTTGTTTGAAACAGCTATCAATCCATTTGCAAGCTGTCATGTCTGATTACCTATACAAATGATTTGCCAAATCACTATAATATAATGAAGAAAAATACAGATAAGATTTTTTACAATGATCCTATTATCACAAGAATATAAGTGCCTTACAGACTCTACTATAAGCTTTTGAATGGCCAGTATGACAAACGTACTTTATGGACAGTAGTACAGTGCAGCCAAGGGAAATTAATAGAGGAAGAAACCAACCGTAAACAAAAGTCCATAGACACCTGTCTAAATTCTGGAAAGGTGCCAAGAGGTACCACAGAACATAAGATATGTTTCTTTCTTGCTTCACAGGTCTTCACTTTTACTCCCTGGTGAAATGCCTGCTCAGTCTTAAAGATCATTGCCACACGGCTATTTTGCAGACCCATAGCAAGACCAGTGGATGAGGACAGATGATGACAAAAAGGTTTCCTGAACCCTCCAGCCACCTGATGTTGGCTGAAATACCACAACAGGGTAATGACCTGGAGCCTTTCCAGGATCCTTACAGAAATCAGTATTTGTCTGACAAGGATCAGCATTACAAGAAGTGATGACTGCCTCTGTCTCCCCTTCTCTTGATTTTCTGCCCCTGTAACTCCGTGAGGAGGAAAGATCAACAGATTGACTCTATCCAGTACTCCTGCATACTCCATCCTGAACAATATATAATTTCAGTTATGCCATTACACGGTCAGTGCCAAAATGCATTACACTTCATAACTATCAAATAAAGTAGAGAGGAAAGACGTATTACCAAGTGTATCATTCTCTGTGCAAAAATAACATCATGACTGACAACACGTTTAATGCACAAAAATGCAATTATCTTATGCTAATCATAACTCAGAAGTGCAGACCTTTCATTACAAATAGAAACCCTCTACATTTTCCAAAAGGTGACTTTCCACATGTGTTTAACATGAGATAAAACTACCCATCCATAATGCAAATGGTAGCTTTACTCACAAATTATGTTATTCCCCTGAATCAATCCTCTTTTGCAACGTACTTTAATATGCTTGGCATTTCAGGTCCCTGAAAAAGTTGAGGTTTCACAGTGAGAGCTTGGAGATGATGTAAATCAAGGATTGGTGCAAGAGGTTTATGTTATAATTTGACTCTTAAGTGTTTCACCAAGAGACAACTGACTGATTCATAGTTTGAATCTGCAGGGTTCATAACCATGATGGTTATCTTGGGAAGTTACGGCCTTCATAATTCCCCGAATTACATCAACATGTCAAAGATAGGTAACACAGCTTATACTATAGGCAGTCATTAGGGAAGGCTCCTTACAGTGCTGTAACAGGTAGAGGCTGAGGCTGAACAAACGTACCTTTGAGAACTGAGAAAGAGCTTTGCCACCTGGGAATGATAAGAATATATTATTCATTTCTTATATGGAAACACAAAGAAATGTCAGAAAATTCTATAACATCAGGACAAGCAGCTCCCTAACTTCAGAGATATTTCATTCCTAAATAAGGCTGATGTGATTTCTGCTGACCTGTGGAGCCCTTTCCTGCATAACAAAGTGAAATGCACACTGGTTGAGAAGGGCACAAGCCAGAGGAACGGACAGCAACATGGCTGACCTTGGAAAGTTCAGTCTCATCAGTGGTGCCAGTAAAGCTCAAATGACATGTGAGAAGTCAAATACCTTAAGAAGTATTTTCCTGGTCACAGCATTGGAAGTAGAAAATCCTGCACTCTTCCTCCCCATATCAGCAATGAACACCCAGCTGGGCCAAGCCAGTGCAGGCCCTGCCTTAGGAAGGGCACAATGGCTCTTCACTTTGTCTACATGGAAGATGCAGCTAACAAGGGAGAATCTGGGACCACCTTCAAGCTCAGGAAGTGTGGGCTAGATGAGTGGACAGTGAGGTGGATTGAGAACTGGCTGAATGGCAGAGCTCTGAGGGTCGTCATCACTGGCACAGAGTCTAGTTGGAGGCCGGTAACTAGTGGTGTCCCCCAGGGGTCTGTACTTGGCCCAGTCTTGTTCAATTTATGCATCAATGACCTGGATGAAGAGACAGAGTGTACCCTCAGCAAGTTTGCTGATGACACAAAATTGGGAGGAGTAGTGGATACACCAGAAGGCTGTGCTACCTTTCAGCATGACCTAGACAGGCTGGAGAGTTGGGCACAGAGGAATGTGATGAAGTTCAACAAGGGCAAGTGCAGGGTCCTGCACCTGGGGAGGAACAACCCCATGCACCAGTACAGGCTTGGGGTGGACCTGCTGCAGAGCAGCTCTGTGGAGAGGGACCTGGG
>Ga0065711_1041882_pt1 | contig 15810 bp, 13 predicted proteins | sample Hoacrofraction12_FD_59098 | JGI IMG/M metagenome (GOLD analysis project Ga0065711, IMG submission 59098) | Hoatzin crop microbial communities from Cojedes, Venezuela - Epithelial fraction 12 v2 (version 2) | ecosystem: Host-associated > Birds > Digestive system > Esophagus > Crop | place...
ATTACCCCTCGTCCTGTCACTGCTGTCTCTACTAAAAAGATTGTCCCCATCTTTCCTATAGGCTCCCTTTAAGTACTGAAATGCTGCAATCAGGTCTCCCCGCAGCCTTCTCTTCTCCAGGCTGAACAAGACCAACTCTCTCAGCCTGTCCTCACAGGAGAACCCGGCATTTGGCCTTGTTGAACCTCATACAACTGACCTCTGCCCGTTTATCCAGCCTGTCCAGATCCCTCTGTAGAGCCTTCCTACACTCAAGCAGATCAATCCTCCCACCCAACTCGGTGTCATCTGCAGACTTACTGAGGGAGCACTCAATCCCTTCATGCAGATCATTGATAAAGATGTTAAACAAGACCGGACCCAAAACTGAGCCCTGGGGGACACCACTTGTGACGGGCCAGCAGCTGGATTTAGTTCCCTTCAGCACCACTCTCTGGGCTCGGCCATTCAGCCAGTTCTTTATCCAGCGAAGAGTATACCCATCCAAACTATGGGCAGCTAGTTTCTCCAGAAGGATGCTGTGGGGAACAGTTTCAAAGGCCTTACTAACTCCTGATAGACAGACCCTCTCCCTGTTTGCCTAATTTTACAGGTTATGTGCCTTTTTACTTCTTTCCCATTCCCATTTCTTCCTCCCACCTGCCCTGGGCTCTCCCATTCTCCAGGTTTTATATAGCTTCAGAATCTTTCCCCTAGTTCTGCTGTTCCACCCATCTAATCCTTATTGTTATCTTTTGTTTTTCTGTGGGGCATAAATCTTTCATGGTGCCAAGCTCATTTAGTATAATGGCAGAGATGCGATTGGAGGCTGTGTCATGCTGGAGGCTGTTTATGGATGCCTACAACTCATTCTATTTGTAGGCAACGACAGACAAACAGTGAAATGTCATCACGTGTAAGTCTCAAAAAAAGCAAATAGAAGGTATTGCAAGGAAGGAATGAGGTTGTTGACAGAATAGGTGTCTTTAGCTGTGCTTCAAATTCCTCAGCAGAGTCTGGGATCCTCTGAGCTCCACTGGCAGGAACCTTCCCAATGCTCTTAAATGTCTAATACAAAGGTTACCACACCCTAAATGACTCCTTTTATGTTTTCTATTGCTCAGGCTGTCGTCCATGTTTTGTTCTTGTAAGGTGTTTTGTATAGGGTACTAGTCACTATAGCAACTTTAACTGCAATTTGACCAAGAATTTAAATGAGAAATCTGTACATTACACAGTAATAGTTCTGTATTCATCACCTCCCAGACATTTCACAGGCAGAAAAATTACAAAAGCCTTTTTAAGTGATCAAACAAAAGCCCTCGGTTTATTTAGGAAACAAAATAACTGCAATACAAATTATTTGAGCCCCGCACTCGTAGGCAATGCACCAGACACAATTTGCAAATGTAACTTATTACAAATTATTAGAATTATATGACTGTTAGTGACTCTTCCATAACAGTGATGCAGAGCAATGCACATTTTACACCATCAAGCTAAAATAGCACAGTTCAGATTCATATTGTAATTAATAGAAACGATGGATTAAAATTCTGCAAAAGAGATACAAGAGGTTTTTGGCTGTTCAGAGAAGCCCCAAAATAATAACTTGGGGAAAAAATCCCAAAGGTCTAAGGAATTTGACAAAATACAAAACACTAGTAACCAGTATGTAAACTGGAGAGTCTGGAAGTCCAGAGTCTTAGCAAAGTCTAATTTATACCACCGTAAATCAGAATGAATTCATGGAGGCCAATGCTAGCAAGCTATACTGAAACTCCTGCTGTGGGAAAAGCAGCAGCACAGGTTATGGGTACTTTAAAAGTGTATCGCAGCTGGGTTTTGTCTGGGGCAAAAAATTCTCTCATTATAAAATCACAACCTAGTCCTACCAGTGAGAGTTTTCAGGTGGTACATGTTCAGCTGTACATACAGACCTGTGTGTGCACCTACCTGCCAAGGTGCAAGATACAGGGTGAGAGATGCGCTCCAAGATGATAGATCCTACTAAGCTCCTCTGCAAAGACCAGCTACTAAGAGGCACATCTAGAGCTAACTGTGCTAAACCGGAAATTTAAGCATCGACTCAGATTACACTTTAATGACAAATATGTATCGAATTTTGAAAGCTGTGTTTGTTTTTCTTTCAGGAAATTTAAGCCAGAGGAATTAAGAGTACTAGTCAGATTTCGTTATTAGCGTACATAAGCAGGAATTCATTCAGGTGTTCCATGGCCTATCAAAAATTATGATAATAGCTTTTGGGGGCCTTATCATTCATGAACCGAGAAAGTGTGTCCCCAGAACAATGGAGCTTCAACCCTGATCACTCTCTGTACTGAGGGGACTTAAACCCTAAATTTCCCTAGTGGAATATTTTAACGTGTTTTATATACACAGGTAAGTATTCTGAGGCCTGAGTATAACAAAGTAACCTCGCTTTCATTGCTATACCAACATAATTCAGTTGTATTAAATAATACTTCAAAAAGGACATTACTCCAGAAGGAAAGTGAATTTATACTGGAGTATTTTTTTTATTTTCATGCTTTCGGAGCAAGTCTAGTAAAATTATTATTCTGGAATATCTGGCTGTTTAGCTGCCTGTGTTCTCCCAATCCAATTTCTATCTTTTATACTTTGTCTTGCAGGTTCTTCCTAGCTCCATCCTTACAAACACTTCAGTGCTACTACGTAAAAATCTTCAATGACACTCCAGTAAAAATAAGCAAGTGCTTAAGTGCTTTCAAGAATGGAGACCTGGTGAGCACCTCATTCAAGAGCAGTCAGAGCTAGACATAAAGGAGCTGATTCATTCTGCGTAAAAGAAATAAATATTTTCTATCATGCTATATTTTAGGTGAATAGGAATTAAATGAGAGCAATACAGTGAGGCATGCAGTTATAAAGCTACTGCGAAGGGATAGGAGAAATGGTTCCAGTCTATGTGTTTTGGGACAGGAGTACGCAAGTCATGTAAATCAGCATTGTTCCTGAAAAATCAATGAATATGATTTTTCAGTTTCTGTCACCTAAAATTCTGGTCCCTGCATTGATCATAGAAGCAAACTGGGAAACAAAAATACATCAAAACGGTTGTTGATTTTTCTTAGAGTTAGGGTATATGGGAAAAAATGTATTTAAAACTTGAGATGTTTTCTTGCTGTATCCCAGCTGAGAAAGCTAAGAAATACATTCTCTAAAGAGTAAATGGTCCCAACTCCATGGATCTGAACTGCATTGCCCTCCTTTTATACCAGAAGAGGCAATATCACAATTTCATGAAGGCGTTCAGTGCTTCTTATCTGCATGCAGAGCTCATGGGAATCGTAACGAAGTCCACAGAAAGTTTAGGTACATAACACTAAGAATAACTGAGGCACGTAACACTAACATTTTCAAATACAGATTTCTACCACAGAAGAATGCTCAAGTACAACTCCAATTGCAATTTTTAGTAATTATACTTATGGATGTATAAAGAACAACAAACTTCATCTCAGGTCCTCAAGGTGGGTAAAACTGTGTCCTTGACTGCACATAGTTTCACAGACATTTAAAGTAAGTAGTGCTTTTGTAGTATACAAATCATCTGCTATCCTCCAGATGAGATCTCTGCATTTTTCTATGCCAGAAAAGGTGTAGATCTCCACATTCATATTTCTTAGTACAGGGTTTGTATCAAAAGGTCAGTTTATTCTACACTTTTAAGTCATGATGCCATTCTAAACAGAAGAACTGCAAACTGGTGTACTGGGTATACCCGCAGTTTTAGAGGGATTAATCTACCTGCATGAAGCTGTCTCAGTATGTAAACAGATGAAAGCTGGTGGACTTTGGAAATGAAATATTTGCATATCTTTACATATAAAGCAGACATCAAAATGGAACTTAGACCTTATAGTAACTTGTGGAAATCACAAAAATACTATAAATAGCCCTGTGAATAGATCCATCTGCCCTCCTGCCCTATCCTCCACGACTCCGGATCTGCCTTGCAGAGTCATTGCTATTGAATAATGATAAATTCTCCTTTAAAAAAAATCCAAAAAAGCTAATTTTGTTTAGGATGCGAAAAATTGATAAAGGTGCAGAGCGGTAAATCACTTGTGACAGATAACAATAGAGATCACCTTAATTTAATAATCAATAAAATCATAACTGAATACAGAAAATATTTCTGTAGCTCAGAAACAGTAACTATCTTTTGTTTGTATAGGAGGATTGAGGGAAATCTTGTGGAAAAAAGAAAACAAATACATCTTACATTTTCAGAAACAATCATCAAATCAGAGTGGCAACATAATTATGGTGCTGATTTTTTGGAGCTTTGTGTCTGTTTATTTTAATTTAAACTATTTAGGAACAAATTTGTAGACATGCTGCTTAGTGGCATGGTTTAGTGGTAGAACTGTCAGCGTTAGATTTACAGTTGGACTTCATGATCTTAAGGGTCTTTTCCAACCTAAATAATTTTATGAGATATAAATAAAAAGAATCTATCTGAATACCTTGTCTATCAAAGCATTGCTTAACTGTCATAGAGCTCTGCATGATATCAGAGTACATATCAGTTCCTTCTACAGATCCGATCAGCATCAAAGAACTACAGTTCCTCTCACAGTTGAAATAAATGTACTGAGGCTTACACCTCTGCCCAGTGCAGTTGGTGCTGTCCAGAAAATGTTACAGTAAGGAACATTCCCATGGGAAGTCACTGCATTTTCCAAGTATATGAGAAATCTCCGGTACAGATGTTTTAGAAAAAGCTTTCTTTGCAGATTGAAGAGAATCAAGCAAATTTAAGTAAGCAATTTTGTTGACAACTACCATTAACAATTGCATAATTTTTGAGATGTGAATAGCAAGAAGTGCGAAAATTACTGAACATACATACATATAGTTTATTTTACAATTATTAGGTATCTTTAATTTCTACAAACTCAAAGAATTCTGGGAATTTTAAAGTAAGACTACAGGCCGGCATGAATATGTTAAAGCTCCCTTGAATCTTGCTTGGGAAAAAATATCACTCAGATGAAGTGTCTTAGAAGAACATTAGTCCATATCTGAAGTGGCTGATAGGATAGTCCACAGATGACCAGGTTATGTAAAAATGTGTCTATTCCAAAGACGACAAGACTGTCCAACAAAGTATGGCCCATAATGTGAACAAGACGGATCTGAGAAAATACACATTAAAGGGTAGTCCACAGAACTGATGTGTTAACAAAATTAAAGAAAACAGAAATCAATTTTAATCAATTAGTTTTGAATAGCGATCAAAATATTATCATAATTTAAACATACAGGTAATCATCAACATTGACCATAATTCGTAGCAAAGGTGATGCTGTCTCTAAATTGTGCAGATAAAGCTGTAGCAAACACTACTGAGCAGTGCAAAGGACTGTGTCTTTTCAGCATTAGGTATGCAGAAGTGGTACTGTGGTATCCTGCACTGTGTGACTAATGACACAAGCATTGCCTTGTTGGTGTGAAAGGGAGCTGCATCTCAGAGTCTGATCTAAGGTTTCATTAATGGTGTTTGGTCTGGCTGTGAAACCTTGAGGTTTGGTCTGGCTGTGAAATCTAAATGTAACAGTTCACTTAGTTTACCTTTAATGATGATATATTCTGCTGTAGTTACTGTTTGGTAACAGTGATGGGGAAATGGAAGCTGTCCTTTCAAGGCTAGAGGAGGACCTAGCCTGTAGGTTTTTTTTGGTGGGGGATAAGAAAGATCAGAGCAGGTGAGCTATGCGGTGCTGCATCCAGAGCTACGCTGTTGTGCCTCTGGAGGAGGCTGGCCTGTGGCACAGAGCCAGGGAGGGTTCAGCCTACCCGAAACCTATAAAAAAAGGATTACACTCTCATAATGAACAGAATTCTCCCTAAAAAGCTGAGTCTTGTGATTAAAGATGTAACATATGGAAACCCCACCTACAGTCTGATTCTTATGGAGACCTATTCTAAGCAACAGCAAGAATATATTATCAATTACACGTCCCTTATATGTCTGAATAATTCTTCTTAACATTAATGCAGGCTCAGCGAGTGCTTCAAGGAGTGAATAGAGCCCACAGTGAGCAGAGATCCACTGATATTTCTTTTTCTGTTTTAAGAACTTTAATTCTTCAAAGGGGTATCATTTTAATAGTCAGAAAAAAGACAGACTGCTCTAGTTTTTTGTTGGTTTATCCATTACAATGCGACCACTTACTGCTACAGGAGAATATTTCAAAAGCAGAAATAGGCAGCTAGATGCTGAACACCCACTGAACGCCAAAGGGAGTTTGGCTCCTAACTCCCTCGTGCCTTTTTGAAAAATCTTGCCTAGAAGCTTTAAGTATAACAAATCAACTCAGTGCTGACTCTGTATTATGTATTCTTGTTTTCACTGCAAACCTTAAGCAAATCACCTATATTTGAAAAGAATGCAACATTTTCTTATTTTGAAAGAGATTGCATTTTAAAGCCAAAGGAATAAAAGCCATTGACTGACAGACTCTTCCATGAGCACGCAAAATGGAAAAGATACCAGGAATTTCCCTCCGCCTGTGATAGCGATCACACCATACCCCCCACACCTTCAAGGAGCCCTGCCTTTTTTCTGCTGTGGAAAGCACAGCAGTCCAGCTGCAATGAAGAAGTGCACGCCATCACTGTGGATAGATGACTGGGAAGAGTCATTCCTCCACTCAACAGAAGGATCAAGGCCTTCCACCTAATGCTAGGCATACAATTTCTGCAAGCTACCTACACAGCAAATACAGAACATACTCTCAGATACAGAATATGATCAGATACTATCTGAATTCTCGCTATGTCTCAGCTAGGTGCCCAAAATTAGGTAAAATGGGTCTTAATCTCTACATCTCTGCATTAACTGTACCGACAGCACAGGATCTGAACATAGGGACCTGGAACAGTGTGAATACCTCCTGCACATGCTGTGAACTAGGAATACACTAACACCATTATTACCCACTTCTGTATATTCTAAACAAAAAGCAAATAATAATAAATGACTGAGTACCAAGGTCTTGTGGGGGAAAAAAAAAATGATCGTGCCACATATGCTTCATTAAGGTTTTTCCAGATTGGCAGAATCTATTTCGAACAAACTCTAAATCGGCAGTATTCCATTACCTTTTAACAACTTTTTTTATAACTGCCTTTAATGAAGTGACCCAGTTCAATCTCATGGGCTCACGGAGTCTTACGATACACCAGTTCCCTCCCAGGCACTGAAGTTATTTCACACAGACTCCAGCATGCTGCCATAAGAATGTATGTGGTTTTCCCAGTATTAAATGAATTTTGATCTACTTTCCAAATCTTACACTGGCTGAAATAGAAAGACTCATGTTCCCACAAGGAAGTATGAACCACAGATAACAACACTCAGAATTTCTAGTTCCTTATTTTTCCTAACAATAATCATCCCAAATATTAATAAAATTCCAAATTGCTCAGTTAGTAATTTCCTTAAAAAATATTTAAAGACATTATTACATGCTTAGAATAGATACTAGTGAAGCACATTGTTCTGCTTTTCATTCACTCCATTCTACTACCATATGATGGAGGGCTCAAAATACAGAGATATAGACAATGCCAGATAAACATGACCTGTACGTAATGCAAAGAACAAATAACTAATTTAACGAGAAATAGGTCCATGTGAAAAATTACAGAGATGATATCCTTCCATCTGATTCTTTCAGATCTGCAGTTCAGGAGTTATGCTCCCTACAAAGAGAGAAATGGAGACTTAACAGGAAAGGAAAAGGTAAATGAGAGGCAGGTTATTTCTGTGGTAAGTTCTTTTCTTAGTGCATAGAAGTCATGCAGGCTGACTGTGTTACTGATCTTCTCAATAAGAAAAGCCCCTCTTCCATATCTTTTTTAGAGAGAGAGGAACTCTTAAGTTAGAAGCTGGGAGAGGAAGAAAATGGCAACTTAGCAAGTAGATGAACTGTAAAGGACTAAGAAGGAAGAATAGATCATCACTGCTTGGAACTCACTGTTTTAGAACAGCTGGCTAAAATGATATTCAAGAAGGGAATGAGATTGCAAAGAACAAAAAATTCATTCAGTGAAAAAGGCTAGACCTCCTTTAGTTTCATGCATGAAGGGTAGAACATAGTTCTGCCTTCTTTCAATCTTTCCGGATGAAAAATTCATGGCTGGTTAAAGCAAGCAGAGAGACACTTAAGCTCATTATTGATGAAGATCATTAATGCCTCTCTTCAGAAGGGCTTTTTGCCAGCTTTACTTAAGCAGCAGTTAGGCTCTTGCTCAAAAACCCGTCTTTGGATGATATTAGCAAAGCCAATTACTGTCCAAAGTCAGGCCACCCAATATTTAGGAAGATAATTGAGGTTATGCTGATGGGTCATCTCCAGCAATGTTTGCATTTCAAAGACTCAGTTGATCCCCATCTGGCTTGGTCAGTATCTGAGTAGGAAAATGAAACTACACGATCGCTTCCTAACCACTGTATTCTGGCGATGGGCCCCTTGGATTTTTTCCTATGGAGGGAGATGTTATTGACTTGATAACGGGCTACTACAGGAAGAACACATCAAATTCTTCCTTTACAGGTACAAAATTCCATCAGTAGATTATTCTTTTCCCATGCTTATACATAGCTGTTAGGAGTAATGCTGCATTGCAACTGAAATTTGAATGCAAATGATACTTAATTTTATATCTCGTTCTCACTCAGCCAAGACGGTAGCCTTGTTACTTTTATAGGACATGATCCTGTCATCAGTGAAGTCAATGGAAAGGCTGCCACTTAGATCAGATTCCCAGTATGCAAAGGCTTCGCTGGATAATTGCAGTAAGCGTTCATGTGTACTCTATCACTTTGCAGTAATTGTGAGGCTGTTTGCCTTTGAAGGAAAGACGAATACACCTCTTTTTTCCTTAATGAAGGGTTAGAACACATACACGGGGAAGAAATCACTTTGGTGTATCTACATATACGCACCCCTGTTCATAATGCTGTAACTCCTCTGTGCAGCCACATCACGAGACGGAAACAGGAATTAGAAGCATATTAGCACGTAAGTGAAAAAGAACTTGAGCAAACAGTTTGGAGATGTTTAGATCATTTTAAACCTGACTTTGTCAAGCAGTTTGCTTAAACCAGACCATCAAATTCTTTTTCCAGTCAATATAACTAAATGTTAAAATTACTAGCTGTAAAATCCAGCAAGCACTGAAATAGTCTCCCTGTGCGGGCCTGCACAGACCACTCGCTGTGTAAGGAACTCTGGCATCAGAAGATCCCTGAAGTATGGGTACGTACAAATTAGGTGAGTAAGGTACATACGTGAAATTCATCTACTCTGAAGAAATATTTTGAGGTGTGTTGGAAGTTATTTCTGCAACATCTATTGACAATATACACGTGGGCTTCACAAGATTATTTGTGCCCCAGATGTTCTACTGGGACTGTCATCATTACACTACTTTCCAGCTTTGCACACCCAAAGAGCCCACCATCAGAGCGCAGAAAACTGCAGCAATATCTTGCTAATAGGAACCTCACAGCAATCCTCTATGTCTTTACTGCAGTACTCTTTTCTTTTGACTGGGTGAAACGTACCTGAAACATTCAGTTAGTATAAGCCATAGGAACTCATTTCCTGGAGCACTTGTCAAAGTGAATATATCTCTAGAGATTAAGTCACTTCAGTCAAGGCCTCTTCGAGTCTAAGTGTAATTTGTTGATAGTGATTATTTTTAAAGCATTGATGATTGCGCACCTGGTTATCTGTGCATTCTCTCTGTTTTCCTATCATGACGGTTAACACTTCTTGTGAAGACCCTGACATTAAAATCTAAGTCAAAAACTCAATGTCAGAATAGAAGGACTGATTTATCTTTGGAATTTCTTTCTTCTGGCAATCTGGCAGAATTTAAGACTAACCAAGCAGTCTCAAGGTGAGATAAAAAAGGCGATGCTAGACACTTGACTAACTGTTCTTGTTAACGTTTGATTTTTTATTGCAATATACCTTGTTCTCTGCGTATGAAGTGTCCACAACCACAATAATAGTCTCATCCTTAACTGAGAGAAATATCTAATAAGCAATAAAAATCTCAAGTAAGCTAGCTAGAAGAGGTGCGTATCAATAGTTTTTAAAGAACTGCTCAAAATTACTCCTGCTTTAGCTTTCTTCCTCTTTTTTTCTCCTTTAACTATTAACTCTCTTTTATTTTTTTTTACCACTGATTCAAAAGTTTTTTCTGTTTGCCTCCTTTGACTCATTTAGCTGCTTCAATGTCTCCATTCTACCCAGCCATCTGATACCTTTCATGATCATTATCATGATTTCTCACTGTTTTTCTCATGACCTGTACTCTCCTTGTCCTCTTTTCTCTCTTCTGACAATTTATCCCTCAATTTATTTATGGATTAGTCTTTGCCATGGTAGAAATGGCATGATTTTAACCACGTGTCACATTATTTCATTTTCAACTCCCAGCTATCAGCTCATTCTTCATGAGAGAAGAACGAGAACATGAGAAGAACATGAGAGCTCTTCCTATAACGCTTTCAGAAATCCCTTCCAAGCAAGTTTTCTCTGATTTAGTTTCAACCTTCTTCAGAGACATATGAAACTATTCACTTCAAAATCTCTAAAGTCTATCTACCTAAAGTTCATGAAGACACCGTTTTCATCCACTCATTCCTGACACACAGCTCTTCTTAGCATACTGGCAGTCTTCATCAAGTCTCTCTTCACCTGATTACCAAGGTGGTATATCTGAGAACCTGCTTCTCATCCACTCTTCGGATTGCTGTGTGGGTTTTCTGTCCTTGCTTTCCTTCTCTCTTCTCTCTACATCTTGTTTATGTGTGATCTCATCAGCAAATACAAATTCAGCTACCATCTGTTTGCTAATGACTCACAGATATACTAGTCTACTCCAGACTAATCTCCTTATGTCCAAATTGAAATCTCAGCCTGCCTCTCTGACATCTTCTCGTGTATATGTAGCCACCATCTCCAACTCATCATGAACAAAACAGACAGCTTCTCCTTTCCCGTACACTAAACCGGTTAGCTCAAAACACAAGTTGAGTCTAACTTAAGTGTTATTCCACACTTAAAAAAAACACTTTAGTATCTATTAAGTGGGTTTTAAGACTAAAATAAATGTATGGCTCATCATGAGGAAATCACACACAGAGAGCTAGGTTGAAGCATGACTCTTGCAAGAGCAAAAAGAAATAGTACAGGAGACCCATGGTAGCTCAAGTTACAGCAATTCAATAGATGCTAAACCAAGCACTCTGTTAATATAGCCAACATGCACCCATAATTAAGACGCTACATAGCTGTAGCTATGACCTCACCATGGCCATTCTTAGGCAAGACAGCTCAAGTGAAGTAACTAGGAGTCACTGTCTCAGACTCTCAGTACATGTGGGTGTGGAGCCCTCCTGAAAGGTATGACCAAAGTCTCCTCGTGACCAAACATCTATTCTTCTGTCTCAATAATAGCAGTATCTTTCCAGCTTTGACAAATCTGGTCTTGCCCTTCCCATGTCCAATCAGCTTGCTGCCAAAAATACTGTTTTCTGAGCTATTCTTTGCTTCCCTCCACTGGCTCTTCCTTATCTCTCCCATCTGGTAGGAGTTACTACTTCTCGTTCTCAAAGCTTGCTGACACTGTCACATTTCACTCACTGTCAAGACACTGACTTGCTTGTCTGTTTAGACCATAATGTTAGCTACTGTTACCCACATGTTAATAGGCTGCTTCAAACTTTCTTACATAGCATACCTCATGCTTTGTTGGATCTCCTTATGCTTAATTAGAAAACAAATCATCTGTTTTCCTTGAACTGCTTCAGCTAAGTTCCTGTTTCCTCTGTTAACCCTCCAAAACCAAAACAGCTAATCCTCTGAGCAACAGTACCTAAGTGGAACGACCTCAGTGTTGTCTCCTGTAGGCATCCTGAAGGCTGCCACCTACAACCCCCACATTCCTTCAACAGCAGAAATGTTTTTCAGAAGTCTCATCTTCCTAACATCAGTTATTAATGTCACCTTAAGGACAGGTGGGATCTGTGTATGTGCTTAGAAAGGAACCAGTGTGCTAGAGCCCATCCCTGAGGAGCTAATGCTTGAGCGTACTTAAAAACAGGCAACTTGCATCTCCCCCCACAGCCTTGCCAACTGTTTCCCCTAAACTAAGCACTCCAGAGGGAATACAACATAGTAGAGCAACTAATTTAGCCCCAGGGGCCCTTTGAACAACAGTACCATAACAGCCTCTCTTGCTGACCAGTATTTCCTTGAAGTGTCCCGCCTGCCAGCCTGTTGGCATCTTTACCATACAACTATCTCCGATTTTCTCCTTCTGTTTCCAGCTCAGAAGACTTTTGATGCTTACCTTTATTGGCCTGTGCAGGTACAGTATATAAAAACATTGATGTATCTGTAGCTGATGTTGCAGCTGTAGTTGATGTAGCTGTAGTCATCATTCTTGTCAATCTTGCAAGAGAAACTTCTAGTTTGGACAGAATATTACCAAAAAAAGAAAGGAGAGTAAAATCTGAATCCAAGCAACAAAATTTCTGACTGTACACAGTCTGTGGGTGGCATGGCCTTTTTATTCTTTACGGTATAACAAAATGAGGTTAGGAACATATGTACATATAAACGTTTTTATTGTTCCAGTCTGGAAGTCTATTATGACTAAAGAAAGCATTAAATGTTTCAAGTCTGAAAAAAGACCTATTGAAAAGAGAATGTGGTAAGTGACGGTGTTTGGAACTCTGCTCTCTGTTTTTGCGAACAACTAAAGAGCTTGTGTGACAAAAACCCCCACTTTGATGAAGTTGCTCGTGAAGAAGACTTTCTGACTTCCTAGCCCTAAATCTGTGTTCTGCTGCAGACTTCTCTTCTTATAGACTTTTTTCCCCCAAGATACTATTTAAATTTTAAATTTCAATTTTTTTTTTAACTTAAGACTTCGCAATAACCTCCTGGCAGAAAGCTACTGCCTTCTGTCTCCACTGGCAAGTACAAATTGTGGTTATGGGTTCCCCCAAGCATCCCTTTTTAATGAGTACGTAGTACATTTTTAGCTATGTTCTGAATCAGTAGTTTTGCTTAGATACACACAAATATTCCTGCACCTTATAGAAAGATGATTCTTTCTCCCAGAAAGCAACAACAGAGAAACGCGGATTCAAAATTCCTAACGCAACAAGCAGAAAAATGAAATGGAAAGGGGAAATCTAGCCTTTCAGACCTTTTTTTTTATATGGTATAGGGAAGCAAAAGGACAAGCTCTCAATTAAAAATAAATCCCTGTCAAGTTACCTTTAAATCGCTCCGATCAGTACAAACAGTCTTGACATATACACTCCCCCATACCGTCTATAGGGAACAGAGAGAAATATTGCCTCTGTTCAAAATCATAACTTCGGGGATTTTATGGTACTACATTAGGTAGTTAAAATACAATAGAGAGATTACAGTCATTAGGTTAGATCATCTTCTGTAATTACAGTGTTTAGGTACAGCAGTTCCATGCGCAGCTCAAGTCAGGTTGGTGGAGATGCCTCCTGGAATGCCAAGCTTTGGTTCCACAGTCACCTTCTGGCTCTTTCGGGTTTGGCAAAACCTCTGAGTCACACAGGGCTTGTAAAAGTCGCTGTGACAGCTACCTGAGTCTGCAGAGAGCCTGAAATGTTAGCTGGGGGTGGGGGGTGGTGGTGGTAGTGTGTGTGTGTCTGTGATGACCCATTTACCTCGGTAAGACACGAACTCCGGTGAAGACTGATAATGTGCTGAAGGCCAGCAATGTGTATGCATACGGTTTATTGTCATAGGATGTAAGAAAGGAGAGAAGGCATCTTTAGCAGTGATGGTGATTACAGTGCCCAGCTATTTGGCTGTATCTAGGTGCTACGAGGGGAAGAAATTACCACTTGTTTAACTCATCAGAGAAGGAACCACGTCCCAAAAGCTCAGTAAAGCCCAGAAAATCCTCAGAAGAATGGCAGCCCTCAGAAAACAGTAAATCTAACCAGGGCGAGTTAAGACCAAGAAAGCACATTTTATCTCATACTGGAGCTTCTGCGAAATCTGCTGCGAGCCCAGTTAAACAGCAACTTGTCAAATCAAGAGTTCTTACTTAAACAGCACAGCAAAACAAGATACACTTGTTACTTTTTTCAATTAGACCCAGACAGCCATAAATGGAGTTTATTTATGACTTTCTAACTATTCCAACTCAATAGGAAGCAAAAGTAAAACCCACTGTAATCTCTTGGGTCAGATGCAATGCAAAAATACCATCTTTCAGAAATCCAAGCTTCAGACTACTGCGGGCCAGAAAGCAAGAGTCTCATCTTCAGCTTAGCGACCGTTTCTGCCTTTCTCACAATGGTTAGCGAATCCCCCCCCAGTCCGCCGACAGGGAGTAGGTAAGTGGAGGGATGTACACGAGGAGCTGGGGAATTCCGCGCAGCATTTTGGCTACATGATGTCTGGTACTAACAAGTATGAACATCATTTCGTTTTCACGAACGCGAAAACGAGCCCCCGAGGCGTGTTTTTTAAAACACGGATGGATACAAAGACTGGATCCCTCCTCTGGCAGGGTTCGGGCCCGGCTGCGGGGCGCGGCGGGGCCGGGAATTACGGGGAAGGGCGGTGGGGAAAGGCAGGGCAGGGGGAGGCAGGGAGGGAAGGCTTGCCACGAGATGGCAGCAATGCCACGTCTTTCTCGGCAGCTTGCCTGTCCCTAAAAATATATTTTTTTTTTTTTTGAGAACCGCAACGTTTACACATAAATACAAGCTTATTACAAAGTCAGCCTCCCTCGTTCAGCGCCCATTCACCACCTTCTTGCAACTTACAATGAGAAAACAACTTTGCATATTTCACCAGGAAAGAAAACTCATCATAAATGAGTAATTACAACCTTGAAACTACCTTTCCAAAGGTGTTCGCATCTCTGTCTTTCCTTCCTGTAAGCCTTTGTGTTTTAATTACGGATACGGGCAAGCATTAATGACGGCGCCAGGCCCAGTGTGCAGTGGTGGTAATCTGTACAATCCTTTCTGGATTGAAAGTCGGGTTTGGGAGCTCTTTTGCCATCCTGTTTGCAGGTAGGCCTGACGCAGAAACCCTTGCTGGCAAAGGGTATCGCTTGCTGGAGCGGCGGGAACGTGGGGACCTGCAACAGGCCAGCCCTGGGTCACCATCTCCTTTCCCTTGGGCTCAGGGAACCAACGCTGCTGGCTCCGGGGGGGGTGGTGGTGGGGCCTCTGCCTTCCTACTGCCATGCCTGATTTGGATTTTTTTGTGTTGTTTTGGAAAGGATGGTTAATGGCAGGAATTCCTGTTGGCAGCGGGAGCACTTGGGAACGGCAGCCTAAAGACAAAGCAGCGTTCCTCAAGGGGAAGCTGGCTCCTCTCCTTCCCCCCAGGAACGGCAGCTTGTTCTGATGGGCAGCACAGAAGGAGCGAGCAGGGCACATCTCGGACCTGAACGCCTTCCTCCCTCCCGAGCGGGGGCCGAAGCAGCGGGAAGCTTCACCTAGGGCCAGGGATTCCCACCCCACCCCACCCCACGCGTGGGTGGCGGAGCCGGCGGCCGGCCTGCGGGCAGAGCCAGGGCATGGGGCGCCGGGGCCGTGCGGCGGGACCCCTCCGAGCAGGTGTAGCCCTGGAGCTGCCACCCTTCCCCGCCCCAGACGGCACCGGGCCGGGGGGAAGCCTGCTCCCCCGGGGAGCTCTAGGGGGCGGTGGCCGGGGCAGGGGAGGGGGGGAGGCCGCGGCC
>Ga0065711_1041883_pt1 | contig 15810 bp, 8 predicted proteins | sample Hoacrofraction12_FD_59098 | JGI IMG/M metagenome (GOLD analysis project Ga0065711, IMG submission 59098) | Hoatzin crop microbial communities from Cojedes, Venezuela - Epithelial fraction 12 v2 (version 2) | ecosystem: Host-associated > Birds > Digestive system > Esophagus > Crop | place...
AAGATGGGGACAATCTTTTTAGTAGAGACAGCAGTGACAGGACGAGGGGTAATGGTTTTAAACTAAAACAGGGTAGGTTTAGGCTAGGTATAAGGAAGAAATTCTTTACAGTGAGGGTTGTGAAACACTGGAACGGGTTGCCCAGAGAGGTACTGGAGGTCCCATCCCTGGAAACATTCAAGACCAGGTTGGACAGGGCTCTGAGTAACCTGATCTAGTTAGCGGTGTCCCTGCTCGCTGCAGGGGGGTTGGACCAGATGACCTCTAGGGGTCCCTTCCAACCCAAAACTTTCTATGATTCCATGATTCTATGATTATGGAGTATGCACTCCTGTCTTTTCATGAGGTGCTTCATAGAACTGGACCTTCTCTAGAGGTAGGAAATGATTAATATAACCTTACCCCCAGATCTAAGAAGACTTTGATTATTTTCCCAGATAATTAAAGCTGTTTACTTGTGCCATGAAAGGCAAATTTAAACAGATTGTGAACCTTAGCCTAGGGAGCATTCAAGATTTCTGCAGCTTGTTACTGGCAAAGGATGAATTTTAATACTAACATAATTATTTCATCATTATGAGGATATTGAAGTTGGTACAGATATACTTCCTAAAAATGGGATTATGATCTAAGTGTGCTACAGATATACAGAAAGCTCTTAGCTATTTCATGAGCCTGCCTCAAGGCTAGAAATAAATTATTCTTTAAGGAAATGTGGAACACTAACTGTAACCTTTAAACAGCTAAGGGAATTAAGTTAAAAAATATAAATATGCACATGTATGCATCTTAACAGAATGACCAAATTACTATAATTTGGGGCATCCAAACACACATTAAGCTATATGATTTATTTCCCTGCAGGTTCTGATATCACAGTTTTCTCTCTAGATAGTAAGTTCATCAGTATTCTCTTAGGCATCATGGCAGAATGTACTATTAGAGGCAGGGATGATAGCCAAAAGGCACAGGTTGTATAATCTTTACACGCAGCTGGCAGGAGAAGAAGAGGATGTGTTACAGGGCCATATCTATGCTGGGAGGTTACGCCTTTATCAGGTGTGATGGAAATTTAGTTTGCATTATTTCTGTTCCTTTAACTCTCTCTGTGGGCATTTATATTGAGAAGTAAGAGAGAATTTTTTGGCTCTGGGATTAACCAGAGTGTTGGGGACTGAGAAACAGTGATATCAGCAGCCACTGCTTCTGAGAAGGATGCTATGAGTTGCATGAATGAATTGCATTAACAGACTGTGTGCGTGCTCTCAATCCTCTTCAGTGCAATTGCCAGGGCTAGACAAAGCGACTGGTAAGCAACCTCTCCTGTCTTCACCTGGGTCACAGACTCAACGTTTTCTGCATGTGTGCAGAACTAGCAATTGCCTTAAAATAAATAAATAAATATTGATGTGGGACTGCAGAGAGGTCCGAAATGTCTCTCTGCGTGCTCAAATCTCTGCATAATTCTCATGCCCTTTCAGGAGTCTTAGTTTTCACTGGTAGTGAAGGTCAACAGATTTTACGTAGAGAGGTTTTTTTCTTCCAGGTTACATTTTGAACATAGAAGTGGCTCATACAGAAAAACATCAAACCAATTTTGTTTTAAAGGCAAGAAAAGGGATGGAGGGAATCCAGACTAGCAGTCCATTCACAGTTCCAATAGGATCTCTCATTTTCCCCTGCTGATTGTTGGCATAACCTTCAAAATGGGCTGTCACTACTGCCCAGTGGCAGGGAAAGGTCTTCTGTGAAACAGTATACTCCCATAGAGGGCAATTACATAGACAAAGAAAAAGGAAGTCGGAAACAGTACTCATTTAATGAGGTATAAAATAGTGGAAAGGTGGAAAAATACATTTGAAGGGGAATGTGTGAATTCATGTGGGGCCTAATTGATCTGGTTTACACATCCACTGATATTTTAACAGGATGTTCTGCTGGTCCATTATTATAACACCAAATCCCACCTCAGTATTGCATAGATGTATTATTTTTCACATTAAAAAAACTTTGCAGGACATAATTTAGAAATGTTCTTCAATTCAGGATGCTTAATATGGTCTTTTAAAATGTTACAAATGAACTTGCTAAGGTAGTATTTTGCCCCTCTTACTATGCCTGCCTCTGTTCAGCTGGGTATAGGTTAGAAGAAGTGTAGTGGGCTACATGTTCGGTATTCTTGACAGCAGGAAACAAAACAGCAGGAAAAGAAACAAAACAAAAACCTGAGCTTTTGAGAAAATCAAGAAATCTCTGCTAAATGAGCCTGCAAGGTCTAGATCCTTGCTCTTCACATGGTCATATGCAGAAGTGACTCTGTCACAAGAAATCCTCTTAAAGAATTACATTTTTAGGTAAAAGCATGACAATAAAAAATAAGGATTTAACACCATTTGATCTCTTCTCCAGCATACTCTAATGCTTTGCTAGGAAGCACTGACATGCTGGGATGCAAGCCCGTGTGATTTTAAAGTAAACAGGAAATAAGAAAAAGAACAGAAAGCATCTTTAGTCTCTAATTGCAAAATCGACTTTTCCTTTTTTACAGTTTAGTTAACAGAAAATTAAAAATCAGCATGAACTTCTGATACATGAAATGTATTAAGTAGACTAAGCTAAGGAGGTATCTGTCCTCAGAAGACCATATGGCTTAGAAGTAAGTAATTCCACATCACTGGTTTGCTGGCAATAATGGAGTGAGGCGGAAGAATGAATTAATTTTAAATCACATCCATAAGGGAATGGATTGTTCAGAATGTTCTTTGTGCCACACAATGACTGTAATTTTAAACTGCTAATACCTTACAATGAGACCCATAAATAGGTTATTTCTTTCCTTTCATGGGGCCAAACTCTGCTCTTTTGATGTTCTCGTGTAGCTGTTATTAAGATCAGTGGAAGTCGAGCCAACTTTTACAAGTGTGGGATTTGTTTGAAGTCTATTTGGACATAGATAAAGCTGGGGTGCCCAGCACAGCTGTTCATCCCCACGTGCCACAAAGTGCATGTAGCACTGGGTTGTGCAAATAAGAGACTCTTGCCTAACTACTCCTTCTTCCCATCTGTAAGCAGTCTTTTGGGTCAGGGCTTTGCCTTCAACTTTCTTTTCTGCAGTCTCGGTTAGCTTGGTGTATCACTCTATCACAGATTGCCTGTTCTGGGGTCAACGTGCCTGATGAGCAACTTCCCTGAGATGTGAGGATGTGTCCTTGAAGCATAGGATGCATCTGACAAAGATTAAAATACTGTTATTAATTTAAATAGTTCAAAGTATGGCACATCATTACAGGGAGAAGAAAGCCATTGTTGCAGGTTATGCATTGCACAGCCAAGCTGGAGGCCTTGAACTGCAGGATCAATAGGAGATTAAAATCCCCAGTGTGCTGGGAGCCATGTTATTCACCAGCAGCATCTACCACATTGGCTGATACTGGCTGATTTATATGTGGGAGCATGGGTGTGGGCACTTCATTAAATACAACTGAATTACAATGACCGTAACTTTGAAATGCTGAAACTTAAGTGATAGCGCTGCATAGCTTCGCTATTTGCTTCCTCGTTTGCAGCCTCCATGACCAGAGAGGCACCACGTCAGTGCCCCAAGGGCAGCTGGGCAGAGGGTGTGAGCTGTGACGCAGGCAGGGTCAACCTGCCCTGATGAGATGACTGTCCACAACCACCTCCCTTGGCAAGGCACAGTCGCCCCTTGGGGTTACGGCCCAAACGTGCAAAGGTGTTACATGTCCTAAACCTCACTGGTGTCACCAGTGGGCAAGCCTCTCAACACCTAGATACTGTTTAATCTACAAAACGGTCTGCCAGACTACCTAAGGAGCACCTAGAGACATAAGTGAAGATCCATACATACTGCTTAAATTGCCAACTTACCCTGAGGACACCTGAAGCCCAGAGGTGCTCAACTTCTCATTGGCAGAAGTCCCCCAAATCCGCTGGTGATGCCCTGAGCTGCTGTAGTCTGCAAACCAGGTGCTGCCTTGCCAATCCCGCCTGACAGCTGGGCTCCATACAAAATGAGAGGGGATGTGAGGCAGCCCTCTGCTTTTGGAAAATAGGTCTACAGCTAGAAAATTTGATGTAGGAGACATGGGTTAATTTCAGTCCTCTTTCTAAGGGGATCTGAGTCCATCTCCAGTCAACTGCTAGCCATTATACCATGTAGTAGCCAACCACAGAACGTTATTCATCTTTCCCGGTGGGACCATTCCTTTTCATGTGACATTTAAAATACCTAGTCCACAATGAATGCCATCTTAACTCTCAAATCTACAGTATTTCACTAAGTATTAAACTAAATAAAGCATTTATGGGGCTGAGAATGGCACTCAGTTTTCCCTAATCCACGTTACCTGATGACAGAGCCAGGCCTGAGCAGCTTTGTGAGGTGAATATTTAATTTTCCATGCCAGGCACAGGAGATCCAATGAGAATAATTCAGAAGAAACCACCTACTGTCCAAGGACAGAGTAATTCCTTTTGTACCACGACACGAAAAGCTTTCAGGGGGAGGTACTCTGGCTAAACCATGATAATGAATCAGATGCGCCTCCATGCAGGTATGGCCTTGAGACCTCTATGGTCTTCTATAAAAGATAAAGGTGAGATGAGGATTATTAACTGTATTCATGTAGAGAAGCAGACAGAGAAAGATGGTTTGATCTAGAGGGGGTCCATAAGAAACTGGAAAGAATTATACTAATGCTTTCCCACATCATTAATTTTCATGTTCAGGTATATTCTCCTCTGAAGGCATTCATCAGCAATCATATACCATGCAAATGTGCTTCTTTATTCTTATATGGAATTAGAAAACATGCCCCTGTACTTTTCTTTTTCCTGTATTGTTTTCCATGAGGTGCATTTGTAAAAGAGTAGAATTGACTAGAAGAGCTCTGTGATGCTGTTAGTTCAGAGATAAGCATGCTACTCAATTCCTTTCTGTAGCTCGCAATGTCAAAATGATGGAAAGAGGCAAAAGAACAGTGGCAGAAGTAGAAGTTTGATGGGTTGAAGGAACAGAGTGGACAAACTGGAAGGAAGAGGCTAAAAAACCTTTAATGATCTTTGCATATATATAGGCAGCTTAAAAAGCATTGTCCTAGTTGGAATATATCCAGTGAAGTCTAATCAGCCCCTGAAATTCTACTAACAACATCCCAAAACAACAACTAGGTCATAAGAAAGGAGATCAACTCAATTTTTTTGGGTACTTACTGAGACTGAAACTTCAGCTTATGTCTCACAAGACAGACAACTTAAACTACGATTGGGGGGCTGCTCAAAAATGAGCAATACTTGTCCACTTGAAAGCAGTAAGTTCCACCACGGATTTTAAACAAGCAGCTCTTCAGAAAGGGATCCGCAACACATCTACGGCATAGCCTGGTTGCAGGGGGAACGGGTACCAGGTTGGATGAATGACAGGCTACTTCACTCACTTCTTAGTTTTCCTTATAAATGTAATAAAGATTCACCTTAGCGATCAGCTCCAGCCCAACAGGGAACCCTTCAGTTGCAAGTTGCCTTTGTACAAGCAATTGCCTCAGCCATACAAAAATATGTGGGCAACACAAGAATGACTTGGTCTTAACCAGTTCTCTTTGTTCACAGTGAGATTACTACAGAGCCCTCTTTTCTTGGCAGGGCATCCCCACTTTTTTTTCCAGAATCATTGAGGCACCTGGAGGCTCTCCACAAAGAAGTGAGAGACAATAAATGAATTATGAAGGGACTGTCATGGACAGATGTAATGGCCCTAATTCTCATTTGCCTTGAGGTTGCTTCTGTTCTGCTGCACGTGTGAATGGACCTCAGAGTGTACCTGAAAAAAATAAATCTGTTCATTCCTCCCTGGCACTGCTAGGATGCTGTCAGTGGGTTATAGCGTGAATTGAAAGAGACAATCGGTCTTTCAGTTGGGACTTGCACTGTGTTTCACTTTTACTGGCTACAAGCAGTGTCCTGATGGAGGAAAATTTTAACAGGACTGCACTGAGCAGCTCACGGAGAAGCACAGATCCCCTGGAAGGGCAACAAAATGTCTCAAGTCTGGCTCTTGGAGAAGCATCCTATATTCTCTGCCAGCACTGACCTGACACAAAAACTGACAACCATAGTGGTCAAATGCACAGTACTTTGTGTTGCAGAATCTGTTGCTGCCACACTCTGCAAACACACTCTCCCCAGGCAGCAATTGCAATAGGTATTGTATCACTCTAGCAGCCAGGCCGAACAAACTTTTTTTTGTCCCCATGTACACTTACCCAGCTGTCTTTGTTTTGCTCTACTGTAGTTTTACATAAGAAACAACAGAGAAGTCCAAATCCTCTGAAACCAGCCAGTGGCAGAGTGCTGTGATGGTGAATAAAAGTGATGGCTGTTGGACAATCTTGATTCTGTCCCAGACCTTGACTTATTTTGGAACCGTATGCAAGTGATTTTATCACTTTGTGCATTTTCTGCCTGCATGCTCTGCCTTTGCTTTGGCTGCTCAGATGGTCCTCTTTCCAAATAAGTCTGCATCTCCGGATTCTTGTTAAAATTACCACATGATAAATAAACAAATAACAGTAATAAATGTCATTTCTTGTCATGTCTTAACAATACAGGATTGGATTGGATAAAACAAGGGTGCTCCTGTGTGCTTTTACCAGAGGAGAAGCACGTGTGAGCTAAGACAGGTGTCATCCTCCCGCTTGGTGAGTCAGGACGGCTGCACCATGTGAGAAAGGACCGGCAACCTGTGCAGATCTCTGACTGTGCTGCAACGCTAGCCAGCCCTGGGGATGATGGGGAGACTGTGTAATAGCACTGCGCTTCAATACGCTGAGAGAGGTAAACACTCTAGGGTAAAGTGCTGCTGCCACACAGTCCCCTCTGAGCTGATGAGAGTTGAAGAACAGGCCCTTATTGTTGCTCTAGGTAGCACGGCTGCTTCAAGTTATTGCTAATCTGTACATGGTACCAGGAGTGCTGACACAAATCCGAAAGAGATTTTTAAAAGGTAGCCACAAAGACATAGCAGAAGAAAAAGATAAGGGCTGGGAGCTAAGTCAGAAGCAATCAAGCCTCCTGCTTCATTGCTTACTGTAGAAAATATGGACTGTAATTGGAAAAGTTTTAAGCTGTATCTCACAGCAATTTGTGCAACTGAGAAGCCTGATAAACACAAATTAGCTTTGCTTCTTACGATCTCAGAGTCATTGTTGATAGTTTTAATGCATTACACAGATAGAATAAGAAAACAAATGATGGCAACAGAATTTGGTATAATTTATTTTTTTTATCAATCCACAGAAGCTTTTATTTGGGAGGGAAATACAATGCTGAAATGTTTTCTCATATTTCAGGTTCACGTTTTCTCAGAGAATGGATTCTAATTTCCCATTGTTAGCTGTCTGAAAGGTTCTCATTTCATATTTAAGCTAAATATTTTATTCACAGAACTCTTGCAATTTTGTCTTTATGCATGTATACACCTAATTGGAGAATAAAAGTCGTAAATGTTACTCATTCATAGAGAATGATTAACCATTATGCCATAGATTCACATACATATTCTTAATACTCCTGTAAATTTATTCATTTTATGGTAAATTTAAGGAACATCTATATGACATTACTTTTTTTTTTTTGAGATAAATGCTCTATAAACAGCCAAGACTATAAAGCTAGCTGAAGTCTACACTGTTTGGTCTCAAAAATTCAATATACTGCAGTAAGCGGACAAGATTAAGTGACTTGAGTTCAGTAGTTTAAAAATATTTTCCAAGTCTCCTCTATGAGAGGCTCAAGATTGTTCTCATGACTTTCTCCCACAGAATTATGATCATAGAAGGAAAGCAATTGCTCTTTCATACTCAGTCCAAAAATGAAAACTTGCATTGAAAGAAAACCGCTGAAGCTGTACAGTTCAGCACTGCAGCAATAACAGATACCACATTTGCCACCCATTAGCGTCTCTTTATCAGTATCGCCATTTTGCAGATGGGCAATCCTAACACAGAGAGATTAAGGTAAAAAATACCCACTAATTCATGTTGCTCTGTTTGAAAGACCTTGGACCTACTTTTTTAAAGGATTTGCTGTATATAGCAGCTAGCGTATCAAAAGACAGTTTCCATGGATTTCAACAGCATTTGAAAGTTATCACTATTTCTGCAAATGAGACCCTGAGGTATTGAATCAGATATCCAGAAAATGAAGAAAACACAGTAAAAAGACCACCTGTGAAATACCTGCTTTATATGATTTTCTTTCCGCAGTGCCTTTTTCTGCATTTTCTTTCTGCAATGCCATTTTCATGAACTGCACCTCTTCCAAATCCTGCATGTCTCCCAAATTCTGTGGCTGGTATCCTACAGAAAAGGAAGCCTTACTAATAAAAAATTGCACAGCACCAGGAAACTGAAAATCGAACCTAAAACTAGTCGATGCTTTCCTTTACGAAATTTTTTGTCTTGTAAATTGGTGATATACTGAAAGCAAATAGTTTTGAGGAATCTAGTGGCTTGAGTGCTTTGTTTTTGTTTTTATTTTTTTTTGCTTGACCACAAAATGTTAAGATTATCATAGTTTCAGAATAATACATTTACACCTGTAATTCAAAATCACTTATTTTAGATGTATTTTATTTTATGATGTAACAAAGCTTAAAGGGATAAATGTCAAAACTATAACCAACTTTTTGAACATTATCAGTGAGAGACTTGCCTCCTGACTTGACTTGGTTTTCCACAATTTAGTATGAAAAGTGATTTTTTTCAATTTTTTGCTTTTCTTTGCCTTTTCACCTTCCAGCCCAAATCATGGAATTTCAAAATTTCCTAGAAACTGGAAAGCCTAGGTCTTGCAAATGTCACAAGGCACTTTAACACACATATATAAGGTCTGTTTTTAATGTTTGGCAGTCTGGACTCATTTTTCCTGCTTCTTTCCTCATCAATTTCCATTTTCCTCACTGCAGCTGAAGACCTCGCCGTATTTCTTTTCCAGCCTCCTTCACTGTCTTCATCCAGGTCTGTCGGTCATTATTCCCATCCCACTCATGGCATCCTTTTTTCTATTGCTTGCCACCTTCCTCCCCGCTTTCTCTTTCCTAAGAATCTCCTTGACAAACTCCCTTTTTGTCCACAGGCTCAATTTCTTCTTCCATTTCTTTCAGATGAAACCGCTTTTTCTTCTGAGGTCCAGCACAATGGCGTGGAGAACTCTGAAACAATGTCATTACTCATAGTGCAGTTGGCCAAATGAAGCAGATACGCTGCTGCTTACAGCTGCACTTGCTGGCAGACGTTGTGCTGCATCACACTGGATTGTGTTTCACCTGTTAGCAATGACCATATTTAAATGGTCATTCTTAATCAGCTTACTCCCTGTACAAATACAACATGTACCTCCCTGTCGTAATAGTCTCTCCCCACCAAACTTCTTGACCTTGCTTCATATCATGAGGAAAAGCATATAAAAATTATTGATGCTCAAAGAAAACGTCAAATGTTGTTTTGTTTATCAACTTAACGTTAATCAACCTACATTTCTCATGCATTATTCTTTGAAACAGCTGGAATGTATGGAAAATAAATACCTAAATAAACCCTATAAAAGCAGCCAGAGGCAGGCACTTTATCAGCATGAAAATTTTAAACATTAGTAGTTAAAAGCTTGACAAAGTTATAAAAAAATGAAGGAAGTTTCAAGGGCAACATCCACCAATTTTAATAATAGGCAGTGGTAACCGCTCCACTGATAATAAAATACAAAGTGAAATAACCCATGAGTAAAGCAATATGTTAGCAACAGTGTTAGCAGATATTATTCTCCCTCTGGTCAAATCTTTCTGGCCCAACATTAAACCTACAGGCTAGCATAAAACAATTGACAACATATTTTGTGATTGAATTAGAGGCTTCTAGCTTCTGAAGTTACCTTACCCTTTTTTTTTCTCAAATCACACAAGCATATGCTCGAGTTTCCACGGGTAATATGAACCCTGCTTGATCCTGAGCTGACCTGTACAGAGCCAGATAAAATGCCTAGGTTACAATTTGCAATGAAAATCCAAATAAACCACCCATGGAGATGAAGGAACTGGCTATACCAACACTGGCAGTGAGCAGTACACACTACTAAATAATTTGTATTACACGGCAGTCTGAACAGAGCTCCTGAAGGATGCTTTAAAAGGTGCCAACATTGTATCTTTCCTCACCAATTACAAAGAAAAAAAAAAAAAAAGCGGGCAAAGTGATGGCTTAGGTATATTCTGCATGAGATTTGCTGAGAATATTCCCTCTCAGCATTTAACAGTGACTGATAATGATTGAAATCTTATTTCTTTTGTAGCAGCATTTGGCTTTATTTGCATCGATCATGAGAATTCATTCAGTCTTTTTTATTAGGTTGGGATGTAATGAATGCAGAATGGCTGGCAGAAAACACGGTTTGCTCTGGAAGAACAAACTGTGTGGGCTGAGTCTCATCAAAGCCATTGTGCTGATCATGGTTATGCAGATAATGGTTAATATCTGTTCAGGAAAAAAAATCTTTCTTTTGATTCCTTCTTGATTTTTATTTTTAAGGAGGATCAAATGTCTCCTGACTCTGCCTAATCCTCTATTAACTTGTTGAAAAAAGTCCTGTTTTAAATTTGGCTGAAAGAGGGATATAATGGGGTTCACTGGATAAGATGAGGCTCTCATTCCCCACTCCTTACACTGAGCTAATTACAGATCTTGGACAGCTCTTGAAGCAGTATTTGACTGTGGACTAGTGCAGTCATTAGTGCCTGTCCTCTTGAGTCCACTGAGGTGTGTGGTTTGGGATATCAGTGAGTTTTGACAAAGTGGTCCATCCTCTCTGAATCCAATTTGTGAGCTGCACACAAATCCATGCACGAAGCAGCTGCAGCCCAGGCTCCAGCCTGGGCTCCAGCCTCAGCTAATATTAGTTGCATGGTCTGATAATGACTGTTTATAAATTGACATCAAGAATTTTTAGCTAGCCTCTTCAATGGAGGGGGAAAAGCATCATGAAACAAGACAAAAGGTGTCAAATGACAAAATGCAACAGCATATGAAGATATTAATGCATCTAGAATTTGTCACAGATACAACAGATTCTTGGAAGTCCTTCAGGCAAGAATTTTCTAAAAGGAGGTGAAACTATGGAAAAGCATAACAAGATGAAGGTCTATGTCTGTCTTAATATACTAGGGCCAAGCAAATTATATTTGCAGGATCCAGAGCATGTTTCACTCACTAGCCTAAAACTTAGTGAAAGAGAACAGACCATGGCACAGATCTAGAAAATACTCCGTGCCTATAAAGAATGACTTGTTTGCAAGATAATTGGCTTCATATGTGAAATCAAAAAGGGAGACATTTTTGAAGCATTTATAGCAGACTTCAGTTCAGCAAGTCTGACATGCTGTTTGGAGGGTTTGTATGATCTCTAATGTAAGATCAGATTGAGAAGGGCCTCAGAGACACGGAACAGAGATACGAAATACTTTTGAAAACAGGCTTAGAGATAACAGCATAAGCAACTGAAATTTGCCAGCCTGCAGAAAGTACTCAGATCAGATTACAAGTTTTGATTTCTCTTTTTTCTGGTCCTTGGTGCCACAGTGGACTAGGTTTTAAAACAAAATAAAACAAAACCCAGGAACATGTAGAAGTAAAATGAAAGTGAACTTGCAAGACACAACAGTGTTTTCCAGACTGGAACAAAAAATGTGAAGAGGACAGCGATAAGCACAGAACTGAGCACTAACCTGCTTTTGGCAAAGTTGCTCTCTCTGCAAAGAAATAAAGCCATTAGTGCACAGCCTCACTGGCAGTACCTAAGGAGAAAAAAACATATACCTATGTAAGGAAATAGATCAGTTATTTGTAGAAATTGCTCACAACAAGGTCACACCTACTGACTGGAATACTACCTGGAAGCTTCAGCACCCAGGAGATCTCACAAGTGAGTGTGATACCTGAAGTTTGAGTGAAAGGTTTGAAGAAAAAACGTAGGCATAAGGAAAGAAATAACAATAATACATTGAAGATATTATTCCCTGAGTGGGTGGATGTGAATGGGGCATAAAGGTAAGACATAGTCTTGAAAAGAGAAAGTTTGGAATTGTTTCAAAAATTCTAGGGCTGAATACATGTAAGATACTGAATATCAATTAGAGTTTATTTTATAGAACAGGCAGCCAAGAAGGTGGCAAGCATGGAGATTCAATTTAAAAAAAAACAAGGAAAAGAATAGCCATGGTTTCAGGAAGTATCCAAATAAGGGAAGAAAGCTTTCTCAACTTTTAGAAAGCCTGGTAAAAAAAGAAAAAAAAGTATAGAAATGTATGAAAAAGAAAATATATATAAAGTATCACTTGGATGTTACTCCTCTAAATAAAACCCCCCAAAATATTAGTTGGTGTCAGAGTGGTTTAGATCTGTTAGTGCTGGAATAGTTGTGTACTGCTTCTCAATTCGTATTCCCATTACACAGAAACAGCACCGAGTTCACATATATTCCCTCATCTACACAACCAAGCAGCACATTATGGTTTTCTGGTCACAGAATATTTCAGGAACCTTTTATTGAATACTCATCCACTGTGACCATTACATCTTTTGCAAAGTTTCTGCTTTCAAATTCTCATATCTTTCGGATGGCCTTCCACCTTTCTCTAGATTAAGTGTGGGGAATGCATTTGGGAGACAAGCTGTTTTGGAAACAGCTTGGCTTACTGAACAGTAAAACTTTTCTGTTGGGCTGGCACCATCTAATGATTATTTTTCACTTCAAATATTTGTGCCACCTTAAAATGTCATCAGTGACATTTGTATTAATTGCTAGATCACAGATGAGATGGATCGGTTTGCCTCTGGACACAAAATTCCTGCTGGCCCCTACAAATACATTATTTTATGAAAGAAAAGGGGCACACAAAGAAGCCAGAAAAAATAAGACTTCTAATATTTAATCAGCCACTCAGATTCATTAATAGACAAATGCAAGTGAAGGGAATTTATGCTCAATCTCAAGAGGGGCCATACTCCATACAAACAAAGCCTTTGGAAAAATCCTAATATTCTCTGGCCTTTCTAAAATGCTTATAACTTGGCTAATATGAGCAGATTTTCACAGAGATGGCATAAAAAAAAGCTATAAGTAACAGATGTCAGGGATGTCCTTGTGGGGTACACTGGGCAATTTTTGGTAAAGCTGGATACAGTACAACTAACAGGCATTACGGAAGAAATAGACATTGACCACAGCTTTAAGGTGGATCTGTCCGGGCTTTTGTCTTCAATGAAATCTCCCTTCCTCCGAGAAAAAAAGGCTTTAAAGTCAGAGAAGCCAGATTTTATTGTAGTATTAACTAAGATGCTTAACTTTTCTGAATAGAGAAAATCCAAAGTGACTATGCGAGCTGGAGTATAAATATCAACAATCACGTTAAAAGGTTCTTAAATAACTGCACCTTCCTTGCAGGTGAGTCATTTCCTCAATAAAATTCCATTTTATAAAATGCCATTCCATTTATAAAATGCCATTCAAAATTTCTGAATGGCAACAAAATCCGCCTAGCAGCTCCTGGTCCCTGGGACGCTTTCCAGGAGGACCTGTCTGTCTGCTGCCTGAACTCTGTACTTGCGTCCTCCCTTCTGCCACAAGCAGCGGGCCCAAACATTTTGGCCCCAGAGACAGGCTCAGTTCCCCACCACACCGGATCAATCTCCTCTCCCTCCTGAGAATTTCAGGCAATTCAGGGTTTTTAAAGAAATGTAACACTATTACAAATACATATATATGTATATATATAAAAATTGATAATAGCATTGTGCATCACTGATGTAACTGGCATTATGAACCAAAGCTGGTAGGAGCTTAATGCAAACAAACCAGGGGAGGTAGCTCTTCACACAGAATGCAGCATACCACTGACACATCACTACAGCAGATTCTCATTAAGAAATGCAGCCAGATGTATTTGTATGTGTGTATGCAGGTATATATGCAAGTATGCATGTATGTACGTATCTATCTGTCTGTCTGTCTGTCTATCTATCTATCTATCTGTCTATCGATCTATCTATCTACCTATCTATCTACCTACTTACCTACCTACCTACATACCTACCTACCATTTTTTAGCCTATCCCTTTGTGTTCCCAGCATCAGTCAGCCAGAAATCTATTCCTTCCTCCATTTATCACAACCAGCATCAATCACTGAGTGCAGGATGCACTAAACACCAATTACAGATTTTTATTCTGCAGGTGAGCACACTTGTGTAGTTTTGTTTTGTTTCCAGTCATGGCACATTTGCTGCTTTTATTCCTCAGAACCTCTAGCTTGGATTATTTTTCCTCTGGTTAAGGGTTGATTCGCATAAAAGCAGACTGCAAACATATCATTTTTAGATGAGCCACCTGGATATTATTACTGCTGTTATCATTTCACACTTTTGTATCATTGCATTTCTTTCTCTACCAGATGTTTACAAAGTCTCTGTGGATTGCCTTTCTTTCCATTTGCTGAAAGCTTGAGCACCAAACTCTGGTTTAATTATTTCAGGGCTGGTCACTTATTTTTTCACTAGCACACTAGAAGATAGTCAACCCATAAGGGATGGCTTCTCAATCTGAGAAAATTATCTTTCTCTCAGTGAATCAAAAACTACACATTAGGGTTGGGCCCCAAAGAGGGAAAGAAACCTTTTGCATAATGAAGTGAATGTTATTTTGAAAATACTTTCTATGTGTTTCACAAACATCCTAATGATGGACCGCATGAGCAAGTTTCTTTGTAATGTACAACAAAACATTTACTTCTACCACACATTATTATTTATTATTATTATTATTTAATTTAAATCTAGCTGTCACCCACTAGCCCATGAAGTGTGTAGCTCATAATGACATGCCAAGATCCTGACACCCCTGTGAAGACACCAGTCTGCATGGCAAGAAGAAGGGGTCAGTGGTGGCTGGACCAACAGCACCGACTACCAATATGAGGAACTACACGAAACCACAAAGCAAGCCAAAGGAGTGGCCAGCACTCAAATACCGGGAGATTAAATCTACACTGCAGGATCCAGGACAAGGAGCAAATGCCAAGCCAGGGGCAAACTTGGAGTCTGAAGGCACAACAAACAACAACTAGGCAATGCCTAGCTGGATCAGGTTTACCTACACTTAGTTTTTAGGGAAGAAGACACTGAAGGTTTGTTGCTGCCAGCCCCAAAGGGCTAGTGATCTAGATAAGAACATGAACTTGAGATACCAGCTGCAGAATTTTCCAAATCCCAAACAGACCAGATAGTCCAGAAGCAGTACAGCTGTAATTACAGCTTGTTATAGAATTTTAAATAGAACTCAGTCCACACAGGCCTTGTAAGGTAGTATAATTAAGTTGTGCAAATGGTACAAATACTGAATTTCACCACATTCTGTCTTTTGTTTCACTGAAGTAACTCCTTACGATCAGCAGTTTGAAGCATGTAAACAAGGGAGATAGTTAATGTCTCCTAACTACCTAGCTGTCACAGAAGCCAAAGTCAGCCAAGGTTTTGCAATGGAACTGCCTAGACCTTTTCATTATAATGAGATCCCCTAAGAAGACTGAAAGACTTTGAAACTCAGAAAGCATTGTTTTATTAGAGCTTGAACCAAAACCAAAAAATCTAATACAAAAAACTCAGAAATAAAATAAAATAAAATAAAATAAAATAAAATAAAATAAAATAAAATAAAATAAAATAAAATAAAATAAAATAAAATAAAATAA
>Ga0065711_1041884_pt1 | contig 15809 bp, 12 predicted proteins | sample Hoacrofraction12_FD_59098 | JGI IMG/M metagenome (GOLD analysis project Ga0065711, IMG submission 59098) | Hoatzin crop microbial communities from Cojedes, Venezuela - Epithelial fraction 12 v2 (version 2) | ecosystem: Host-associated > Birds > Digestive system > Esophagus > Crop | place...
CTTTGCACCAATTGCAGCAGTTTTGACTATATATGGTTAAGAGTAACTAACCAATTAGAAGCCGTAATTGCTTTGCTATATATACCCTGTTTTGATGACTAATAAAGCAGAACAATCTTAGTCACATTGGGATTATATCGTTTCTACCGGTTCTGAGTTCCCACTCCGACAATTGACGATGTTCACTTGTGTTCTTGTTTTCTGATTTTTATTTTAATATCTTGCTCAATTCCTTTAGCTTCTCTGCTCACAAATGAATATTTTTTTGCAAGATTGTCTTGGTTTAATATGCCTTATCTATCAGAGTTAATTGCAAAATTAATTTTTAAAATTTTGAGTAGTACTGATAGCTCTGTGCCGGTTTTATTAGGAGTTTCATTTATTTCCAAAGAAGTTTCTATGCCTTTCCTTTTCTTAGTGGAAAAATTTACTAATTTATTTAAAAATATTTCCTGTGTTGGCCTCCAAAGTAGCAAGAGTTCTAAAACATAGGGTTGGGTTCAAAATAATCTTTAAATTCTAATAGTTTTTTTGTCTATGAAGACCTACTCATATGACTGTCCAAACTGGATAAAATTTCATTGAAATTGTGTGATAAAATTAAACACAACAAGATTTATTTGTATATAATTTTGTTCACTATCTGCGTATGCATGTATATGTATTGTGCATGTGTGCACACGCTCACCTGCATACAGATGTGCACATACAACACATGGAGAGAGGTCAGATTTCCTCCTTCGAAGCACCAAAGAGGTTTTAATAAACTGATTAACTCCACCTGGGGACCTAACAATACCCGTGGAAGCATCTTGTTTAGAAAACACTAATAAACCAAAGCCTGCACTTGATGAAGTTGAAAATTACCCCTAATTGTGTTGACACTCTGCAGGTTGCCCCATTGTAAACCAGCAGGGAGCGTGACTCAGATTCACATTCCAGGGTGATTTCTATTTGATATTTCTAATGTGCCAGGTAATATTTCAGGTCCAAATACTTTAATCGGGTTTTTCATAAGAACTGTCAATATATTATGTCACCCTAGACATGTTTTATATTAAAAAGCAATATGTTTTTCTTATTTTAATGCAGCACATAGGCACTCTCCTACTACACTCGTGAGTAACTCCTGCTACATTCAGTAGAAATTACTTGTCTCCTGGAAGTGGAAAACAGGATCCTCTCTATCTGTTTCAACCCTCTTAACAGAGTTCAAAGTTGCTATCAGTAGTAAAGGTCACTAAGGAGTGAGTCAGAGGGCACAAATGACTTGTATTTTCCTGACTGGGAACATAGAATTAACTGCAAATGTGGAATTCATTAGTGCCACCTATTTGTGAGACTATAAAACTACAGATAATGCCTGCCAAATTGCATCAAACTTATAAGAAAATATTTCTGCCCCTGGTGAAAGAGAGCAAGACATATAGGACAGATCTCAAAGACCTGGAATTTCCTTCAGTTCTGTAATTATAGTTGCAATGTATTAATATATTATTTAAAATAAAACACATCTGTATTTACATATGTAAGATACAAAAATTTTTGTGGAAACTATATATAATTTAAGTTATATAGAAGTATACAACATTTCCACTTACAGCTCTAGATACGTTTCTTCATCTGTAGAAACTCCGGTGCAAGAAAGCCAAAGACAGGACCAGGCACTGAAGTTATGGGAATGTAGTGACATAGAAAAAATAGGGATTTCCAAGGAAAGTTATATACTAAAGAAGGAGTAAGAAAAGTGTTTTCAAAAAGAGATCTTTATTCCTCTTCTTTACCATTTCTCCAATACTGCATTAGATGAGAAAGGGTTAGGCAAAATGTCATGAGTAAAACAAAAATCTAAGAAGAATCCTTGGAATTTTATTAATTCACTTGCCTCACCCCACTATTGAAGCAGTAGATATTACTGATACTGATGGGTATTTTCTCTTTTGCTTGTCCAATTCAAACTGTCTGGAGAGGTTTATGGTTAAGTTATCCTCATTTCATTCTGAAATTATGCACCATATTCTTCAGATCTCTATAGAGAGAACTTTGAATGACAGGATGGGGGTTTATCATTAATACATGGTAAATTCATGTTGGCATATGGCTTTAAACTTCAGAGGGACATCAGTAGCCTGAGGTGTAAGAGCCAGAAGTGTACTTGTTATATAACTATTTTTACATATGAAAATTTTCTTAATATGTTTGCCTAACTGTAAACAGACACAGATTTTCAGAAAACAGATAAACAAAGGAGAGATCATCAAAATATTGTTAATTATAAGTTAATTTCTTTGCTGTCATTGACTTTCTTATGAGAATGACAGTTTAATTTAAAAACACATACAGGCATGTGTTATAAAGTCACTCCTCTGCCTGACAATATGTATGCATTGGCACAAGCAGTGAATAAATAAATATGTAAAAAGGGATTATGCTATTGGGGAAAAAAAGTTAGGTGTAATTTCAAGCATCTTTCCTTTCAGTTAAATGATTCCTGTAATACACAGCTTGAACAGAGCAGCACAAATTTTGACGCCATATAGAAAATTGTTCACAGTTCACGTGTTGTTTCCGAGATAATGAAAATACCATGCACAGAGAAACTGAAACGGATAGCTTTTTAAGAAAATGTTGAGAACATTGAAAGTCTTTTCTGTCAGTTCTCCTAACGTTGCCATAGTCATGACATTACACTGTTACTAAAACAATCGAGAGTATTTGAAAAGTATTCAAAATTTAGACATGTAAATAAAGCAAACAAATCCATTTTCAAGTATTTGAGATATACCAATTTCTTTTGATTTTTCCACCATAAATATTGTGCTATAAACTTGCATAAACAGACCTCAGCAAAGATATTAAAAATTGCACATGCTTCTTTTGTTCACCTGTCTGTAAATGCATTGAGTTTCTCAAACTTATGTTTTTCTTTAGTTATTTTCCTGTCTTCACAAATATGTTTGATGCAGATGCTTACTATAAGTCATATTCTTTAGTTTAGTTGGCTGCAATCGTGTTATTTTAGATCCATGACTGGTTGAACATGATATCTGATCTAAGGCTCAAAATCCTGACTGAAAAAAACGGTAAGGCTTTTTTAATGGAGTCTATGAACTTATAAAACTCATTTTCTTTTTGAGTAACCTTCTAACTAAGCTCAGTCAGATGACTGTCTGAGGAAAGCAAAACTGCAAGTGGTGGTAAATATACCAGAACAGATTAATTTTAAACATCTTATGGTGATACAAAAGAATATTTCTCAAATTTAATACTCTTCATTTCAATATACAATGAGAAAGTAAACATTGACGGTCCTATGAGGCTGTGTAGAAGTAGAACGTTGCAGGTAGTTCTATATGTTAGCAATAATGCCAGGGTATTTGAAGGGAGAAATATAAATCACAGCAGTATACTCTAAAGCTTATCTAGGACGTGTCTTACTCAAGTTAAAAAGTCACAGTCAGATGTTAGAAAAAAAAGAAACTTCTTCAGTTCCTCTTGTGTATTTGATGTTCAATGATATAACTAAAATATTATTTTTGATTTTATTGAGACCCCTGACTCAACGCATAGGTTTGAGGAGGCTCAATTAGCAACACCTATTCAAGGTTTTTTTTCTTCTCATTGTTATCTGTGTCATTCCGTGTTTTATTATTACACACTAATCAAGCTATTTTTGAAGACAAGATGCATAATCATGGCTTTAAAATACCTTTCTAGTTTTCAAGGTTGTTTATTGTCTCCAAATCTCATCAGAAATCATTTGAAATATTAATGTCCACCATCTTTAAATGCCCTTTAAAAACCAGCTTTTTTTTCTGTATTTTGATATGTATTTGGAATACATAGATGTCTCTGAAAAAATAAATACTTAACACTTCAAGATATGGATTATAGGATTACGTTTAATGATCAAGCGCATAGCTGTAAAGAAATAATAACAATGGGGTAACCTACAGTAACCATATTAGTTAGGATTCCAATGCCTGGCATGGGATAAGAGTTTGTCTCTTCCAGCACAGAAAAAAGACTGCTTAGGTGTAAGATCCTTTTGAACTGCCTCACGATTATCTTCCTAATTCTTATGATCTCTCTCACTCCTACAGTGTATACCTGCTAGAACTTCCAAAGATCATTAGAATGAGCTCACTGCTTTTTACCGGTACTATTGGCACACTAATGAATAAAGTGCCTGGAAACGGGAGAAATCAAGCAATAGATGAAGGTGTTGTGTAAGTTGTTCCACCATGTACTGTGATCCAGCAAGATACCTCAACCTTGAATTGCTTCTGAAGACCCAGTGTGGCTGTGGTAATTCATTGGTGGCACACCCCCATCTGAATTAGCCCTAATCCATCACTCCAGACTCAAATAATCATCGGACATGCTGTATTTGCCAGTGAATTGTATGTCTCAAACATTTACATATGTGTTTTTCACAAAGAATGAAATGCTGCATAGCTCTGATGTTCCAATGAAGTTCCTACATATGATGTAGATTCAGAAAAATATTAATTTTTCATTTTTGAAATTGAGATGCACTGTCATAAACTTTATATTTACTTATTGGTTTACTTGTTTACATATAAACAGTGCTGCAGTCTGACAACTGACCAGTATTCCTTTCAGCTCTTTTTCAAACTGGCACTTGTTTAATGAAATTTTTTTGTGTTTCTGAGAAGCTACTCAGCTTCAGACCAGAATGTACTTGGATTTCATAGTTTATTTCTAAGTTTATTAAACAGTGGTTAGAGTTCTGGTCTGCTTTGGAAACCTCTGAGAATAAAAATGCCATATAACTGTCAGTTTTTCTTTTCATCAAATTAATTGACACAGCATTTGTCTTGTATTTAAAATTATTTCTTTATTGTTACTCTAAGGAGTAAAGCATAGCATGGACCAAAAGCAATATAATACAGTCAATTAAATGTATTATTTTAAAGACGCAAAAGTGCTGTAATCAAACTGCAGATATAAGGACGAAGTTACAAAAGGGGCCATTGTACCTTTCGTTATATCTATTACAGAGCAGTTGAAGATCTGCTGAAATAAACTGAATACACTTTTCCTTTGCAAGCGTAAAGCTCTTCCACAGCCAAAACCACAATTCTTTCCAGAACTGGTATGTTTTGCAGAAACCAGAAATCCTCTGTGAAGAAGATATGTATTTGTCCCATATTCCTTGGCTTTTCAGCTGTATGCTTTAGTGAGTGTATAGTCGAGGTTTCAGAGTGAATAGTAAGAACACTAAGGTACATGAGGATGATACCACCGTGCCTATGAACTCTGTGATGTATCTTTTGCATGAATACACCACAATAATTTTTAACTTCAGGCGAGTCTGTAGAAAGCAGATAGCAGTACATGTATTGTTATTTTGCAAGCGGATTTTTGTGATTCATTCCAGTCTCGTATATTCTGCCAAGCCTTTTCTCAATAAATAGTTGCTCACTACAGAAGCTGTTTAGGTGACACCTGATATAAAAATTGACCTATCAGTCTCTTACCTGTTAGACATTCACGAATAAATCACCCAGTCACTCAAACTTCAAAGAAACCAACTGTCTAATCTGTGATTTAATCTGCTGTCAATCTTACAGAAAAAATCTTTGCAATGTCACACACTAAAGTAGAAACTTCAAAAAAATGCTGATTGCCAAGAACTGCAAAAGAATTTTTTCTTCCTATGCCTTGAAAAACAGTTTTAGAAAGAAGATCCAAGAGGGTTTTAGCCTTGGATATCGTCAGAATTTTGGTATCAAAACACAAAGTTTCTGCATTCAACTGTAGGAATAGTATATACGTAAATAAACCGGTGCCCAAGTGTGGGAGAGGTCTGCTAAATTTTTCTCAGAGGGAACCAAATAAAGAGTAGGACATAAAGTGACATCTTTAGAACCAAAGTAATCTGCGGCATTGGAAAGATGGGCATTGGAACAAACTCAGCAGAAGGGTTTTGGTACTAGGAAGGGCTAGTTAGAGTGGTTCTATTCTGGTTTGTTCAACGGTAGAGCTTTAAGATCACCTTGACCAGCTGAAAAAAAAAACACAAAAATTAAGTAGGCACAGTGTTTATCTAGAACTGCTGAGGATGGTCACAATTTTTAGAAGTCCCATGCAGATTTGCTACAAAGATTTCTTCTGTCTGACAGTGGCCTACAGGCAAAGTTTTTCATATATCTGTGCTACAGGCCTTCTTCAGTCACTATACAGTGGAGGTTGAAAAATATTTGACTTTTATATGTGTTAGGGGTACAGATAATGTGTGGAATTCAGCTAGATTTACAAGACATTAAATGGCAAGTAGAAAATCTGCCTAATTCTGTTAGGTTCCCTTTTTTCCAATTTGGAAATCGAGTGACAAGCACTAACCAAAAGGTCATGTCTTGGTTTATGGTACCCGTGAAAGAAAACATATTAGTTTGAAGTATAGTACATTTTTTGCTGCTTGCAAGATATTTGAAATAGATGATCCTTTGTATCAATCATGAAATCATGTAGGCTGTAATCAAGAGGATTGTATCACAGAGTACTTGAAGAGTATGAAATACATACAGAAAATGTACAGGAGTTGGGAATAATGTTTCTATTGTGCCAAGGAACTAACACGAATTGAATTGCTGCTTGAGTAAGACTCTGAGAGAATGTGTAGCAGCATCAAAAGCACATCCAAATCATTAAAAGGCAAGTTTTTATTTAGTGAGAGGTTTGCACAGGTGAGAATTGCCAGGTCAGTCTTTTCAAGATGGTGAGCTTAATCATAAACTGCTTTTGGCCTACATATAGGAAAATGTAGAGCATTTTTAAAATTAAGTGCAGTAAGGAATATATCTGTAACAAGTATAGGAAAATCTGATATTCAGTTTAGGTAAATTAAAGACACTAGTTTGCATCTATTACTATCAGTTGGTTGAGACCTGACATACAGAATAAGCTGATTTAATGCCCCAAGTGAAATGTTTTAAATAAAGTTCACTGAAATGATCAAGAAAGTTCATCCCTAAGTTAGAGTCCAGATTTCACCAGTGATGTCTCTTTTTCGTTTTCAATAAAAATAAGTCCACTACTTTTTTCAGGAAGAGAGAAGCACCATTCTATCTCAGATTGGAATGATCCTCTTCAAACTGACTAGAAAAAAAATGGAATTTTTTCCGTGACTTATAATAGGTAATTATGGACTTTAGTCAGGCCTTTGACACTGTTCTCCTGGAGAAACAAGCTGCTCATGGTTTGGAAGGGTGTACACCTCACTGGGTAAAAAACTGGCTGGATGGCCCAGGCTCAAGTATGGTGGTGAATGGAGTTAAATCCAGTTGGCAGATGGTCCTGAGTGGTGTCCTCCAGGGCTCAGTATTGGGGCTAGTTCTGTTTAATATCTTTATCAATGATATAGATGAGGGGATTGAGTGCACCCTCAGTAAGTTTGCAGATGACAAAAAGTTGGGTGCGAGTGACAATCTGCTCAAGGGTAGGAAGCATCTACAGAGGGATTTGGACAGGCTGGATCGATGGGCCGAGGTCAGTCGTATAAGCTTCAACAAGGCCAAGCACCGGATCCTGCAAGTGCTACAGGCTTGGAGAATAGTGGCTGGAAAGCTGCCCGGCAGAAAAGGACCTGGGGGTGCTGGTTGACAGCTGGCTGAACCTGAGCCAGCAGTGTGCCCAGGTGATCAAGCAGGCCAACAGCATCCTGGCTTGTATCAGGAATAGTGTGGCCAGCAGGAGTAGGGAGGTGATTGTGCCCCTGTATTCAGCACTGGTGAGGCTGCACCTTGGATACTGTGTTCAGTTTTGGGCCCCTCACTACAAGAAAGACATTGAGGTGCTGGAGCGTGTCCAGAGAAGAGCAATGAGGCTGGTGAAGGGTCTGGAGAACAAGCCTTATGAGGACCGTCTGAGGGAAATAGGGCTGTTTAGTCTGGAGAAGAGGAGGCTGAGGGGATACTTTATTGCTCTCTACAGCTATCTGAAAGGAGGTTGTAACGAGGCAGGTGTTGATCTCTTCTCCCTAGTAAGCAGAAATAGGATGAGAGGCAGTGGCCTTGAGTTGCGTCAGGGGAGGTTTAGATTGGATATTGGGAAAAATTTCTTTACTGAAAGAGAGGTCAGGCACCGGAACAGGCTGCCCAAGGAAGCGGTGGAGTCCCCATCCCTGGAGGTATTCAAAAAATGTGTAGATATGGCACTTCAGAACATGTTTTAGCAGGTGTGGTTGTGTTGGGGTGACGGTTTGACTTGATGATCTTAGAGGCTTTTCCAACCTTAATGATTTTATGATTCTATGAAATATCTGAAAATATGTTCATGATTTTGGTTCTTGTTAACAGTGCAGAAGAAAAGCTGTTTAGGAAGAAGAAAACAAATCAAACACTTCTACACTGAATTACCTTTTGTGACTCCATGCTGAAATACCTGTGACATTAACCAGACAAAATAACTATATTACTCTATAAGGACATTTATGTTAACACTCAGCTTGCTTCTGTAGCATAACTTCATGTTTTGATCCCTGACTCATTGTGAGACAGAATGAAAAATTGAGTGAATGAAAAAAATGCACACATCTTTTTATCAGTGAAGCTTATCAAAACATTACTTGAATTTGTGACCTCTTTTCTGACATGTTGGAAGCCAACATTACATCTCACCCTACAAGAGCAAATATTTTTGGAGTTTAGTCTCTGCCCTTTGGAATTCTTGCCTAAAAGCTTTTAGAATTTGAAAACAATTGTGAACTTCTTGGAAATTCTCTTTAGAAAGTTGAAGATATTTATGCTAGAAAGTTGTAGCTTTGCATGACATGCAAAAGTTATTTCCAGAAAGCAGCAAAATTTCAGAAATAAAAGCGTGAAATAGATGATGATCAAATCTGTACAAAACTAGATATTATTAGAAAACGCAAAAAAAGTCAGAGGACTTAACAAATATTAATGTTTTTTAAACATGTAAACATGAAGACTACTGCTTTAAGCAACTAATAAAGTCTTCAGACTCCTTAAAAGTTTGGAGTTAATAAATCTCTTTTTTTAAAAAACACAGTGTTTGGTGTAGATAATGGAGTAAGTATTTGAAATGCAAACAGACTTACTCTGAAGATCCTTATGCATTTGCAACATGAAAAAAGCGAGTACAGAGGATTCTGTATTTGAAGAGTGTAATTGCAGTCAGAGCAGCCTGCATGGCTCTCATTGGTATTCCCATCTACACCTACATCTTTGATGCACCCTTTGTATATCATATACATGCAGGCTCACTCCAGTAGGCTGCAGATTCTTCTCTGCGTGTCTTCAAGGCATCTTTAATCTTTGACCTCAGACACAGAGAGTTGGTCAAGACAGGATCTTGGTTGAATTTTTATTTTATGAAACAGAGTAAAATATACCAGGGTGCAGCACAGGCCAGTAGCTCCCTGGTGTGAGGAGCAGCAAGGGCTCCCCAGGGATGTCAGGGCAAGTTCTGGCAGCTAGGACCCATTCCACATCCCCAGATAGATTCAGGGCAGCCAAGGGGCAGCTGGGAGCAGCCCCAGTCCTGGGCATTGGGCACCTCCCTGGTGATGGGGACAGAACAAGGCCAGGCAGGATGTCAGCCCTGGAGCTGGGACTGGCTCACTGGTAGATAGTATGCTATCATATCATCAGAGATATCTAACAAATATCTTTAGACAAGAAACAAGCAGAGCCAAGAGCTGACAGCGCATCTTGAGGACTCTCAGAGCGGTACAGACATAGCCATGGTGCTCACTGGTGCTGCTAAGTTCTAGCTGTGCCCTCAATGGCATTAGTCATTCAACATCTTTCTGTCAAATAACATTGGTTTGAGAGAAGTGAATAATTATATGGGCAAAGACAAGAGGGGAAATTGGGAATATTTTAAAGCTGCACATAGAAATATTGGAAGAAATAATACCTCCAATACAGCTGAACTGAAACATCTAGGTTTAAAACAAACTGTCTCATGGTGGTATCTTCTCTCCTAAAGAGTGCATTCCCCATGGCTGTCATGTCGACAGTGCACAGGAAACTGCTAGAGGCTTCCTGTCTCCATTTTCGTAACCTGGAATAAATTCTCAGGGGGATAGCCAGTAATTATTATAAACTCAAAATCTATGAAATCAGGATGCTAGTGCATAGACAGTTTCCTTTGATGTGGGTTAGAATCATCTTAGAAGACACATAAATGGACATCATCATAGTTTTGGGCTGACAGCAGCTTCCATGGAAATAAAGAACTTTGTAAATTGCTGGTTAAAAGCAATGAGCAGTAGCGTGTTTATATACATGAAGTATTCTCTTCCAGAAGATCTTTGGTTCTCTTTGAGAGGTTAAGTGTCAGTGTTATCTAATGCTAATTTAAACTGGAATAAACAGTACTATTTTTTTAATACAAAATTGCAAGTATTTCACATTAATAACTTCATGCCAAGTGACACAAATCACGGAATTTGGGGATTCTAAAGTAGAAGTCTTGGGTTTAGTTCTGTTCTCTGAAAGAAAAAAACCTAAAACTATGAAAATGTTTGAGGTCCTTAGGTAAGGAATACAGAGATTATTTTCTGAGTGGGTAAGCTTAGGCTGTATTTCAGAGATACGGAATAATTGAAAAACAATTAACATCAGAGGACTGCTTCCTCTTCTTTACCTCAAAGAATAAGTGAAGCATATTTATCAATCAAAGTCAATAGCTGGAATCTTCATACATAAATAATTTTATAGCCAAAAACAAAACTTACACTAATAAAACTGCCTGGCAGAAATTCAGCTGCTTATTTTCCTCACATCATAGTTATAATCTTTAATCATATTACTATTCTTAGCTTGCTTCCTATGACCTAGAGCTTTTACTCTGGATTTATGACTGGTAATCAGTATTTAGTTTTAATTATCATTCTATTAAGATTTATATAAAAAACAAAAAACATGTCATGAAATTTTTGTAAAATAGCAATTTCAGATTTTCTTTGCATATATTCGTGGACTTTCCTCTGTTGCTTAATTCTTGCTTTTTTCCAGAACCTTTCTCCCAAACTGAAATCATAAATTTCCTTTCAGATCAGATCGTTAAGTACTTTCCAGATTTAATATCAAAATATACCACAAGCCTGACCCTTTCCTCTTCAAAAAGAGGATAGGAATTGTTAAATCTTATAATAGAGCTTGAATTATAGTTCCTTTGATCTCACTTTTTATCCCTTTTTTCTTCACCCAATACTATTGTTTTTCAGTCTGTTTAGTATAATTACATATCATTGTTAACCTCACCACAAAATACAATGTAACTGTATTGTTCAAACATATTCATAAACGATTGCCCAGTTGTGGAACACTTTTTCAAATAAGATATCACAAAGGGCTTTAACCTTCAACAGCATTTATATTTAATGACATAAATGAAAGAGGATGACCTTAAAACTTCAAAACAGAAAAGATGATACATTTCCAACCATACTGTCACAGTGAGATCTACAAACAGCATACTAGAGCCCAAAGAACTGCTTTTTCATTTCCTGAAGTTCAAGCGTGGCCTCATGTCAGGTAATATCTAGTTCTATGAGTACTTCAGATCCACCCAAGTCCCATGACAAACATATGTGATATTTTGGTAAACTGGTCTTGTAACACAACAGAGTTAAATTGTTGTTCATTCTTTGTCTCAGAATGCCCATCCAAATTTAAAAGACTAGGATGTTAATATGGTTAGTCATCTGATATGACGCTGTATCAAAAAGACTGTGTCTACAACAGAATGCTAAATGTTATTTAATTACTTCAGGTCAAGACTCTAAGTAAAAACTGCCCTCTATCTTGCCACTACTTGATGCTGTGGGTTGAATGAAACTCTACTTCACCTTGTTTCACAAAAATTTTGAATTGGCTTCATTTTACATAAGTATCTCAAAATATGATGCTTCAGGCCAACATAGGGTATACGAGATAGATTGCCATGGTTTTAGTTTATGCAGAGAAATAGGTACTTTCAGATACCGATTCAAGTTCCCTTCAGACAGTGGTGTAGAATAGTTGAATCGATACTCACAGATACTTTGATCTGCCCATTACTAGTAAAGAAGCCAAGAGTATATAACTTCAAATTAGATGTCTAATTCATAGATGTCTGAAATTGGACGAGATGAAAACTACTTAAAAACAGTAAGAAACATGAGAATATTACTAAATAATGTGATCACTACATATCTTTAAAAAAAGGAGCAAGTGCCATGCAAATTCTTCAACATGCTTCACTTTCCATTTTTAAGCTGTCTTTTGTTCCTTGTCCATAAACTGAGCTCTGTACAGCATTGTATTACCTCTGTTGACCTCAGGTGGCCATCACTGACAATCACTCTGAATCTTGTGTTACTATCTTAAGTATTGAGTGTGAACACAATGGAAGGAGTTGATAACATATATTGGTCAGAATATCCACAGGACTGGTCACAGGTTCCTGCTTAACACTAAAGACAATTCAATATAAAATTACATATATTTTTCACTTAATGGCTTTATTATTCGATGTTTTTCCTCAAAATACATAAAATACACATATAAAATATGACAGGCTGAAATGGCACGCTTTTCTGAAACACAGAAATTCCATAATGGGCTGTATGAGCAGAGTATATCTTGTAGGTGATCCTGCTCCATCATTCAGCATTGCATATCCTCTGCTTAGTTTTGGTTTTCTGTGCCAATAAAGGTTAGAGTTAGTAGAATGGACTACAGAAGAAAGATCAGAGGTTTGGATAATGTGGGCAGTGAGGAAAACTGAAAGCTTTGTATTATGTTCATTTTAAAGAGAAGTCAGGAAGGGGAGGATGTCCAGTAAAATGGAGGGGGGGAACGGGGAAGTAATAGTCCTCAAGTATACATTAGAAGTGTTTCAAAGTGTATTCTCAGACTCTTGTGTTCTTGACAGTTTGGACAAGGGGAAACTGACTTAAACTAATATTTGGAATAATAATTCATATAGGGGAAAAACACTTCTACTGATAAGACCGATGGTAGGTTGCCTTAGGAGATTACGGGAACCTCAGAAAATGGGCATCATAAGGAAAAGTCTAATCAAATTTCTAATAATAATGAAATACATCAAGCATATGATACTTAGGTCTAAAGACAGACTAGGTAATATACTAAAGGTCTTTCCTCATCCTATGATTCTGTAATTCTACGTAATGGAAGCATTATAACTTTATATAGGCAAGTTACAGTTAAGTATATAATATAGCCTACTAAACATATTCCAATTACTTTCCAGGTTTTGCAGATCAAATAAAATTATCTCTAGCAAAGAACCTACAACAAACCTCGCTCTGAGAATATGCTTTCATCATTTTGGACAGATTTTTGGAGGGATTTTGGTGAATTCAATATATATAAAACAGAGAACACAATGATACAAAGAAATCACATGGATTTGATCATAGAGTAAGGTGTTGCTGAGTGTAAGAATAGTAGAACTGGGCTTCACTCTGAAAGATTTTCCACTGTGTTACTAGATTTAGAGATCTTTAGTTTTCAGCAAAAGGATTTATAGGAATCTCTTTTTGAATTTGGTCTTATATGATTTCAGATAATTTTAAGAATTGTCATGTAATTTTGAGGAACAGTCAACAGAACAAAGGTCTGTTTTGAAATGGAATTCATTCTGAATGTGTTTGAAAAAAAATGCATAAAGATGCCTAAGATCTAAGAAATAATATTAAAAAGAAAATGGTAATTTTTCTATGAAATTCTAAATGCAGAAGCAACGTATGCACCTTGAAAAATCCCTAAGGAAATCACTAATGGGCATATAGATGCAAGAAGGTCAATAAGAGGATAAGCTCTTCCCAGAGAAATGTAAATAATGTGGTATGTCTAAGGGATAACACTGGTCAGTTGGCAGCCAAATTATTTCTGATGAAGAAATCTGATGAAGCAGTTACTTTTTCTCACACCACTATTTACGATGTAGTCTAATTGTATGCAATCTGCTCATGGACTGTTGTCAGGAGATTATTTTTCAACATTGTTTCTTTCCACTTTTTCTTCTGTAACTTTCTGGTAGCACATACATTGTTTTATCTAATCTAACCAGCACCTGACCGGATTTCCTAATTCTAACTTTTCATGAATGCTAACTGTTGTCCTGCAAAAAATCCAGAGAAAAATATACATAACACTGTTTTTGGAATAGTCATGGACACAGAAAACATTACAGTACAGGTCCTGTGACAGAAGTATTTGAGTGTACATCAAAATTATATACAGATAAAAATAAGAGTTGATCACACAGAATCATTTTTCTCACAGAAGGAAAACATTCAGTGCATTTTATCATGCTGCCCTGCCAAATGGGTCACCCATCACATTCTGTTTGTGCATACACTATAAAATCAGTGTCCCACTTGTTAGCAAAAGAGCTCTCAGACACCACAGTACAATGTAAGGACTGAACAAGAACCATACATACAGACAGTCAGGTAATTATCTGTGAAGTGCAGGCATACAAAAGAGCAGAGTAGCTTTTATTGATGAAAGTTCTTCACTCATGACAGCAGCCATACTCACTGCACCCAGCATGAATTCTTTTCTCAGAAAATGACCAAAATGAACGCGTAGAGTTAAGTGTAAAAAGAAGACAAGGACATTTTTTGAGTACTGTTAGCCTTGAATCATGTGTGGTTGAAGAGTTTCCTCTACCAGAAGTGATTATTCAGTATTTAATAAGCCACAGTAGATTTCTGTTCCATGAATTTTTCCAATCTCCCTATAAAATGTGTGAGCTTTTAGCAAACACAGCATGCAGAGACAATGATTTCCACAGCTCAGCTGTGCATTATAATAGAAACTACCAACACATCCTATGCCACCCAAAACTTGCACTAAATCACAAGAAGGGTCAGTATTTCGTATGACTGGAAACCTGAGTCTTACTGCAATTTGGATGTTATTCAAATAAGTTTTCTACCATAAATCTTAGAACTAGATTTATTTAAATAAAATTATAGGTTGAGCTGTGAAATTATGACATGGAGAACAGTCTAGAATGCAAAATAGGCAAACATTTCAAATGGAATAGCTGTCACATGGAAAATAACTCATCAAAACTGTGTATAATTTCACTTGTATCTTGATAGTGTACCCTTGTGCTGCAGCTTTATTGTTCTATAATAGGCATTGAGGGTGTCGGAACACCTCAGATTGTGAAAACACCTACTGGAAAATGGTCTGTCGCACAGTAAGATGTATAGAAACAAGCCATTTTGTAACCATGTGGAACTTGGTATATCGATAGCTTTATTCTCGTCTGCACTAACTATGATTAAGTTGCGAAAGAAGATTCCTTCACCTGTGGCATATCTGACAGGAGACAGCATCAACACCTTGTACTACACATAACATACAGCATATAATGAGTAACTGATCTGCTCAGTCTCTAGTAGCTTCATTTGGTACTTCTAAAATGTTAGATGAAAGTCAATTTGGAAGCCTTTGAGGTTAGCTAGCACAGACCTCTACAGAAAAATCAGGATTTCCCATTACAGTCCTCTCTCTGGTATTTTCTCACACACAGCTCTCTGAAAAAATCTTTGATGGAGGTGGATTTCACATATTAGTTACTGCTTGGTTTGCTCATACTGTTGCCTGAAGGGTCCTATCTTAATTTTTTATTCAATTATTCAATTTTTATTTTATTTGCCATCACAGAAACGTGGTGGGACAACTCGCATGACTGGCATGCTGTCATAGATGGCTACAGACTCTTTAGGAAAGACAGGTCAACAAGGAGAGGTGGGGGAGTTGCTCTATATGTGAGGGAGCAACTGG
>Ga0065711_1041885_pt1 | contig 15809 bp, 15 predicted proteins | sample Hoacrofraction12_FD_59098 | JGI IMG/M metagenome (GOLD analysis project Ga0065711, IMG submission 59098) | Hoatzin crop microbial communities from Cojedes, Venezuela - Epithelial fraction 12 v2 (version 2) | ecosystem: Host-associated > Birds > Digestive system > Esophagus > Crop | place...
CCAACTTGTCAATAGTACTGTTGCCAACTTGGTCTTCCAGAGATCAGCGCCTTGTTTTGGGACAACAAATAGATCCAAGACATTGATGTTACTTGGTCTGTTCTCAGGCAGTGAGTCTTTACAGAAAGCTGTTCTCACGTTACTGCGTGGTCACAAGCTTTACAATCATACCGATGATCCGAGATCCACGGGGACACATGCATAAATCCATGCTGGGGTTCCTGATTTTATCCTGCAGCAGCTGGTCTAGCTCACAGCGCAGCTCTTTCACCAGCTCAGCCACCTAACACACGTGGTAAAACACAGAAACGAGTGTTACGGCTCGTGGACTGCATCTCCCACATTCTAAACACAAGCGCAGCTCTGCAGCACTCCCCGGATTATCCCTCCTTTTCCTTACCTGGTGAGAGGCAGCCACAAACCGTATCCAGCCATCATCAAGAGAAATGACAAATTCTCCCTTCTGCAGCTGCATGTGAACCTGCCCGCCTCCCAGCAGGACCAGCGGGTACACCGACACCATACTGCAGTCTCGAATGAACACGCGACTCGTCTTGATTTTCTCGTGATACACCAGGTAGGGGCTCTCAAAGTGCCTGGCCTGGAAGACGTACACAACATCCTCATTAAGGTGCCACATCTCTTCCTACCTGCGCCAGCAAATATGGGCCTGCCTGCCTCTTGCTCCCAGGCCTCCCCGTGCTTCTTCTATAGCTGCAAAGAACAGCAAATGTGCCTAAAATGCACCTGCATGACTAACGGACTCTCTCTGACCCATAAGAGCTGCCAATAACTTCGCCAGTTCTCCCTCGCTCCTTCCTGCTTTGCAGGGAGCATGTGAGAAACCAGCTAATTCATCAACCTTCCCTCAAGGCCCCAAGTTCTCCATTCCATGCTAAGGACGTTTCCATGCACACATCTGTTACACTCTTTTGAAGCAAGCGATGCACAGTTCAAAGCCTTTATAACCCAAATATGTGGTTCATGATTAAAAAAACCCACTTTTTTTAAAGCAAGTAATGAATCATCAGATATGGAGACAGACTTCATGAGACAAACATTACCATATATCATGGCAGAGACAGAAGAGCTCTTATCTAAGTATTTGTTATTAAGCCTGGAAGGAAATTAACTTCAGAGTTTGAGGACCCATGAAGAAACAAACCAGGGTATGTCCCTGAACGATTTAGCAATAAATAATGTTTCACCTGAAGAGACAAAGCCTAGGGAGGGGCAGTGGGGAGAAGTCATCTGTGTGTATGAAGGTGCTACACACACGCACGCAACCTCAGTCAATACCGAGGAGCAGCCAGGGGAGCATCACAGCTGCAACATTTTTGTGTGCAGCTTTGCACACGCAGCTTAAGAAAAAATGAACAGGGGGGTTACTGCATCTGCTAATTCCACTCCAGAGAATGGAGTCTAACTGTGTGCCCAAGAGGACACTCTTAACGCGGGAACGCACCATTATTTACAGTTCTAACAGGGGGCTGTTAGCGGCACTCACTGTAATCTCAACTGCTCAAAGCAGAGATGATTTCTTTTACAAGAAAGAGGATGCTTTGCAGAAAAATACAATCCTGACCTGATAATTCACAGATGAAGGGTGAATGTGAACATAACCATCATTTTTTGTAACAAACTTCAGCTCTTCTGCTTTTGGTTGCATTTTGACCGCTCCTGTACTGGTCTTCTGGTATTTGCCCTCTGGCTTTTTCACCTATATGGCAAGATACAGTAAGTTACAAAAATCTGCTGTACCAGAAAACCTTTTTAGCTTATGTTTTAATTTTATCAAAACCAGAAACTCTTAAGTAGTAACGTGTCAAGTCACCACAGACAGATTTTACTCTCCAGGTGCTGTCTAACCCTGACTGTTCATTTGTAACCTCAGCCTTCTAAAAAGCTGTAGTTTCAAGTAGCTTCTTCAGAACACTTGCTGCTGGCTTCTGTGTGACACTAAAATCAGCAGCAGTCTCAAGCAACACAACCTGGAGCTCAGCTGCCTGGCTCTACAGTATAAGCAGCAAGCTCTGGCAACCTAAGCCAGGCTCAAGGCTGCCACAATCAGCCCAGACTGAAAGCAGGCCGTGTGGCTATGCCAGACAGCAGAAGGGAAAATCAATAAACTTTTACCTGGACAACATTGGGATACAGCGCAGCACACAACATGGCCGAGATCAGCTTGATGTTCTCTGCATTCGAATTTGCCTGTGAAATTAATGCATGCGTTAGGTATTCCACAGGTGAGTCTACAAAAGTAAAACCCTGCTTCCAGAATGATTGAATTCCTGAAAATGGTTTACTTTTATAGCTGCACTCCTGTGGAGAGGACTATATACCAGTGACAGGGGAGGACCAGTTACTGCTCCTAACGTCTCAGGCTAGGCCTGGGCTGTGTTTCCCCCACTATCAATGCAGCAAACTGGCCAACAACTATTTTGATGCAGTTAGTGCCAAACCTAGTTGTTCCCTAATGTCTGGCTACAAAGTGGCTTGCCCCCCAGAGAAAGCAAGCACAAGTTGTCCCAACGCACAGCGAGACTCTGCAACTACCAAACCCTTATCATCTCACCTTGTAGCCCTCTGGCTCCAGAGGCACTGCTTTCTGAAGATTGTCCACAAAGCCAAAATATTTCACTGCCTGCTCTGTAACGGAATTCTGTTCCCAAAATAAGTTTGGCACTAACCCCAACATTCAGGCCAGGTCATGAGTCAGACCTGTGCCTTTCCACCACTCACTGACTTCTACTGTGTGAAGTCAGCCGTGTTTCACTGTCTGAAAGGAGCAGGTTTCGGCTCACTTCCACATACAGGCCTCTTCTTCCTGGGCACGTCAGGCCTCACGCAATCGAGGCCAGTACCAGCACGTACGATGCGCAGGGAGGAAGACCAGAGCAGGCAGGAGGTGACTGTCGCCAGAGCAAGACTGCAAAGCCAGCCTGTGGCAGGAAGCCCACCAATGTACAGCCCAGCTGGCACCCAGGTCAAATGAAAAACTGCAGCATCGTTTTGGAGCACTGAAATGCTGCGAATTACCTCTTCTCCTGTGGCATCCAACACGCCATCACCTCCTTGGGACCACTTCTCAATGTCCCTGGCTCTTAATCCCTCCTTCACAAACCCAATGTCGGAAAGCAGTTCTGTGAATTGCCGTTTCAGACTGGCAATCTCCTACAAACAGACAGAGGGCTGGGACAGATGCCACACAGAGCGAGGCGAGTCTTCACTGGTTGCTTATTATAGTCATTAGGACTCTGCCAGTGTCTCAATTAGTCCCTGTGCAAGGCCACAAAAACTGACTTACCTGAAGAACTCTTCCTGACAAAAAGTTCTCCCTGCAGTAGTTGAAGCTTGCCTGAGATCCCTCTTTGATACTTAAACGCCATCCCTAATTGAAAAGACAGGAGCAAACCTTTAATAAAATATTTCAGCTTGAATTTCAAGCACATCACAAACCTCTGATAGAGGCTATTGAATTTCAGCTCACCTTATAGGCCTGGAGCAGAGCCAGGTAGTCGCTGTTTCCCACTGCAAACTGCAGCTTTTTTTTGTTTGCTTCTTCCTTTTTATCCCATGGTGACACCTAGACAGGTAGTAACAGATTAAGCGTGTTCTTCCCCTCACAACTTAGACAAGCCATTCCAAGAGCTGCACGGCACATAATCTTTGGTATTTTCACAGCAGCTCACAGGTCAGAATGCAAATATTCTCCATGGATAACAGAAAATACGGGGCATTCAAAAATGCCTAGTCAACAGCAGAGCACCTAAGCCCACTGTCCTACCTAACCACAAGAGATCCAAAGGTAAATTTATATTGACCAGCTCACAGGAAATATTTCATTTTGGGCAGACCTCTATGCAGCTGCAGAATGCCAAGATCCATGAAAAACAGCATCTGACAAATCTTAGCCAAGTTAATGGAGCTGAAGTTCAAATGAGAATGCCTATGCTAGAGAAAAAAAGAGCATGGCAAGTCTAAAATCCACTTGGGTCTGAGAAAGAGAGAAGGCGATAGTAACTCAGGACATTCAAACATATGAATTAAAGTTCTATATCAGCGTATAGAAACTTGCAGCACTTAAAGTCAAAGTGCTGTAGAAGATGTCGAGTAAGCATATGGAAAACAATATGCAATTAAATAACTAGAACAATCTATTTCCAATTCTGTCACAACTATCTTCAATACAAACTATTTGCACTACTAACGATAGCAATCAAAACTTCAAGAAAGTCTGACTTTTCATGCAAGTTTGTACATGGCAGTAGAAGATTTAGGACAGTATGAGCACCTGTAAGGACAGCAGCTGATGCAAAAAGCCAAAGTGAAAGTGAACAAACTGAGATCCAAACCAAACTCTGCATTCACACCTCAGACATGCCGTTTTCATCATTATCACTGTTTTGTAATTATTTCTAACTGTTTCTTATGTTACTATTTATTTTCAGTTTTTACACCAAATTTGGACAAAATGGACTGGCTGCACTTCTTCGTTAAAATTAAAACTAATACCTGCTCTGTTTCTATTGCTCACTCATAAACAACATTTTTGTTGCTGCTGCAAGGTTTTGGTCTTCCGCTTATAACTGGACTTTTTTGACGAGCACTGCATTAACATGCAAACAATGTAGGCTAAAAAAGAGAATTAAAATAGTGATGTGTAGTACGCTGCAAGTTACAACAGCATTTTGCTGCTGAATGAAAACATTACTGCTTTCAAAGCGGGATACATGGTTCAGAATACTTACAAAAGGCGACTTAAAGGCCAGACTGGCTGCTATAGTTAGTGCAGGATCCAGGCAGCGGAAGATGGTGCCAAAGAGCATTAGCTTGCCAATCCTGACATCAACAGGCAGAGAAGCCAAGTGATATCCCAGAGGGGTGAGCTTTTCATCTGGAGTTAATGCTCCCAGGTCTTGTAGTCGCAGCTTTGATGCTCGCAAAGACTCAGTTCTAGGGGGCTCAATTAGTCGTGATAAGACAGAGTGAAGACTCTGGGCAGAAAACATCTCCAGAATCTTAATTCTTAAGGAGGGGGGAAAAAAAATTAAAAAAAAGAAAGTAAGAAAAGTAGCTTAGTTACATCCACAGGACAAAAAAGCAAGCCTTTAGAAAAACACAACAGAACGGAACACCAACAGAAAACACGCTTCTAAGAAACAGGCCTGTAACGCATATTTCAAGCCAAGGAGCAACGCGAAATAATAGCTGGGGGGGGAGTGTACCTCATCCAACCTCACAGAGTTTGTAAGAACAGATTCCTATTTAGCACACTAGAGTTTAAAATAAAGCTTTTACTGTAAAAAAGTAATTTGTGGTGTTTTGTTTCCTTTTTGTACAAAGGGGTGCACAGCATGCAGCAGGGATAGGACAGTCTCATTTAGTATTTGCATGATGGTGGTGCTTGATCCAGGCTGTGGCTTTACTGCACTATGCTGCACGGGAACACCGCAGGGGAGTTTACAGCGTGAAGGGACAAACATCTACCGTGGGTCTGGAGTACGGGAATGCAGCTGTCTCCTCTGGCGATGAGAGATCTGAGAGACATGTCTTTTTCCTAGGATCAGAGGAGAGCTAAGGAAGGCAAAGGGCAGGGAGAACTGGTGGAGGGTGCGATTTGGGGCAGCTCTGGATGCACAGGCAAAGTGATAGTAAGATCAAAGCAACCAGCCAACAAAGCCTTACAACTCCAGAGCAAGTTTCTTGGTTTCTAGGTGCTCCCTGCAGTGAGGAAGGACATTCTGCATGCTGGCCTTTTCCGGCAAGACAGGAACAACAGCTCACCTTAGACAAAGCTGCTCCAAGGGCACTCTTTGTATTTCTGGTAACTGCTGTTTTATAAGCTGATGGTTATAGTGATGGCTACTGAAAAGATGAAAGCAGACGCCTGAGGCTACACGGCCCGCTCGCCCTTTCCTTTGCAGAGCATTGGCCTTAGACACAAATGTGTCTTCCAGACTCTCCATTCCTTTGCTTGGGTCATATCTGCAGGAGAGCAAGAAACGGGCTTATATTCACAAGTGCAGAGTGAACTGGCTGGAGATCAAACAGGCAGATGCTCCCAACTTCTGTATAGACACAATTCCCAACCCTGCAGCTGGATCTGAGTCTAGACTGGCTTCCTCCATCTTGCAGCTGCTTTCTGCAGGTCAAGTTCCTTGAAGTTTTTCCCAGCTCTTTGGAAAGCTTAAAGTATGCAGCTCAAGGCACGGAGCAGCTTCCCAAATCACAAAGCCCTGAGGAATGAATCCCCGTACCTTTTCTCTTTCATTTTTCCGGAATCAATCACATAGACCACGTCATCAATGGTGACAGATGTTTCTGCAATGTTTGTAGAGATGATGATTTTAGTAACTCCTGCAGGAGGCCTGAGGAACACAGACTGTTGTTCTTCACTAGACAGTGAAGAATGAAGTGGATAAACAACACACCTGGAAGGACAATATGACAGCACACTCAGTACATCTCCAGCCTTTTCCCTCTTGGGAACAAGCCGCCTGCACACACTTCTGCCTCACCAGTACTAGACACTGCCATTCAAAGCAATTTAAAACCAACAAACCTCTCTGCCATATCACCTTTAAGACACAGAATCATAGAACCTTTTAGGTTGGAAAAGACCCTTCAGATTGAGTCCAGCCGTTAATCTAACACCACCAAGTCCACCACTAAACCACGTCCCTAAGCACCACATCTACAGGTCTTTTAAATAACTCCAGGGATGGTGACTCAACCACCTCCCTTGGCAGCCTGTTCCAATGCCCGACCATTCTTTCAGTGAAGAAATTTTTCCTAATATCCAATCTAAACCTCCCCTGGTGCAACTTGCAGCCTTTTCCTCTCCTCCTATCACTTGTTGCTTGGGAAAAGAAACCAACACCCACCTCGCTACAACCTCCTTTCAGGTAGCTGTAGAGAGCAATGCAGTCTCCCCTCAGCCTTCTCTTCTCCAAACTAAACCACTCCAGCTCCCTCAGTCACTCCTCAAAGGAATTGTTCTCCAGACCCCTCACCAGCCTCGTTGCCCTTCTCTGGACACGCTCCAGCAACTCTTGCAGTGAGGGGCCCAAAACTGAACACAGTACTCGAGGTGCGGCCCCACCAGTGCCGAGTACACGGGCACGGTCACCTCCCTACTCCTGCTGGCCACACTATTTCTGATATATGTTCTACGGGAAGGTAGGGAAGTTTACAGAAGGGACAGGTCTCAGAACACAGCTGAGGAAAAATTCTGCCTCTTTTGAAGAGTCTAGAATCTGCCATTTATAATGCCAGACTGGAAGAAATCACTCCAGCTAACCTTGCCATGGACATCTGTGTAAAAACTGTTCAATCAAGGAGATCCAATTACATCTACATTTAACAATCTAAGGCTAAATGCAACCACAACTGAATGTGTCTCAGCAAACATTCTGAAACAGAACAAGGGCTGAGGTAAAGTTTTCAACAGTCCACTCCATCATGCAGAACACAAAATGAAGAACACTCATCTACTGGGTCTCTGAGAACTTCAACAACTAACCTTCCTGAGTTGAGGAGCAAAAAATATAAAAAGAGCAAGCCAGTAAGATAGAAGAAAAGGAATTGCCCTGACTGGAGGCTAGACCTTCATATCACAAGCTGTCTCACACATTTAATAACCCTTATTTATCCTTGGATATAGGCAGGCTTTGTGCAGGGGGGTACGTTTTACTTATGGGTAAAGACTGATAGTTTTGGAGCTTTTCTGACTTACCTCTTGCTATGCCTGTTATTAAAAAGGGCATTAGACTGGAGCTGCTCATAAAGCATCTTGATTTCTGCTAGACCAGGCAAAAATATCAACACAGCACCTATATACATAGATTTAAAAAAAAAAAAAAACAAAACAAAAATCACTGAACAGAAAGGACAGCATGATATTTTGTCAGTGTGCAGAAGGCCCAAGTCAGAACTCCAGCTCTGTTTTGCAATTATTGCACAAAACCCACACAGGCTGCAATAGTCCCTCACTAAAGACTTTCCAAAGTAGACAGTTCTCTCACCTTCCCCATCCCAGGGACTTTTTACTCAGCTAGTACTTTATTTTGTTTTCAAAAATAGCCAGTAACTACAGAAACTCTGCATGCTTAGTTTTGGGCTGTCTGTAAGTGCACAGCCTCCATGAATCTGCTTTTGTGTATCTCTCAAGGACAATGAAATTACCTGGCGGGTATGAATGTCTCCCAGCAACTATCCACTCCAGCAAGGCTTCAATTAATTCCAGATTGACTTTGTCCAAGTCCATGACAGACATTGTTTTCAACACTGCCTTACTAACCCCTGGGCAAAAAGAAAGAAAACACACAGTAAGCCCATCTCTTGTAAAAAACATCTGCTGGATGCATTGAACCAGTGTGGCTGCACAACCAACCACATCTTGGTTTAAACAGTATCTGGCTTAGACCAGACAGAGGTAGCTCCGTTAAGTGATTCAGTGCATCACATTCCACCTTCTATGCTTTCCTCTGTTTCAGCTCTTCCCTTCCTTTCTCATGTCTTACTGGGGCTCACATCAGCCCTGTGCACAGCCTAGACCAGGATCCATAGAATCCTAGAATGGTTTGGGTTGGAAGAGACCTTAAAGATCATCTGGTTCCAACCCCCCTGCCACAGGCAGGGACACCTTCCACCAGACCAGGTTGATCATAGCCCCGTCCAACCTGGCCTTGAACACTTCTCCAGGGAAGGGGCAGCCACAGCTTCTCTGGGCAACCTGTTCCAGAGCCTCACCACCCTCATAGTGAAGAATTTCTAATAGCTAATCTATAGCTACCCTCTTTCAACTTGAAGCCATTACCCCTTGTCCTATCACTGCATGCCCTTGTAAAAGTCCCTTCCCAGCTTTCTTGCAGGCCCCTTCAGGTACTGGAAGGCTGCTATAAGGTCTCCCTGCAGCCTTCTCTTCTGCAGGCTGAACAGCCCCAACTCTCTCAGCCTTTCCTCACAGGAGAGGTGTTCCAGCCCTCGGATCATTTTTGTGGCCCTCCTCTGGACCCACTCCAACAGCTCCACAGGTCTTTCGTGTGCTAAGGGCTCAGAGCTGCACACAGGACTCCAGGTGGGGTCTCACCAGAGTGGAGTAGAGGGGCAGAATCACCTCCCTTGACCTGCTGGCCATGCTGCTTTTGATGCAGCCCAGGATATAGCTGGCCTTCTGGGCTGCAAGTGTACATTGCTGGGTCATGTTGAGGTTCTCCTCAACCAGCATCCCCAAGTCCTTCTCCTCAGGGCTGCTCTCAATCCATTCTCCACCCAGCCTGTATTTGTGCTTGGGATTGCCCTGACCCAGGTGCAGGACCTTGCTCTTGGCCTTGCTGAACTTCATGAGGTTCACACAGACCCACCTCTCAACCCTGTCCAGGTCTCTCTGGATGGCACCCCTTCCCTCCAGCATGTCAACCGCACCACACAGCTTGGTGTCATTGGCAAACTTGCTGAGGATGCACTCAATCCCACTGTCCATGTCACCGACAAAGATGTTAAAACAGCACTGGTCCCAACAGTAGTATCTACTAGCAGAATGACATGCACACAGACTAGTGGTAAGAGGAGCCAAAAGTCTTCATACGGCCATTTACAGATACCTCCAGGACTACCTTCTCAAGCTCTCTTCTCCCAATGTTTTTTACACCAACTCAAAAAGACACCCAGATTCCATTACATTCTGAGACAGTAACTGTCTAGCAGGAATCTGAAGCTTTTAAGCCATGCCACTCACTCATTCCTACTGTGGAGTTCACCATAAGGGTGTGTGGGGATGAACTCTTCAGGACCAAGCACAAGGAGGATTTTGATTGTGGCAGAGTGGGAAGTTCATGGAAAGGTCTGCCTCTCTTGTTAAGCCATTCACAGAGTGACTGAATTGCTCTAGGAAGGCTTGTCATGCTGAATTGACCTCCTTGAAGTGCGCAGATACATGCTGTGCTTTAACTAAAGCTGCTCCAGAACAACAGATACAGAGAAGAAAGTGGAATTAACAAGGCATCTGAAAAGGGATGGAAACAGATAGTAGTTGAAAACTGCCCATTTTCAGATGCTAAGTACTATTTTCAGCCAAGATATTTGTTCCAGTTTAAAAGAACAATGGGTTCTTTTTTTTTTTTTCCCCCCCAATCTCGATGGAAGTTTCTGATCTCATCTAGAAGTAGTGACCCGCTTAACTTCACAAGTACAAAACTCTGAATTATATACATGCATTCAACATACAATATTATATGCTAACATACCATGTTGGCTGGCAAATACTGTATGCCAATTTATTAGATTTAACAAGGAGCTCACCTTTATACCGTGTAAGGAGCTGCTTCAGAGTTAATTTTTGGTCCGGGTCTGAATCTCTGACAACTGTGTCAGTGCCTTCCAGAATGCCAGCACGTCTCAGGTCCTCCTCTACTTCTTCAAATGCAGTTCTTGTGTGTCTTCCATTCTGTTTGTTTTCTTGCTTTGTCTTGCGCCTGTAGGGACTATTGTCCTCTAAAACATACCTGAACAGCAGAAGACCATTTAGTGGCACGGAAGGAAGCCTAAGTCTTCTAATAATTAGCTACAGAGATAGGGTATCAAAAGAATTCATATATAAATCTGAGAGGAACTTTGTACAAGTGGGTTGCAAAACCACACAGTATCCAGGGCAAGGTGTCCTTCCACACTGGGATGTTAGTATTTTAAAAGCTGTGATGTGAAAGACTAGGACTGCAAACTCAATCTTGACAGCTAAGTGGGCAGCTCAGAGCAACAGTCCGCAAGTAATTTACAATAGCTAATCAATTTACTATCTGGAATATCTGAGCTGCTGCGACCCTCCAGTAACTACAAATGGTAACAGGAATCTGGTACCTGAGCTGCAAGGTAGGGCTTACAAAAAGGAATAGTGTGGAACCTGCATTTTACACCGTCAGTGCTGAAATCTTTCAAATTTCTTTTACTTGCCAACGTCTAACCACCACTGAAATAAGTAAAGGACAAGCACTGACAAGCCCTTCATGGCAAAGCTCACCTTTTATTGAGTACTTATGTGGTGTCTAATGCAGAAAGGTTTGTTTTGGCATGCGATCCTAGACCCCACTGCAGTATAAGAAGTACGGTTTAAAGTCAGTGCTTTAGCAGAACTCCAAGACTGCAGCTGATGGGGGAGATTTGAGATGATTTAATCTTTAAATCTACGCACAGAACTACTGCAGTCCCAAACTCAACAGTGCAACCTCAAAGGCCAAATACATCTGAGAACGTCTGGCAATTTCATACCTTGTCATTGCAATCACATCTTCCAGAAAAAACTGATCCACAGGAAACGTTCGACCTAGAAGGAAACATTAGAATAAATCTACATGCCACACAACACACAGAAAAGAGGAAAAAGACAGAAGGTGGTTATCATTTCACACAGGTTATTATGTCATACGCTGGCTTCACAGCTCTCACCTCTACTGCACTCTCTAACACAATTTCTGTCTAGTGGGTGTTTACCAAGCACGGTTTGGTAAAATGCACTTCCACAGTCAGAGAAGGGCTGATACACTTACAGGAACACATCCACGAGGCTACGTGTTTCTGTCATGCTCCATGTAGTCACTTAGCAATTTAAAATGCACATTTTGCTTAATGTGTACACATCCAGCTGGATCCTCTCACTGTTTGTTTATTTTTCACAAGGATAGAGAAGAGTCTTCACCTGTGGTGAAACTAGCTCAGGGAACCATGTCGTGCATGTCATGTCACTTCTGTCTTTTGAGGAAGGAAGTTCAGCTGGTATAGAGACACCACAAAAGATGCTCCATTTCCAAGTCTCCCCTCTCCTAAGTCTCACTGGTCTTTCCTTCTGTGCCCTTCGAATCATAGTTCTTGCATAAATCCTCATCTTGACACTTTGCAAATTATCCGCTTGCACTTGAATTGAGAAACACTCCGCAAGCAGAAATACTGAAAACAAAACCCTAAAACAATGAATGTGACAAGATAATAAAAATGAATCATTTTCACCTGGTATGTTAATAATTGGACAGGAGTGAAAGTATTGAGAAAAAAGCTCTGCATTCAAGGTGGCACTCATTAGTATAATGCGCAGGTCTGGCCTCAGAATCATTATATCCTTCAAAACCAGCAGCAAGAAGTCACTGAAGAAAACAAGCAAAAAGACATTTGAATTTCTTCAGTGTTAACTTTCAGGGTTTCTTTTTTTCTCCCTATTCTGTCCACATTCCTGGTGGTTTCAATAGCACAGCGATACCACCACAGAAGCATGAGCTTCTCAGAATGGCTGGAGGCTAACAATACGGTAAATCAATGGCAGTCAGTCTGCTTACTTTTTGGTTGTCCTTTGCTAGAGTGTCAGGATTACTTGGCAAATTCATTTAAGCAACAAAAAGCTCTAGCTACCTTACAAATTAATTACATTAATGACAGATAACAAATTAACTCAAAGTAACAGATGAGTCCTTTTTACTCCTCTTTCTCACTGGAAGAGTTATTCAAACTTACCCACTCTTCCCTGTTCACTGTATTCTCCCTAAATATTTACAGCTTTTGTTGCCTGCCTGGCAGACTGGCTCAAAGTGATTTTAGATGAGAAGAAGAATCCTTGAGAGATACAAGCCCTTTCATGAGGCTAAAATACAATCTGAGCTGTAACGGGTATAAATCAATGACAACAGGTCCCAGTCAAAGCCTCCTGGAAACCTACTGCATTGCAGTGTTTCACAAGGAAAACATCAAAGAAAAAGATCCTTGCCACTTAGTTTGCAGAGATACTGACAGACATTATCTTTTGCCTGGCATCAGTAGTTAAGTGGGCTAAGACTGCAGGAGGCTGGAGCAGCATAGGATAAGACTGTGTCAGAACTAGTAAAATCTATAGACTAGAAGAAAATGTGAGCAGTTGTTGCTTGCAGGTGCTCTGCTGAAGCCTGCATCAGGAGAAATAATTCCCAAAAGGGCATGTGAAGAATCAAGGTATTTGGTAAAAGCTGAAACAAGGGAAGAATAAGAACCAGACAACTGTGCTTAAAAAGTTACTTAACCCTCCAGCCCCATTCAAAACCTCTTTTCAACACCACTGCAACGTGATGGCAGATTGGAGGCACTGAAATTTAAGAGACAAGTGCTTTCTCTGCAAGCTGCTGCAACACAACTTCCTACTGCCCAAAGACAAGCAGCTAAAACCAGACTCCTTCCACCATCCCACCTTACTGCCACAGCATCAACAAGTCTGACTTCAGTTACTTGCACCTTAGTCACCTTTCTCCTTCTATGTTTCTTCATTTTGCTTATCGGATAAGTGATTATTTACCTTTCTTCTGTTCTTTCGTGAACTTCATCAACAATAACATGTGTGATTCCCTGCAAAGTCAGATCTCCTTCCAGTCTTCTCAATAGCACGCCAGCAGTGCAGTACAAGAGTCTGGTAGCTGAGGACTTGAATGGTAAGACAAAGCATTCAGTTGACTTTGTGTGATTTAACATAGTGCAAAGAGAGTATGTGTCGCTGTAAAGCATTCGGTTTCAGCTGAGTGCCAGGTTTGACAGAAAGGGAACAAGCAATCCCTGCTGGAGACAGGCTGAACAATTCTTCCTTCTTGATTAAAACTTAAGAGCATCTGCTTCTTACCAAGGGGCATTGCTAGCTATACGGGGTAAACAAGAAATCGGAACTGTTTTTCCTGTGGAAGCTGCTTTCTGACAAACAACTCGGGTCTCTGTCCCTGGAAAGACTTGGTGAATGTTTTTTTTAAACACAGTTGTTGGAAAAAGCAATCAGCTGCAATGTAGACAAAATTTCACTTCCAAGACAGCAGCTTGAGTTCAACCCCCCATTCAGGCTGACTGAAGCTGTACCCTTCAACCTGCACTTGGGAGACAAATGGAAATGTAGACAAGTGGAAATGAAGTCAGTAGCCTTCCAGCGGACAGAAGTGTTACTTATACTCTCAGACCCCTTCACCTATCTCAATACGAAAGCAAAACAACAATACAAGACATAGTACTACACTCTCATTCTGTAAAGTAGACTGTGTAATTTGAGGTTGAGTAAAATACAGAATATATTTCACACTATAATACAAAATACAGGTGATACAGACTTGCTTGTCTCACTATATGGCAGATATAGCGCAGAGATTCTGTATGCTAGAGAAGCACTAAGCATATCTTTATAGAACTAAATGAAAACCAACAAGCAAAGCGTATATACCTTCACACTTTCCAGACGGATCTGATATCCAACAGTGCGCCCAATCCTTTCTGTTCTTTCCTTGGCTACACGTTCAGCCACAGAAATGGCAGAGATCCTGCGAGGCTGAGTGCAGACAATATTTGCAACTCTGCTTGGAGATCCTTGCAATGACGCATCCAAAATAAACTGAGGAATCTGAGTGGTTTTCCCACATCTGCACAACAAAATCAGAGATTAATTAAAAAAACCCACAAACCCAACATCTCCCATCCATATAAACTAAGGAGACGGCATTCCACTTCAAATTCGCTTTGTTTCATTCGTGCCATTCTTCACAGGAAGTTCACCTAGGACTGCTGTGACTGGTCACAGATGGACCACGACCCTAACCTTTTCAGGACATGGATACACATTTCACATTCTTCTGTGTATACTTTGATACATGAAGTCTCTACATGCAATCACACTCTTACCCTGTCATGCCGCTCACAACAAGAACTTGGTGGCTCTTCAGCAAATCAAGAATGGTTTCTCTCTCCTGCCACGCAGGGAGCTTCTGTCTTTCGTACAACATAGACTGGAAGTGCCTAGAAGACTGATGCACAAAAACAGACAGCATGGCAGTAAGAACCCCACTGGAGTGGAACAGAACCACCTGAAACAGCAGCCTGCGGCTTAAATATTTATTTCTCTAAAGCGAGCATGAAAGCAGATATTCTGTTCTGTACATTATACCTTTTTCAGCCGAAACTGTGTGCAGATTTTAACATTTTCGTTATACAGAGACTTTGCCTGCACATCATACTTTTTGGACAGCTTTTTCTTGAGGTTCACGTAACTCTCGTTCTCCACAACAACTTGTTCAGGCTCATCATCCTCCTCCTCTTCTGCCACCTCCTCTTCTTCCTGAGGCTCTGACACTGTTGAGGCTTGAGACAGAGAATGTACAGTTAGGTATTCTTGTTACCAATGATCAGGACCTCATCAGCACTGCAGAACAGACACACGTCCCAAGAGCATTTTCAACAAAGAACCTCGTTAGATCAGAGCTGAGGGTCTGCAGGACTGGTTTTGGCATGCATCCAAACCCTAGCAGTAAACCTTCCCTCACCCCATCAAACAGACCACAACTTCTCCAGCTCCAACCCACTTGTCACTACCCTTGTGCCAGCTGTGCTCTGCGACACCACGGTCTGGGTGGCCACATGGTGAACCAGACTGGTATCTGGTTTGCCTTCCTGAACATGTTTCATGTGTCTCAGCTCCCCTCTCCAATTCACCACATGACCACTTCTATGGAGCACAAGACTGTGATGGCAGCACCAGCTTAAATTAATGAAAACTACATTGTAACATTAAGTGTTAAGCCACTGCCAAGTACTTTTAAAGCAAGGCTGAAACTGGAACAGGTACTTTGGTGCCTACTGCCTATCAGTTGAAGCGGGATTTGCTCAGACAGTAAGCCAGCCCTTCAAAGTTTTAAGGCTACATTTAACTAAATTTAACTAGTTCTCCTTCCCCTCTACACTGCCCTGGTGAGGCCTCATCTGGAGTACTGTGTCCAGTTCTGGGCTCCCCAGTTCAAGAAGGATGAAGAGCTACTGGAGAGAGTCCAGCG
>Ga0065711_1041886_pt1 | contig 15808 bp, 11 predicted proteins | sample Hoacrofraction12_FD_59098 | JGI IMG/M metagenome (GOLD analysis project Ga0065711, IMG submission 59098) | Hoatzin crop microbial communities from Cojedes, Venezuela - Epithelial fraction 12 v2 (version 2) | ecosystem: Host-associated > Birds > Digestive system > Esophagus > Crop | place...
GGGCTGGGAGGCTGCCCGGGCCGCGGCGGGAGGGATCTCCCCCGCCGGGCCGCACAAGGGCCCGTTATGCGGCGCACATGTGGCGCGGCGCACATGTGGCACGGGGCACGGCGCGGCAGAGCTACAGGCCCGCAGAGTTCTGCTTTCGCAAGCCCCGCGCTGCCCACTCGCAGCCCGCCCCGGCGCCTCGACACCCCGCACAGGGCGCGCTCACCGTGACAGGAACCAGGGTACACCCGACAGCGAACGTGTTGAGGGTGTAGGGGTCGTCTTGGGTTTTCTCTCTCCCCCCCCTTCCTTCTCTCCCCCCCAAGGCATCTCTTCACGCTTTCGGCGGGGACCCAGCTACAAAGGCAGAGGCAAGGCACAGAAGGAGCAGCGCTCACCCTCCTGATGGAAGGACCAACAGACTCACGAGACCCCAATGTTGCACAGCTGGAAGACAAGCCCCCCCCCTGAAATTCACACCCATCTGATCCAAGAATTACCGGGGGCCTTGGAAAGTGGTAAATACTAAGCAGGTAGTCTGTGTGCTTGACCTCCTTCCCAGCAGCAGCAAACACCCACCCTACCCATAGCCGGAGCTGGGGGTGCAAAACGACGGCGCTTCCAGCACAAGAAATTTCAGAGCTAAAATTGCTGGTGAATTGCACAAAGGATATAGAGAAGTAAGTTAAATGGACTTGAATGAGATCGTTAATTTACATTCATTTACATTCATGAGAATAGACCTAGGGAAGAAAACATTTTCCAAATGAGAACAATCAAGGTTTACTGCCAAATGAACACCTGGAGGAAGAAAGTGCACTGGTTCTCTACTTCTATGTTTAGCATCACTTAGAAAAAGCACATACGATGCAGAGTTTATAAGAGACATGTACACTACAAGGTGTAAGCACAGGTTTGGGCATTTACACAGCTAACGGGTCAGCGCCCAGAGCAGAGCTGCCGCCAGTCAGAGGAATGACATGGAAAAACGAGCAAGAAAAACGCAGCAGAGCCAACATGGGGCAACAGGTCTCCATGTGAACACAAGTTAAATTTATAACAATTACATAAATTTAAAAAGGATTCACATCAAACTCCCTGGAAAATGCTACCTTTAAAGTTGCAACAAATATTTTCCTCTGGTTTTTCAAAGTACAAACATTAGGCAACCACGGACAGAAGAACAGATGTGCCACATTACCTTCCCGGAAAGAAGCGCCGTACTTCACATCTGGCTGCATTGGACCAGCAAAGTCAGTAAGTCACACAGGAAAAAGGGAGAGAGCATCCACGTGAAGAAAAAAATGTTGGTGATCATTTACACCCTTGGAAGACCCATTGCATAATTTATCCAGGCAGAGCCAGCCATTTTTACAGTGACACTTCGGCAGCTCTAAAATACGCCTTAACAAGCTCTTGAAAAGGCCCACATTATAAATTTAAATGAGAGAATGTTAGCAGTTTGCTGGAACAGACCGCTTTTCAGCCCAACCCAACGTTTCTCTTTCAAAACCTCATGTCATCCCCTTTCCCATCATTTAAAAATTCTACTCTAACATTTCTCTTTAAACAAGTGGGGCCTGAAATCTGCTGTCTTGGAAGTACTCTTCATGAATTGGCCACAGATTTTTTTTCAACTATTAATTCTAATGTTGACCAGCAGCAGTGTTTTGAAATGTCTGAAACAGTGATGCTTTGGCACAAGCTTAAAATATAAAGAAGCTCACTACTACTATTTGTTTTATTTTGTGCAAAGGCCATGTCAGAAAAATCTAAAAATTTCAGAATTCAGTTAAGAACTACTGGATGAGAATAGGGCTACAAGGGAAATTATTTAGAAGGACCAAACAGGTAAACAAATTATTGAATTGAGAGAGGGAAGTTCCATACCAGTGGATCACTGATAGGTCATTAACTAACATTTTAATTAACAGCAAAGTACTCGTTAGTTATATGTAGATGAACTTTGCAAACCAAAACAGACAGCGCAGAAGCCAGAAGAACAGCGAGGCACCCCTGGGAATTAGTTAGGCAGGAATCTGGACAAATAAAAGATAGTACAAGCGGAAGTTCATGTTCAGCCAGATACTGTGAACTCAGGCCGCGTACGCAGAGACCACAGGACATACACGACAGTGCTGAATTCAGATTTGGGGTTGTCATTAACTGAGGAATACTGACAAAAGGCAAAACAAAGACAAGTAACAAAATAACTGCAGGAGTTAGAAAAGTAGTAATTAAAAAACCAGTTTATAGGGAAAGGGTTAAAGCGTAAAAGGGTAGCTACAAGGAGTCATGAGGAGCAGAAACACTGTAGGCTGAACTTCTCAGAGCAACAACAACATTGCCTACTAAAGTAAAAATTCCCCTAGTCACTGTACGGACAGGCTTACACTTCCAAACATTATCTTGAATACCTATACCATAGACACCAGCTTTGTCTCCGCAGAGCTGTAGTCTCAGTAAGAACACATGCAGAAATGGAAGAAAATCCAGTGCGGATTTATGAAGGTACAAAACAAAAGAAATGAGACACGTATCTGAACATTTATCTAAAATACAGGAGGGAAGCAGCAAGCCTGAGGTGATGATCAGGTGATGCCCATTTTGGCTGGAATAAGTCACCAAGAGAACAACTGGGGGCCATGATGCCTGAGGCATTTAAAACTCACAACTGGATAACTCAGACGGGTGGATCCAAGTTCTAAGGATCCAGATGACGTGGAGCAGGATGGCTGTCCTCATTTCCCCCCACTGTAAGTGAAAATACCAGTTTTTCTCCTTTTACAGTAATAGGGCCAAGTGAATAATCAAAAACAATAGACACACTTGTGGCACTGACAATTAAGTGCAGGCCTGTTAAGGACTCATGACAACTATGTTCAAACATTTCTTCTAGGCAACGAATCATGATTTTTCATTACTTAAAACCAGCTGAATGTCATTTAATCTCTTTTACATTTGACTTACATACCAAGCTTCATGGAAATGTGGCTTTGTACTAAAGTATTCTCCTAAAGGAGAGTTTTCCTTGAAAGGAAGGAATTAAATAATGAAATTCAAGTTACTCCATGAAGTAATGTGTACTTCACACTTCCCTTGTGTATGAAAATTATGTGCCAAATAAGATTCAAAAATTCAGCAAGCTCTAATCCATGCATCCTTTATTCCATTACAATCACTGTGTTGCATTCTAGCAACAGGACACAAACTGCAATCAATCGCGATCAATTTATACAACAATCTGAGGCTTACAGTACATTTAAGGCCTTTAAATTTGGAAAAATTAGACCTATGCTAGTAGTGTAACAATTTTTAAGTGTCTTGCATTTCTGATGCATAATCTGTGCGATTCCAGTGTCAAAGAATCAAATTACTTCTAAACTAAAAAGATCAGCTCAATGAAAATTTAGGTACATAAATTCATCAAAACATAAAATGTGTAAATTTTTTTTTTGTCCTGGAAACTTTATAAAACTTTAATAGCAAAATAATATAGGGATAAAAATGTATTTTAACAAAATGTATTCAATCATATACAAACCAGAATTTTGCAGTTTATTGTAACTAGACTTAAATTAAAACTACCAATTAAGAATCTATGCATAATGTAAATTCAAATATGTACAGTACTTTTAAAAAGTCTACAGGAATGCTTTACAGAAGGAAATGTCTGTTATGGCTATTATTCAGACCATCTGAATATTAAAATGAGTTTTCTAGTAGTAAATTTACACATTTATTTTTAAACAAAAGCAATTTTGTCCCTAGTTCCTTTAAGAATATTCCAGTTATGTTTATACAGGTAATGGAGAGGTTGTTACGGAGTTTAGCCCCATATAGTAGTTTGTTTATTTTCAGGAAAAAGTATGTTTAAATAATTTACTCAGGAAGATCAGCAAGTTAACAAAAGAACACTAGAAGAGAGGAGGGGGAACTTCATCACAATAACTTCCCAGTTACAACACCACAGCTAGAAACTTCACAGAGAAAGTACTCCCTTAGATTGAACCCATGACTGATTGTTCAGAACAAGCTGTAGCTCGTAACGGTTGTGTTCTCCACACTGAGAGCACTTGGGAAAAAAAGTCTTTGTAGGGCAGAATTATAAACGATCTGACGCAAGACAAAAAACTGATCTTCGATTAATACAGCACTAGGTAAAAAGTGTCCCCATAAGCAGCTAGTATTCCCACTTCCTTCAGGGCAACGAAGCTAAAAATTGTTGGAGTTACAGTAGTTGACCATATTTGTGTGCATTAGTAGAATAATTTCCAGATATAAAAGACAAATTTCATCAGATGTTTGATTAGAACACCCTAAAGACAGGGTGTTTCTTCATAGTATAAAGCTATTACAGCTATCCAGTTAAAGCATGTGCAAAACCAGGTAATTTCTTCCGTTCACAGTAACTGAGGTAAAATCAGGTAGGCTTCTTCAGGAGTTGGGAAGTTCATGAGATATGAACTGTTTTAGTCTCTCTAAGTACTGTGCATAAAGCTCTATGTCATTATGCCCAGCCCCTTCCACCCAGAGGGGCTCAACCGCTCGTGGACATCGCTCGTACATGGCCAGGCCGTGGGAGAAATCGATTACCTCGTCTTCGGTACCATGGATTACCAACACAGGAGAGGTCACCTTGGATATCTTGTCAATGCTGGGGGGGTGGAAAAGAAAAACAGAGCTCAGCTTGGGGCTTTAACTTTCATGCCATCAAGGAAAGTAAGCTTGACCATCAACGCATGATCCAGTTTCCACCACGTGCGTTTAAATGGCAGCAAAACGTTGGAATTGCGCTCAAGTGCTATGGAACAAGGCTCACTCCCAGGAGGCATGTGCAAACAGGAACCTGAGCTGCCATCACCATCATCCCACCAGTTCCGACAACAAGAAGCTGAAATGGGCAGCACGCAAATGATGTTTGGCACCAGCCCCACCCCCCCACCCCCCAACATTGTGTATATCTCTCACAAAAAACATTAAGCAGCAAAGAAGATCCCACTGGACGTGGTGCCAGTGTGGACTCTTCACTTTACACATTATCACTTTCCAATTTAACAGATCAGGAACTAATTAACTACATTCCAGCCATAAGACTCATGCAAAAAAAAGCCTCAGCTCATGAGGTTTGAACCTGTCTTAATCCATCTTTAAATTCCCAAATTAAAGCAGATTCAGCTGTTCCTTCTACTGATTTGTCTACATTCAAATGGCAAGAAAGAAAACTGTGGGAGAAGAGTATCACACAAGGATATTTAACTGCAAACCAGAAGAAACACAGGATTTTATGTCACGCAGCTAACTTCTTCTGCAAAGCGGCCTTAAAGTATTTTTTCTTCCTTTTGTTCCAGCTACATTTTGCAGACCCATACAGCTAGTGGCCACCTCTCACAGGAAAACAGGTTCAGAGGAAAGGGAAGAGTGACAAAGGCACCTTCACACCTCCAAGTTCAGGCCAGACAACCCCAATTAATCAGCATACTGGTAGCACACAAACTTCAAAGTGGTGAACAGCAGCTTTCTCTGCTTGCCTTCACGCAGGCACCAACCTTGATTTCCAGACAGCCTTTTCACGTTGGCAGTTACCCCAGTAATCCCAAATGAGTACATAGGCACAGAGCAGTAATGAGCTCTCAGCTTCCTACCAGCTCCACTAACATCAACAAATGGAGGAACTGGCTCAGGACTGGGATGAAGTAGGTGGAAAAATGGGTATCAGTAGTATTTGATTTGACAGAAGGACAAGTCTATTTCTGTACGCTATCTAATAAAAGGTGTTCGAATTTTCCTGCTCCTGAAGAACAAGAAAGCATGCAATTTTGGTAAACTAGAGATTTTATAAAGTCATCAAGACTGCTTTAAATGATTAAAAAGTATGAATCCCAACATACAGTGACTTAAAAACAGGTTTACAGAAGCTTTATGAAAATATAATTAAAAATAAAGATGTAGCACTAATCCTTGTGCATACAAATCTCAGCACTTAGGATTCTGGAGAACCGTCATTGGTATTCCAGTAAACAGCTGAGTGTAAACACATTTCTGTCTCTGTCTCAGTACTTCTCCAAAAAAACAGGCTTCATGTCATTTACAGAGGAAGAGTGTTATTTAAATTTAAAATGCAGCCTCTTTCACTTTTCCTGTCTGGAACTTGAGTTGTGTGCAACTATGCTGAATACAGAAAAATATCCCAAGAACATGAGAGATCAGAAAAATGCAGATTTATTTCTTTAATTTTCATCCCCAAATTAATACCATAGTCAAATACAAGTACTTTATAATCAATATGCTATATAAACTGAAGTCTTAAGCCCGTGAAGGGTCTGTCCCCAAGTTCCATGATGCGACAGACATGTCAGCTACGTACAGCTACAGAGATGTTTACATAAAATTTTAGTGGCTAGATACTAAGTTCACTTTTATTGTATGAAACCAGGAAAACCCCTTTCACTTCAGTATTCAGCGAAGAAACTATTTTTTCCACATATATTCACAGACCATTAAGCTAGATAATATTTGTATTTTGCAGAAAATTGGAAAGCATCCCATTGCCAACTCAGCAACTCACAAGGCAGTATTTAAACTGCACATTAGATTCACTTAGTATTCTTAGCCACACCGCTCTGCAGCTAGAAAAATCTACAGAGACCAAATCCTCATGGAGTCCTAACATAAAATGCACACAATAGCGATTCACCGTAGGTGCACACAGAACTATTTGTTTCCCGCCGTGAAGACAGACAGTTGAGCCGCACACATTCACAGAAGCGCACTGCTGTTTGTTTTCACTCCTTACAGTGTCAGTGCAGTCAGACTGACAGCAGTGAACAGCTCAGTAGGGCAAGAACAAAATACTCAAGTGCTCCAGTACATCTGTTGTCACTGTTTCCCCCTCCCACTTTTTCTTTTTTAAGCTGTTATTTGATTTGGCTGATATCAGCTAATCACTGTTACTTTTGTAATCAGAGCTATTTTTAAGGCTTTGTTTTCTTCCCTCTAGCAGAAGCATTTGTAAATATTGGATTTCAGGCTTGAGGATGATGACTGAGTTGGAGTTTAAGTGTTTCAAATTCTGACTGCACCTTCAACAATGTCATTACTTAATTAATAACTTATTTGGAAGAATTCTAAACATGGGGACTAGACATGGATACTATGAGAGGGACTATTACTTGGTCACTACTACTGCTAGCTGTTTTGGCCTACAGATTTATATCTACAGCCTCCCCCATCTTCTAATTTTAATCTGTTGTAACCAACATAAAACAAACATAACAAATGCTATGAATATCCCCTACTACACTTACTGCAAACATGACCTCCTGAAGCAAAGCCAAGCTTTGCACAAGACTTCAGCAAATCTCTGCTTTGTCTTCTCCCTTCCATGGACCACTTGAGCTTTTAATCTGGGTCTGCCCTCACCCCCCTCCAGATCTATATGTGCTGCTATAAAGAGACTGACTTCCCCTCTCACATTCTCCCATAGTTTAAACTGGCTCAAATGAGAAGTTTTAAAAGATTCCCAGAACATCTGCTATTCCCAGGACCTCTACTATTCCCAAATATTTGGATACTCTGATTTAGGTCTGTTGTAATTGCTTTTCAAATGAAACACTAGGCTATACAGGCAACTGTTTTATCTTGAAACCAGGTGTATTAGCTTTCTGTACATAAAATATTCTAGAGCTTCTTAAAACAAGCTCAAAATCTTCAAAAAGAGGGACAGTAACTTACTTCACTTTGGTCACAGACATTAGGATCTTACATGATCGACATTAGGATCTTACATGATCTCCATCAGGGAGGAACAAACACAAGTCTTGGTATCTTTCGTGATTTTATGTGGACAACACACCAAGGATGCAGAAGTGTTTTTACTAATAGGGACCAAAAACAAAGAAATACTAAATGCATTCTCTTGAGATTACACACTCTTGGTTTCTCCCTTTCAAAGCAGCGATTATCTATACCTTTTTCTCTGTTGATCTAGTAAAACAATAGCAATATTTTAACAAGCAGCTTGAAAACAGCACATCCATTTCATATCATATTACCTTCTAAATCAAAGCTGACTAAGATGTTGTGTGTACAATTACTACTTTGTTAGTCATTAGCCTGAAGGACTTAATAGTGCATTATCAGTTTTTAAGCTGCTACTCCAAACTTGACAGCATAAAAATTCTGATATTAACAACCCATAACACAAAAAACAGGAGAAAAATTAGTTGTAAACTCTCCGACTTTATTTGCTCATTGAGCTGACTATCATGTCAGTTTGAGACTGACACCAGCTTCTTTCCTACACGGCGAATCTCTGCTTGCATTTAGAAAGCGTGCATATCTGAAGTTTAAAATGCAGGTGACAATGCAACAAAGTTCCCTGGAAAGTTACACAACTAGTCCCTTTTAAACACCTAAAGAGTATGGAACAAGCCTCTTTGCAGCATTGATACATACCTGGGAAAAGCATCAAAGCAATAGGTTTTCCTAGTGTCAGGAAAAGCTACCCGTAATCCAGACATCAAGGGAGAATGAAGGATTACTGCCGCACACTCGTACCGAGATGCCAGGTCTACTGTAGGGACAGTACCAATGCTCTGACCATACAGAATAATGTTCTCAGGACTAACACCATACCTGCAGAGAAAAGAAACATCCTTTTAAAAAGAACACATTTCACATCACGAAAGCAAAACACAAACTAAACAACAACAAAATAACAAAAGGGGGGGGTGTAAAACCCAAAGCATCCCTCCTACCCATTGTAGCTCTTTAAAATCTATTCCTAGGAGACAAGAATTTACAAGTCTAAACTTTAAAACAGTCCAGTAAAGCAAATAATCAAAATATCACACAGGCTAAAGAGAGCTATCCACAAAGGAATGTCAGTTTGTTCGTTCATCTTTCATGAACAACACTTATCTTTCACTCCGAGGCACAGCAAATTATAAGTTAGACTTCCCCCCTATGCAGAATCACTCAGGAATTTCAGTTAGATATTCTGGAGACTAACAACCTTTCCACCATTAAACAAGACAGTTGGCTCCTCTGCCCACCTTTCTTTCCATACAGCTAGAACAAAAAGACCGAACTGCCTTGTTAGCGTAGCTAAAGACACCAAAGAGAATAAAAAATTGATAGTTCTGTTCATTTTTCCAATTTCTGATCAGTGTAAATTATTCCTTATTTTCTAGTCCAGTTTAAAATACGTCAAGCTTATTTCTGTAACCATAAAGATACATGATTCCTCAAAACTCAGGCTTCATAGGGAGCCCTGGATGGCTCCTCAGTATTCCCACCCAGTCCATGAAACTGTCCTAGCCTGTGTGCTGTTTCACAGCTGCAAAAGAGTCGAGGATGATACTAATTAGATTGTTACTTAACGTGTGCAAAATATTAAGGAATTTGGAAGAAGCACAGGAGGAGGCGGCAGTGGCTAGGAAGAAGTGAAGAGCACAATAGTATTTGGTCACCACAACTCGTTAGGAAAGCTGCAAATCAAAGCTGTTACCAAGTTAATTACAAAATATTTACCCATAAGATTTCTAGGTATAACTCCACTTCCTGCTGCAAGCTGTACAAAGAATAAAGAAGTGCAGAAGAGAACATCTCTTTAGTGGAAAATAATTTGTGCAGAACACGTCTTTTTGCCAGTCTACGTGATCTACAGTCCTCCCGTCACTGCTGTGACAATGAAAATCAAAACCTACAGTTTAGGCTATACCCAGTGTACACTTGGAAGGTTTCAACTTCCTTGCCAAGCTGACAGCGAGGTGTATGGCAGGCCTGGATCGTAGCTCTCTTTCAAGCAGCTAAATGACTGGGTATGTGCAAAAGAGATAAAATTACAATGGAAGAATAATTAATTAATAATTAAAATTACAATAGAAGAATAATCTGGTACTAATCATCCAACTGCAGGCTGTCAAGATTGCCTGCTTTTACAATAAAGTAAAACTAGCCCGGATTGTAGCCTCTGTGAAACTGGAATTTTCTTCCTATTTCCATACTGCTGAGCATAAGGGTGCTTTTGGCATCTACTGCAATATGAATAAGCAACTGTACAAAAATATCTCCCTGGAGTAAAATTTTATCCTCTTGGTAACCAAGCAGCAGCTCATGTTGGTGGTCTATCACCACAGCCACGGCCTGATGTTTTTAAAGAGATGTGGTGAAGCTCTTTTAGGAGAGTTTTTTTTCTCCCTTACTGCTAGAAATAGTCCAGCACACAGTGGAGCCTAGCTGATTTTGGTATGCATGTTAACAGGATCCTGGAGCAAAGCCTGGTCCTCGCAGATTTCATTCCGGCTGTTAGGTGGGCAGAGTTGGAGGTAGGTACCTTTGCAGGCAGCACATGCACCCAATCTGTTGATCTACCAGCTGCTCCATCATACTGAAGACAGGCAGAAATGCATCAACATCAGCGAATACAAGAAAATGGGACTGGAACACGATCTGCTACGGGGCCCTTAGCTAGGCATGGAATGATATTAATGCTGATAGGTTTTGCAATACCATCCTGAACTCCAGTATCACAATAAACGGAAGGTCACCTTTCTAAAAGGTTTACAATCTAAGCAGAATATGGAAACAGATGTTTGAATGAGAATCACAAGATAACAGGACAGCACAGGCTAGCAAAATAGTTCCTTCAACAGGTACAATGGCCTTAGTATAGCCATTCTCTTCAACATTTATCTGCTTTGGATTCATGCCTTTTGACATTATTTTGAAATATTCTTGAAAACAGCTCATATTGTAAGTGGAGCACCTTGCTGCAGTGGCAACAGATACTCTAGAAAAAAAATCTCAGTTTCATAATATGCCAGTTGAAGCTGGATTCAGTCTATAGCATCATTAAAAAAACCCAGAGAGATCTCTAAATGTAAAGTAGCCCGTTATCACTAAATAAATGCTACAACTATTCAGTATCTAACACCACAGAAAGGCAACGCGACAATTTGAAAAAAAAAAAATCTTAAACTATTAGGACAATGAGTTAGTGCACTTGTAGCCTGTCATTAGGTCAAACGTCTTTTCTGCTTTGTATTCCTACTGACAAGACAACTAAAAGAGTCTCTTCGACTGTTTTAGTTAGGGAGAGTCCAACTTTCCAATACAGAATAGTTACCATAAAAGATTTACCTTTTTAAGCCCTCTACCATTAGGCCATCTGTCAGAAGGTGAGACATCAAGCTTGACGCAAACATCAGCGGAAACAGCTACATGTAAAATTTATTTATTGTGAGGCCAAAGGACGTATGACAACTCATAAGCAAGGGCCATGAATAACTGACACGCACGAGGTTCTTGGAGCTGAAGGCCAGGGCTTGGCTCCATCATATTCCGTTCTTCACAAACGCTGCCCAGCTGGTGACTCAGCAAGCACCATTCACCTGAGTTACACAACGACCTGGGGGTTTCATCTTTAAAATACAGTATCCTTTCAGCAAAGGCTGGGCCCCTGCCCCACTCGCTGCAAACTCCCTTGTGGTACGAGATTCTTGTGCAACAGGAATAGCTATACAGAAAGTGAAACAGAAGAGAGGAAGAGCAGACATAGATAAGTAGGAGGCAATGAAAGGGAAACTAAGTGGCACAGAAAAAGGAAAGAACGTGATAGAAAAAGGCAAAAGACATTCTGAGAAAAGTGGAATCCTGTTACAATCTGCTCTCCTATTAAGGACGCAAGTCCTTCCACCAGCTGAACAGCAGGTCCTAAAAATACCATCCTCGAAACACACGAGCTTTGGTCTCTGTGGAAACAGAGCTCCGTCTGAGGGAGCGGGAGACCCAAGTTAAATTTATGGGTATGCTCCTGCATTTCTCCTCTGGAGCCCATCAGAGAGCTCAGAACAAGCAGAGCAACACCACAATGTGGAAATCAGCCCTCAGCAAAAGCAAAGTAGGAAGGAATTCAAACAGTTACTGTGGGCATACGCAAAACACTGATTTGACAAGGGGAGAAAAAAAATAATAAGAGGCAGGCATGCTTTTCCCCCCCAAGGGAAGTCAGCTACTGAGAAGTGCAAAGCTACTGTTCAATATGATGCAAGCACTTCTGCTCCCCCTTACCCACAAACACTTGTCAGATAGCAAAGTTCTCCAGCCTAGTCTACTTTCAGTAACCCGTGAGTAGCTTTCAGATTACATTTCTTACACTTGCGGAAACAAACCCCAGCTACCTTCACAAGCAGTACAGCTGTCTGCACCTACAACTTCACCAACTCAAGGCAGGGCTAGCTAACGCACCAACACACTCCACAGCTAACAGTAACACAGGGAGGGGGGTTTGCCCCATGCTACTGCCTCAATTTCTACAAATTAGGTTTACCAGCAATTCTGCATGAACTATGGTGCACAGAAGTTGGCTGTTAAGAATCCACACCTCAGACTCTTATGCTTACTCCTGCGCAGAGTAGTAAGAGACCTCAGTCACATCAGTGGCTCAGTGGAATGGGGGAGAGTGGGAATATTGCTGACGGCGAGCACAGCACAGGAGGACGGACACAGGAACTTCTAGCTCCGTCTGCTCAGCAGTATGGTTGTGGCTTGGGCCATGCCCCACACCAGTTTCCTCATATAACACGGACAACGGTATCAATTGCCTTTGTAAAATACTCACAGCTTTCTGGCTGACAGCACTATGTACAAACTATGTTTTATGATAAAACATCTTTAAATACGAGCATGAGATACCAATATCCCCCGCCCGGCTTCAGCTCCGAGTGATACAGATGGAAAGTTTACCATTGCTATTTTTACACTCTCCTCACTCAGTCAAAAGCGCTAGTGGAATGTTGCTGCAGGGACTACAGACGTGTCATACAGCTGAAGCCCTGCAACGTTCACGGCCAACGTTACAGCATCTGTGCCAATCCTCAAAGGTCCTAAACACATATTCATTAATGAGGCCAGTTCTTTTTCCAGGCTTATTGAATTAGTGAAGTTAACCTCACCATACATTTTTCAGTTTTGAAGTTCTATGGTATTTGCTGTCCCAATATCCCTTACCTAAACTGGAAAGCATATAGAACAGCATGGAAATGGAAACAGCAACAAACCAGTCTTCAAAAACAGTCACAGTAACTATCTAGGCAGAGTGTTTTGACCACACAAACCTCATTTCATAATGCCATCAAGACCTACTGTTTAACTGCTACTAAACTAAGGCAGCTGCTGGTGGTCATCTTCTTCCTTCCAACACGGTATATAAAGAGAAACAGCCAGGAAAGCCAAGGTAACCAGCTCACGCGTCCTTGGAAGGAGGCTGAGTTTGAAGCTGTGCACTCCCCTCTCATGGGAAACACCACCATGAAATAATTCATTTTCAAGACACAAACTAAATCCAGCACACATCAGAAGCAACATAAATCATGCCACATTTGGAAGAAATACTGACTTCCAGAGTATTTTTATCAGAACACGCATGCGCTCAGTTATAGGATGATCTTCACAGGCTATTCTTCAAGTCTGTTTCTTCCTGTTGCTACAAACCCATTTGTCACAACATACTATTCGTTCCCTTTTCATTATCTCTAAACTTCATAATCCAGAGAAATTTAGATCGTTCATTAAGAAACACAGGTAAGTTTTTCTATAGCATCATTATACTCTTCCACAAGATATGCATCTACATTTTCAGAAAAGTGGTTATTTAACCTGGTATGAATCTAAAAATCTAATTTTGGGGGTAGAAAGGAAAACCAAATATTCTCAATCAAGCCAAAACCCCACATGCAGATTGCATATCTTGAACAAGAGTTTACTTTGTAGGACTTTCATGTTAAAAAAACCTCAGCATGAGAAGTTTGGATTATTGCAAGTAATTTACAGTATCAGAACAAAACACTGAATTTCACATTGTGCTTCAAGTACCACTCCGGCATGTCAGCCAAAATACCACAGAAATCACAGCACATTTTCAGCCTAAATACCAACACTAAATTGAGAACAAGACATTAGATTAAGGATTTTTGGTGTTAACCATAACATCAACTGGCAAATGAGAAAAATCAGAATTATTTCAAGATTCACAGGAAACCCTTGCACACAGCAAGAGTCCCTGTGCCAGTTTGTCACTGCCGTTTCCTTGAATTCACACAAAAATAGGTCTAAAATTCTTCACTGTTTTACTGAGCACAATAGACACTGATTCTTTAAATTATGTGATGTCTTTGTTCTCTTCTACCTCCTTCCTGTCCCAAGTCTACAAGTACTATGTGATTCAAGTTTAGGTATAGCACGCTCTGACTTCACATTTTCATTGTCGTAAGAGCCAAAACCAGTCTGCATAGTATTCTGGCTTATGAAGCTAAAAAAAAAAAAACCAAAATTTTTTGGCATATATCCCAGCACACTGTCACAGGAACAGACAAGTAATTCCACCAATGTGTTCACACTCAAAATAATTTCAACAGCTGCCAGTGAAATTTAATCAAGGAATCTGCCACAGTTTTATATCACTATTATTCTGCTGCCACACCAGGCAGTTATTTGGTTATGCCATGGAGAAACCCCAGTGCTAACCAATACAGGCTACCTAATACCGGAGTTACAGAATGAACCTATGACTCTTGAAAATGCCCTCTAAAAGGCTATTTTGGAAGTTCATTATTTGCAAATATCACAATACTACAAGGCTGCTGCACTAGGTGACCGTAGTGCTAATTCAATGATGTACCAGCTCTTCTCTTCATAAAAATAAATGGATCAAGCAGAAGCAACTTGTGGGCACTTCTCAGGACGATCATTTGCACTGCAATAACTTAATTATACTGAAGCATGAATCACTACAACTGCTTCTGGATTACTGTCTCATGATAATCAGCAATCTGTTATCAAATACTGAGAACTGTGCTCAAAGTTCAACCAAGTCCTAACAAGGATATTAAGCATCACTGGTGAGCTCCAGCAACCATGACAAAAGCAGGTCATGTGCACACTGCTGAGTAGTGAAGTCACTTCACGGTTGCCCTGAACAACCAGGGTAAAGGAAGGCTATTCCATGGCATGCTCTGGCACAAACTGTAACATAAATACAGTTTAAATTAACTGAATCATGCCAATCCACACAGAGTAGCTTTGAGGTGGGGTTGGCTGTTTCTTTTTAAATAAAATCCAAACAATACCAGTTCCTCTAAAAAATTGCTCCTTCTTCAGATACAACCTTAAATTACCTTGTGTTCATATGTCTTAAAAACAGGCTCCTGAAGATGTCATGTTTCAAAGCGGGAAACACCTTCCCTAACCAAAGTAAACCTGCTCAGGACTCAGAGCAAAACCAAGCATTCTCAAACAGAAAATCCATTCCCCACCTTTTTCCCCCCAGCTTCACCACTACAAGCGAGTTCTCCCCCTTCAACCCTCATTTTGGTGGAGGATTCCACGCCATGGTAGTGCATCCCCGTGCTTGCCTGGCACCACAAATTGCTGAGCCACCTTCCCAGCACGCTCCCGCCCGCCCAGCTGTGCCACAGCTGGGCAAGCCTGGCCTGCGGTCCATCCATCCGCTGATACCCAGGCTCTGTCCTCACAACCGCTCTCGTTAACCATCTCACAGCACAGCTCATGTGACAACTGCAATCAGACTGCACCTATCCATTCTAATTTTTCAGGCATTTTTCAGAAATAAGAGTCAGAAGAGAAGGGAACCATAAAAAGCATTAAAAAAAATAGATAGTATGCATTATCAGCCAGGACAGACTTCTGCAAACAAGCTTTCTGGAAGATCTCTCTCCCCAGCTAGCTGAACAGCAGCAAAGAGAGGTGATACAAAACACAGAATGGGCAGAAAATATGCAATCTGTGCTTGCAGATC
>Ga0065711_1041887_pt1 | contig 15808 bp, 29 predicted proteins | sample Hoacrofraction12_FD_59098 | JGI IMG/M metagenome (GOLD analysis project Ga0065711, IMG submission 59098) | Hoatzin crop microbial communities from Cojedes, Venezuela - Epithelial fraction 12 v2 (version 2) | ecosystem: Host-associated > Birds > Digestive system > Esophagus > Crop | place...
CCCGCCTGGACAAGGTCCTGTGCAGCCTGCTGTAGGTGACCCTGCTTCGGCAGGAGGGTTGGACTAGATGACCCACAGAGGTCCCTTCCAACCCCTACTATTCTGTGATTCTGTGATTCTGTGATTGACTGATCACATCCCCAGCCCCAAATCTGGCAGCAGTCAGGTGTCCATGGCAGAGAGGTTTGAGACCAGAACCCGGTTATCACCCGGGGCAAGCCACCTTCTACCACCTTCATGTTCCCCCACAGCACTGAAGAGGCAGAAGTGTTCAGCCCTGCACCCCACGGCACAGCACTTAAGGGAGGAGAACACAAGAACCTAAGATACAGACGTTAACCAGCTTGCCGGAGGCCACACAGCACATCCACGGCAGGGCTGGGAACAGAGCCCAAGTTTGATAACTCCAGACTCCTGCGCTCACCACCAGAGAGGATTCTGCATCTCTCAGGATAAAACCTGAACATCGATTTCAGGAGCAGCATGAAAATGCAAAATGTGAGTGATAGAGGGGAGGGCGTTTTGCCTTCTCATGTGATGGGCTGGTTTCAGGGCAAACAGCAGCTCTGGGATGATTTCCTGAAGCCAAAGAACAGAGAGAAATTGTCCCAGGTCCTTCCATCTCCAGTGAAGGGGTGATTGCCCCACTAGGACACTATGGCAGAAGGGAAGACCCTCTGACCTGCCCATCATCTGCTGCAGCTTTGTAAATTATCTATCCAGATCAGGCCCATTGGTGCAGAAACCTAATGGCATCAGACATGCTGCTGCCTCTGCATTTCCAAGCAGGGCCCTGGAGCTGCTCCCAGGGGACCCTAGGGTGGAACAGGCACCGGGAGACAAAGTGGAAGGAGGAGGAGATACACCAGGGATTCCTTGTGGTTCCTCACTCTAAACATTCGCACATCCCCACCTAGGCTGGAGCCACGAAAGTCTCTGAAGAGGACAAGGCAAGGAGGATGCCTTAGTCACTCAGCTCGGGACAGGATGAAAAAGAAGGTGATGAGAGGAGACCTGTTTGTGGGGGATACACGCTGTCTCCTGGAAATTTCTGCTACAGAAAGCGGGGGGGAACAGTGCAGGGCCTGCTGCAGGACTCCCCATGGGAGCAGAGCAAGGCTGGCTGGGAGACAGGGCTCAGCGGGTGACGCTGCGATGGAGCCACGCGGTTGTTGGGGCTGCAGAAGGGAAGAGATAGTCTGGTGAAAGGAACCTGGTTAAACTGGGAACTCTGTTGCCACCTGAAATTTGGGGAGTCGGGGGTAGGTGAGACAAGGGAAGGGAGGGAAATAACAACCCCATTAACAGAACAACCAGGGAACAAACGCAGTATCCTGCTCTAGGATGGACCAGAAACTCTGTCGGTGAAATGCAGGCTACAACAGGACTATGAGGGGCTCGCTCTGTTCGACAATTAGCATGCAACCAGTGCAGAAAGCAAGCAAGCGCCAGTCTTCCTCCTGCAGTCCCCTATCTCCCGTTGCATCTCTCCCTTTGAGGGCACTGATCTCTGGCAGCGAGCCGAGTGCCAGCAACCTGTGCAGTCCCAGCACGGAGGAGCTGACGGGAGGTGTGTACTGAGCCACGAGGAAGCAGATTGTGGGAGAGATCAGGATTTCTCAGACGGCCACGCACCTGCAGCACGCTGCTCTGTAGCTGTACGTGCCCGGTTTCTGCAGCCCCCTGGAACAACCTTCTCTCCCGACAGCTCTCGCTCAGCATCCAGCTTCCCAGACTCCCCGTTTCTGCTCGGGGACTGTTAGAAACTCTCCTGACAGTATTTCTTGTTCACTTTCTCTCTATTCCACCTCTCAGGGCTGTCAGTCCCCACATTTATTTTCCCGAAGATGTTTGGACCCTTTTGGCTTGAATCATGTGGCATGGCCAAGACCCGGCCCCTTCTCAGCCCTGCTGCTCGGACGAGCCCTCCCCGACCCACCTGCAAAGGCCAGAGCGTCCTCCTCCTCCGTCAGGAACCGAGCCGCTTGCCTGGAGTTATCGTCTCATCGCCGGTCAGGACCGAGCGCTCCGTCCTCTCCACTCTCTGGGATTCAACCTGTGGCGAAGGGGTGAAAAGCACTTTTCTGCAACTGTCCTCGGAAAAGCGAGGAAGTCAGACGAGGATCTGGGCTGCTGGAGGGTGCTTCATTGCTGGGAGCAGCTTCGGTACCCCACCCTGAGCAGCCGGAGAGCACCCTCTTGCAGGGTGACTGACAGCCCTCGTCTCACAAAGCTGGATGCTCTGTTCGCTCCTGAATCAGAGAAAGGCAGGGAGCGTGTGTTTAACAAACAGAAATGGAAAGGGGGAGGGAGCCTGCTGCTGCTGTTTATACAGTGTTCAACCACTGAGGGGCTTCTTGTATCGAGGAGAGAGCAGCTTTTCCGCCACATCCCGTTGCCTCTCCAGGGAGAAGTGGTGGGAGCTGGAGGTCTGCAGCTCCTTGTCCATGCCACTGACCTGAGCAAGTGTCCATCCACCCTCCCTCCGCAGCTGTCCCACCTGCTCAAGCTTTAAACTCGTTTGGGACTGGCATGGTCTTGTCCAGGGGTGGATCTCCCCTGCAGCCAGAGGTCTTCAGATCCTGCAACTCAGCAGAGCCTTCACGGATCCTCCCCACCCTCCTCTGCCTCTGTGCTCGTACAGCACCCTGCACAGAGCAGGCTGCTGCTGCGGGACAGGCCTTTCAGTACTCCTGGGATGCAAATAAAAGTAAGGGTGAGAAGTTTTAGCCACTTGGCAATGGCTTGGTCTGTCCCAGAGCCAGAATCAGTGTGGAGCTAGGAACCTGAGTGAGTATCTGTTTCAGGGTGCTCAGCACTGCCCACACGCCTGGAGCAAGACAAGGGAGAGGCACAAAAGCAGCATCCTCATGTCCAGATCTGCAAAACCCAAGCTTGCCGGAGCCCGGGAAAGTACCCTGTGGGCAGCACAGGGAGTCAGGAGAAGCACAGCTCCCTACCTGGCCAAAGGTTTTGCCTTCAAAGAGAAAAGGTCAGATACGTTCCTAGCATCGGATTTACACCACAGGCAACATGTGAGTTTGCAGCTCACCTGGGCTAGGAGAAGCTCCCGGAGGTTAGGGAGGAGGACACCTCTCCTCTGCTTCGAGTATCTACAGCTAGAAGTTTATCAGAGGAGTCTCACTTTTCACCCCCACAGTGGACTTTGGTTTCCTTTCCTTTGTGAGAATGGAAACAGGGAGGGTTTCCAACCAACTTTGTCCTGCAAAAGTCACGGTACACCAGGAAAAAGAAAACACTTCAATGGCTCGGCAGAAGAAGGAGACTGACGACATTCCTGACGTCACACAGAAAGTGGCATTTGAACGCAAGACTTAGACAAGGGTCCTCATGAGTCCCATCCTTCCCCATCCTCTCCCTGTTCCCCCTTTCAGGAAGGAAGGGGCTTGACGCACTGGTGCTGACAGTCAGGGGAATCCCTCAGCCACGTGGGCTGGATTTTTGTGGGAGTTTTGTGCCTTCTCCCCTTTCCTTTTCACTGAGGCTGTTGATTTAGCTGCTCTGAAAAACTGAGAGTGGAGGGGAGCAGGACAAGACAAACCTGCTTGGAAAGGGCCATTGCTGTTTCCCAGCGGTCCGCAGGGAGAGCCAAGAGCAGCTAATGGGAAGGGAGGGGTGCGTGCTATTCCCTGTGTTCCTGGTGGATGGATACTCCTCCTCTCCAGGGTCCTCAGCAGTGGATGGTTGATTTTGGCTTGAGAGAGACACTTTTTTCCTCCTTTCTCTTCTGGCATAAGATTTTTCTTGCCTGTTCCCCAGAGTCCTTTGCTACAGCTCCCCACTCTTCTCTTCCCCAGGCTGGAATAAGATGCCTGGGGAAAAGACAGTGATTGACAGGAGAGAAACTCGCTGCAGCCTGAAGCTGTGAGCCTTCATCAGGACCATGGGGTGAATTCCAGTCATTTTTGGCACATGGTGTTTGCTGGATGACAGCAAAGGCAAACTCTTAAATCATGGATTAGTCAGCACAAGTCCCCAGGACCATCCCCTCCCACGGTCTCGGGTCCAGCGGAGAGGTTAGCACCAAAACCCGAGATGCTCCCAAACATCAGCTCACCTCTTCGACCAGATAACTTAGCTGAAGAGCCACTGTGTTCTTGGCGGAACAGACAGAGGCCAGGAAGGGAGAGCTGCCCAAGACCCGTGGTGATGCACGTGGTCACGAATTGTCCCCTGTAAGTGACCCGCCTGCGACACGGAGCAGTGCGGGGAGGGAAGGTCGAGATCCTGGCACGCGAGAGCTGTCACTCCAACTGGCAGCCACCGAGCCGAGGTCTGGCCCTCGCTCCCTCCGCGCTCCCCAGCCCTCTCCCCTGGAGCCGGGCTCCTCTCGGCACCGCAGACGCGGGCTGCCAGCCAGCCTGCCTGATCTCACCCAGCTACTGGTGGGGAGTGCGTGCAGCGTAGCCCCCATGCTGCCCGACACCCACCTTCTCAGCAGCTGAGGGGCCCCAGGGTCCACACTGCCAGAGCCCCTCGCCCTTTTGGTGGGTCGAGAGGAGCCATTGGGCAGAAGCTGCCTGAACACCGACGTGCAGAGAACTCCTCAGGCAGCTGACGGATCCTGAAGCAGCCGAGGGTCTTCCTGGCCCCAACCAGAAACTACATCCTGAAGCAGGAGGATGGGGAAATACGAGGATGGTCCTCTGCACCGTCCTAGGGTGTGGAAGGCTCCACAGCCCTGAGCAGAGGTGCCAGGACCCTCAAACCCTGGGTATTTTCACACACAGGCTGGATGCACACAAACGCCTGCACAGGTGTGCCAGGAGCCTCGTGTCCTTTCAAACATGATGGGATCGTTCAAAGGATCTTTGCAGCCCAAAAGCCTTTCCCAGTAGTTGGGTTTTGATTAGGCAAAAGCGAGTCTGCTTGCCTGCTCTTCTGAGAACACAACAATGAATTTTATGCTCCAGGGAGCAAAAATGATGTCAAAAAGCTGAGAAATGGGGCAGAGGAGAGGGCTGCCTTTTCATCGGCCCATAATCTGCGCTGCCTCAGAGAGCAGGCAGGTCCTCGGTCTGAACACCTTGGAGCTGTAAGCCATACTCTGTAGCTCAACTTCTGTCATAAAAGAAAGGCATATTATCTGATCCCTCCCTGGGAGAAATCTCTAAGAAATCTGTTACCAAGGCTTCCAGATGCTCCAGTTCATCCTGCTTCAGCGGGAGCAGCAACACTGACATACTTAAAAAAGCAGCTTTCCATTTTTCAAACATCTGTTTAATTCCACCTGCATGGAACCAAAATATTTCCACTGCTCCTTCCTGCGGTGTCAAGCCTGTGTTTTGCTGAGCAGCCTCAGAAGCATCAGCATGCTGTGGTAACACAAAAGCCCCTTTTCCACTTGAACCCCAGAGTTCACGGATGCAGGGGATTTGGGAGTCTGCGATGCATTTGGGAACTAAATCAGCCACAAAGCTGCTCAGAGGTGGGAGGGAGGATGGAAAGCTGTCTTCAGCCTCTCTGAATTTCAAAGCAGGTTCTCATTTCGTAACTGCTTTTTGTCCCCATATTAACATTTCTGGAATTGGTGGAGGAGCAGAGATAGCATCAGGGACAAGGCTTTGCTGAAATACCTGAGCGATCCCATACAGCAGTGAGAGGCACTGGAGAAGCAGGAGGAGAGATGAGCTGTGTGGGTTGGCCCAGGACTGCCACAGCTCTGCTCTCCGTGAAGGCAGACGGAGGACGGGGACACGGAGTGTGTCTTCAGGACGAGGGTCAGTGAGCCAGGAAAGAGATTAACTGGGTTTGTGTCCTGCCAAAGAGGACACACATCGCCACGCTTCAGCTCCTGGCAGAGCTGGGAGCAGGTAGGGACAGGGCTCCACTGAGGGCAAACCCACGGGGCTCATTTAATTAGGCTAATTAACACTGAGGAGGGTTTACCCCTTCCACTCCCTTCCCAACCCCTGGATCTCCCTCCAGCATGAAAAATCCGCTTGATCATTCTCACATCAGGAAAGGAATCCGGGCATCTCCAGGCAGCGATCAGTGCCTTTGAGTCCAGAACTGGCCCCTGCGTTTAGCTGCTGTTTCTGCAAGTCACTGCACTCAAACCTTTGCTAATTTATTGGAGGGTTGTTGCTTGTTGTTTGTGTACCGAGCCAGCTAGAAAACAGCTTCTGCAGAAGAGGATAATTGCAGTCAGATAAGCTCTTCAGAGCCGGGATTGCAAAAATATGATACATTGTACACCAGCCGTTGTCCAGATAAACTGGAAATCTGGCTGATTTTTTGGGTAGGAGTGTGTTTCCCTGTCTGTCACAGACTCCCTCTCTGCCTTTGGGCAAATTGCTTGATGTGTCTCAATTCCCTGTAGGTAAAAGAGGTGATAAAGATGCTTCCCTCCGGCATGCACAGCCCTGGAGCGGAGGGCTGCAGGCTCCTGGGGACGGGGTGCTCGGAGGTGCGGAGGTGGCAGCCCTGCTAGGACAGCCGGGGGACGACGCTTCTGCCCCGTGGGATTTCTTTCCAAGTTGCCCGTGGCCTCCAGGCAGCGTGTTCTGCAGTCAGGGTCTGGCTCTGCCAGGCTGGATCCTCCTGCTCCGTAGTCCCACGATGGAGTTGCGTATCTGTGGTCAGTCTGTCTCTCTCCAGACGACAAACAGCGCTATAAAAGTTGGGCTGTGACAACAGGAGCTCTGTGTGACAACATAAACTCTACCCAAGTGTCAAGACTAAAGGTGATGCAAGCACCCAAGAAAAATCCAGGGCATGCTGTGTTTTCTCTGTTTGCTGTGTTTTCTAAGGGGCTGGTGGTACCGAAAGGCACCAGGTTGCTGGGAGCGGAGCTCCAGAGCTCAGCACCACCGCAGAGGCTGCAGGATCGCGTTTGCTGCCTCCCTACCTGGCTCCAGCTTTCCCAGTCCTGCAGGTACCCCCTTTAGCTGTCAGCAAGGAGCAGCGTGTCCTTGCCGTGCTCAGCTCTGCGGTGCCGGGCCGGCAGCAGTGCCCGTGCGCGTCGTCGCTGCTGGCAGCATTTCAGAGCGGGGCAGGAGGGTCAGATCCGCTCCCGACACAAACCCAGGGATATTGCTGGGAGTCCGTTTGGCTCCGTGTTCCCCAGAAATGTGACTCAGAAGCCACCATCTGACACTGAGAGATAGGTATGACACCGAGTCCCTCATAAGAAAGAGCAGCGTCCCCAGGGTACGAGCGGAGCATGCACAAGCCGAGCGGAGACCGTGCTGGAAAGCACAAAGCCTTATAAAGGCAGTGCTCTGGGTTTGTCCTGCTCTCAGCTCTTCCAGGCAATGAAAAGGATGGCTCACAACCCTAATTAACTGGAACATGCTAATACCACTGAGCTTCCCTGGCCGGCGAATTTGGCGCGAGGCGTGTGGAACACTTTCCAAACAACTGCTCAGGGAAGCGCGTGCCTGCAATTTATTATTCAAGGAGCAGCGTTTCCTCTCCTCCTCCACTGAAGAGCTGAGACCTGACACATGAGGGAGGGGAGTCTGGAGCCTGGAAATCCACTTGGAAAGCCATTTCGTGCTGGAGGGAGAAGACACTTATTTCTTTCCAGGTGTTATAAGTATATAAAGTGCCAGGAGCTTTGCCAGCATTACCTCTGAGAGCACTCAGGGCTTCCAAATGCTGCAGCACGTAGCGCTCAGCTTCCCACGGGAAAACCACGTTCCTTCAGGGTGACATTCGGTCTGGACAGAAGATGCACGGTCTCCCATGCCACCCTCGTTTGAGGACAAGAGCGGTGGGCATCGTCATGTAGCAGAGCGAAGCAGAGGAGGGCAGCCAGCCCTGGTAATGGGAGAAGGGGGAATGGTGGCAGAGGCCCCGGTGCCGTGTCTCCAGGGTGGGTTTTTCCTTGTTTTGACAGCTGCCCTGGGCAAGGCAGTACCCCGGCTTATTCCCCTGGAAAAGGAGGGGGAAGGAGCCCGCCTAGCTCCTATTACAAATAAAAGAGTCTGTGAACTTTGAATGGGAAGCAAAGACCAGGGCTCTGAAAAAGATCAGCTCATCCCCGGGGTAAGCTCATCATTCTCAGTGTTCACCGTGCTGTCAGAACCCGAGGCAGAAGACGCAGCCTCGAGAAGCCCACCGCCTCCCTCTGGCTTCAGCTTCAGCCTGGCTGCCTCCCGCGCTGGCCCTGGCCCCAGGGCTGCTGGGGCTGTAGGGTGGCAGCGAGCTGCCCGACTGAGCACTGCCACCGGTACAGACACCTGGAATGGGCCAGAGGACTTGTACAGTACTCCCAGGACCTTGCTGGTTTGACCACCCACCCTCCCCCCACCATCAGGGCCAAAGAACTCCTCCTCCCGTACTCCTCCTCCCCACCACCAGCATCCTGCCCGTGCATGCCTCCTCCTCGGCTGGCCTGCCCCACGTCCTCGGCATCACCTGTGGCCGCTGGCTGCGTGGCCGGGCATGGCATCGTGTGCTTACAGAGGGCACCTCCCTCCCCACTCCCTCCCCATCGCACCCTTTGCAGACATTAACTCCATTAACTCCAGAGGGAAAATCTTTTTGAGGATCTTCCAGATTTTTTAACAAACATACAGCCACTTTAATTATTTTCCTTTAAGGAGATGGTTATCGCACTCAATGGCAACTGAATTTCTTTCATTTTGTTTCTGGGGACCACTTTGCTAATGCTCAGACTCCGGCTTTCACTGCGTGGCAGTAAGAAAATTAAAGGGGGAAAGGCAGATCCAAGCATGAAGAACTCCTTTTAAACCCTGTCTGGGGTCACAGGAGGGTGCCTCCACGCTGAGGCTGCCAAGCTGCAGGCAGTGGAGAGTCTAAGGTGCTCCAAAACGAGTGAGATTTTTGGAGCCCATCTGCATCTTTCTCAGATAGCAAAGCCCAAGGTAGATAGCAAGGGGGAACGTTTATGCACAATAACCTGTGCTTTGCAGGAAATCCTGCACTGAGAGATCTTGTTCTTCTTGCGGGGTCTTCTACAGAAACATCCCTTGGCTTTGGAAGGCTCCGTGATGTTAAACAAATTATCTCCATCTGCACTGAACGGGCTGGAGGTTTTCATCTGTGACATGCGGGAGTGCTGCAGAGAACCGGGCTCTCTGACTGCCTGTAATGCAAGTAATAAATATAGCAAACAGCCTCAGACCAGCCAGGGGAAAGCAATCTGGGGATGTGATGTGACCACAGGGCTGGATTTCATGGCTACTGTGTTCTGACCATGGAATATGGATGATAACCCACAAAGGACACCAGCACCTTGAGCGGCCAAGCCTGTCCAGCCCATTTTTGTACAATGAGCTCATGAAGACCTTTTCTACATCCCTACTGTACCGAGCTGAGGTCAGAAACCTCAGGGAAAAAAAAAAACAAAAATAAAAATCCACATACTTCAGGCCCTGCAGGGGCAGCTCAACACGTCTGTGAATCCTTGGCAGCCTCATCGTGAACCAGGCATCCGAGTGCAGCAGAGGAGCGTTACGGGGCATCCTTCACCCGGGGACCAGGTAACAGGCTGGCTGGGGAGCTGAGACATGACCCATCGCGGGGCAGGCTGAGAGGACAAAGCTGTTTTGGCCAAGCCCTGTGCTGCATGTGGAATATCAGAGAGGTTTCATGCATAGCTCAGAACAAAAAGGCAAACAAGCAGCAGCCAGAAATGTTAATATTTGCGGGAATCTCCTGGTTTTGGCACCTGGGTGTGAGCAGCTGAAGGACACTCGTGGAATGCAAACATGGATTCCTGGCTGCTTGGCGGAGTGGCGTGGGGAATCTCACATCCCGGTGTGTCAGACCGCCTGGCAGGCTGGCTCATGATGGTTTACACGAGGAGTCCTGAGGAGGGAGACTGGGCTGAGAAGTTCAGCAGCCGAACAAATCTGGCCCCTAGGAATTGAGCTATTTGCGCATCCCTGGGAAAAAAAGCCACGATTAAGAGGCATTGATCCTCCTGCTCCTGTTCCAGGGCGTGTTTCCTACGTGCCATCACCAGTGGGCAGTGGGTTAAATTGTCCCACAGCCCCAGTGTCCCCAGGGCCACACAGCATCCAAGGGTCAGAAGAGCCCCAGTCTCCTGGTGCAGACTCCCTCTATGTAGTAGATGGATTTGTCCGTGTGGGTCCCCAGTCCTTCTCCACGGACTCCTGGATACAGGAGGGACAAAATGGCACAAACTTTTAGACCACTGGGCTTACTTCACCTGCGTCTTTTCGTGGCATGCTTGGGATGGTTTAAACCTGCTCAACACCTCTCACCGTCTCCATCTGGCTCTCATCTGGACCATGGTTGCCAGTTCATGGGGGTACTTGGGGCCAGTTGGATGCCTTCAGAGCACGAGGATCCAGCCTCAGCAAAACAGCAGTGTCATCTGGGCCTGGGAAGAAAATATTGGCAAATAATGGTTTACCCTTTGGTCATACTCCTCCTCCAGCTATTTATCCAAAGATATCATATCTCAGAGCATTGCTTCATTTCCTGCTCACTTTTCTAACCGAGGCCTTTAAATCATGTCCCTGCAGCTGAGGTCGTGGAGGGATGCATGATATTCGTTGATGGTGATGCAGCTGTTACCTTGATTCACCTCATCCCTTCTTCTTTCACTTTTTCCTTTCTCTTTGCTGTTTTCCCGTTTCTTCCTCCCTCCTGGTCTCAGCACATGAGAGAGCTGGCGGGACCCACCGAAGCAGAGCCTCCTGGGGTGCAGCCTGCTTTTGGGGACGTCGGGAATCTGGGGATTTCTCCTGGATCAGCAGCACTGTGCTCCCACCCGGTCAGGGATGCCATGGGCATCGGGAAGGGCTGGCTCCAGGCTGCCCCGTTCTCACCCTCATAGAGCTCTTCCCCTGGGCTTGTCCAGGGAAGCACATGGAAAGACCAGATTTAGTTCACCTCGGCGCCTGAAATGTGGAAACAATAACCGCTGAAGGATCCCAGGGCAAGGACAGAGGATCGGACTGATAAGTCTTTCGATTGTGTTTAAAATAAACTCCCACACGTGGGCTTTCAAACCCCAGCAGGCAGCTGAGCTGGGAATTCCAAAGTGCTGCTGCTCTTCATCCCCTTACAGCCACACCAACACTTCCATCTCACCCTGATGTCTGCAGCTCGAGGACCCCCTGCCTCCCGGTTTCTGCTCTGCTGGGGCCGGGCTGGGGGGCACAGAACAGCGAGCACAGGAGTGACCCATGGAGGGGCTGCCCAGCACCACCCCGCTGCAGGACCTGAGGGCTCCAGCCCCAGGTTACCCTCTGTCCCCTCCCCTGCCCCACGGCCAGGCTCCGCTCAGGCAGAGCCACGTGGGAGAGGGGGATCCAGAGGAGTCAAAGCCCTCTGTGTCATCAACGAGCCAACGGCTGCTGCCATTGCTTACAGCTTGGACAAGAGAGAGGGCGAGAAGAATATCCTCGTGTTTGACTTCGAAAGCAAAGCGAAACAGGGAAAGCGAAAGGCAAAGCTTCTCAAACTCTGTCGAGCTTTTCTGCCTGCATTTGGAGAGCTGACAGGAGGGACAGGTAGTGCAGAGCAGCAGTTTCTTCCCCTTCCACTCCTGTATCGCTGGGGCATTGGAGGAGGCTGCCCAGGGAAGCGGTGGAGTCACCATCCCTGGAGGTGTTCAGAAAACGTGTAGATATTGCACCTGGTTTAGTTGGCACGGTGGTGTTGGGTTGACAGTTGGACTTGATGACCTTAGATGTCTTTTCTAACCTTAATGATTCCATGATTCTGTGTTTCTAAGCCCTCCTGCAGCCGGACCCACCGCGCTCCCCGCTTCATTCCCTTCCTTCTGTAAGGCCAAACAGTGCCCCTGACACCCGTCTCCACGAATGCATGTTTACTGCACGGAGCGGAGAACCTCGAAGGGGTCTGGACCCAATCCATGAGCTTTCAGCCAGACCCTTCCCCATCCACATTATCCTTCATCTCCCCAGTGCATAGTCAGGCTCTCCAAACACAGCGTTCTCAGGTCCCAGCTCAGAGCTTGGAGCCTCCCAAGAGGAATATGCTAAAAAAAGAAAGAAAAACATTACATTGCCAACTGAAGCAAGTGCTGAAAGGAAGGAGATGCCAGGAGCACTTAAACAAGAATTCGAGACCAGAGGACGCTCGGGCGTGTGTTTTCAATCCGCAGACGGGAGACGTGTTCATCGGGAAAGGACTGCCACTCGCTGTTAGCTTTAGATCTCGTAGCTGATGTCCCAGAAAGTTAAATGGCCATGATGGGGACATCCCCGACTGAATTAGAACTGTCTTCTGGGATTGATGGATTAGTGCAGTGCATGGCAAAATGGTGCTGCTCCTCCTTTGGCTCCGAAACCTGCGCTTGCAGCTGAACCCTGCAAAGAAGGAGATGAGCAATTTTACATGGGTGATCAGTCTCGTCGGCAGCAAGGGGAGTTATTTGGGAAAAATCAAGCCAAGACATGAGGGAGTCCAGGACTCCCTTGGCTGCTGTGGGGCGTCCTGGATCATCCGGACCCAGCTGGCAGCACCATGCCCTGGTGCAGAACATCGCTCCCATCAGAGCAGCATCCCGCAGCCCCGTGCCAGCCCCGGAGGCAGGGTATCGGCTGGCATGGCCCCGGCCCGGTGCCGCAGCGGGGGGATGCTCCTGCTGCTGACCCTGCACAGAGTGCCCAGGACCAGGCTCCAGCTGGAGCTAAGAGGGGAGCTGACTGGGGAGCTCACCACCAGCTGAGCTCTCCCAGATTCTGCTGTTTAAGGGTGAAGCTTCATTCATTGGGGTGCATAGGGACGTGCCTTCTCAAACAACAGGCCCGCAGCTTCGCGGGGGAAGGTGCGGGCTGGGGGCTGTCACCTCCCTGGGCTCCATAACCAGCCCCACGGGGAGGGCTGAGCTCTCCAAACGCAGTGCAGATGCTGATTCATGGGGACATCTCCCAGCACTGATGGCTCCGGCGGCTGGGGGAACATAACCTTTCACAGCGCTTCCCAGATCTCTGCTGAAAAGCAATTATTGATGCTTTTACCTCTGTGCAGAGCTGTACAAATAATGGACCACAGTGCTGCGAGCTACAACAGGTCGGGGAGCAGCACCCTGGCTCAGCCCGGGCTGCGTGTCCTGGGCTGGGTGTCCTGTCTGCTGGTTTGTGTGCGTCTCTGCATGTGTCTATCCATAAGCTATAATGTTTTCTGCAGAAGTGGTGGCAAAGCCAGGACACCAGAGGCTGGACACGGATGATGAAGCTCTTTCCCTCTCGAAAGGAGGCATCTAAGCAGATGATTCAGCTCCCATCCAAAATCCACCAGTTCAACACCAGCTATTTCTGGGGGATGGCTGGTGGGAGGCTGACATGTGATGCCAGCCCCTCTCCTGCTCACACAGCGGCTGGGGGTGCTGGACTGGCAGCGGTCACTGCTCCCAGCAAGCCCCAGCCCATCTGCATGGTGAGAGCCAGCCTACTGGAAGCCCAAAACTCCGTAAATGTGGGGAGGGAGGTTTTGCTGCACTAAGTCACAGCTAAGCTGAGATTGTTCAGTCATCCCTGGATCCCTGTGTCATCCCTGGAACCCTGTGTCATCCCTAGGTCCTGGTGTCACCACTCTAGTGACATTCCCATGGTGACCCTGGTGAGTTGAGCAGTGGAGGGGGAAAAGGACAGCAACGGGAGCAGGTTCAGCCTGTTGGAAACAATTCCTTTCCATCCCCCAGTGCCTGGCGATGAGGCAGGTGCTGAGCAACCGTGCCCCAGTGATGCAGGGCATGGGGACTTGAGCAGGAGGGTGCAGCCAACTTAAGCCTTGCTTAACCAGCTGGAGTAGGTCCCAAGCCCCTGGAATAACTGTCTTGGGGCTGGCAGCATATGCGGACGTGGCCTGACCTTGTTGGTGTGCACAGATGCCACTTGTTTGGCCACCCAGAGCCGTCAGAGCACTTTCACAGCAGCACACATCCTCCCCCCTTGTCCACAGCAGCTCCTGGAGCTCAGCGCTTCCCCTGGGAGCACCTCCACCCCATCCCACCCCACCACACACCCTCCAGCATTCGCGCTGCCTAGGCCAGGGCTCTGCAGAGCAATGGTGAGCAATGAGGAGCTTCAGCTCATCACCGCTTTGTGCCTGGGTGGTTGCAGGAGGCTGCCCAGGCTGCGTCTCGCCTGCCCACGGCCAGCGTTCCCCAGGACCGATTGCTCCTCGGGCAAGTGGTGATGCTCAAAGTCTAGGTGTCTTAGATCTAGCTGTCTTAGGGATAGCTGCACTTGGCTATGGCTCTCTAGTCTCACTTTTCAGCTTCATCTTGACTCTGTCTCATTGCTATAGACACAGTAAGCAATTACTGGATTTTATCTAATCCTGATTATCCTCACCAGCCTATATTGTGACCTGCAGATTTAATTCCTGACTGAACCTCAGACCTGCCTCATCTTCTTGAACTTGGTTGATGACCTGGATTCTTAAATGACTCTTGAGTCCCCTTTCCAGATAACACTTGTTCAAGTGCTGAAGGGTGCGACTCTAGTTGGTGAGTACTTTCACAGCCTTGGGGATCCAGACTTTTGGATGAGAGCTAGAGACTTCCCAGGAGAAGTCTTTTACTCCTACAAGTCAAGAAGGGTTTCTAAAGCTGCTTTGGAAAAGGTATCCTGTAAGATGAAAGCTTCTTTTTACAGGTCCTGTTGCCCCACTTGGGCAGAGGGGCTAGTAAGGCAGATGGCAGCATGAGGAACATCTTCTACAGGAGAAGATGAAAGAAATATGGCCTGCTTGGTCTAACAAAATAAACTTTAGGAAAGTGCTGCTTGACTTTGAGCGTCCCATCGGTGTGGGGCTGTGGCTGAGCGTGGGACCCCGCGGAGCTGGCAGAGACGAGGGGGAGGCCGATGCCTGCACGGAGGGCTGCTGCAGCCACACGCCAGTCAGCGAGCACACACAGTGCGAGAGAAAGCCTGGGAAAATCCCTCAGACGAGCAGATGAAGATGAGTGGAAACATTTTCCGCATTAATTGCACTGCTCTAATAGTGAGAAAAGGCAGAGCAGCAGCAGGGGGAGGGCACTAGATTGGCAGTGCCCAGCACATCACCCTTTTTGGGGGATGCTCTGATTCTAACAGGGTTAGGAGGTAGATGGTCTGTACAACTCTTGCTTGTCCCCGCGTACCCCCTCCTTTCAGTCTTGCTTTTACTTCCAGTATCGAAAGCTCTTGTGATTTTTCTCACGTGTCCGCCAGTGTTTGCTGCTTCCCACAGCATCCCGGGGCCCAGCATCAGGTGACCACACAAGGGTGAAAACCCTTCTTTCTTTCACTGACAAGCCTGCAGCCCTCGTGATGACCGAGCGAAACCTGAAGCTGTGACCCCGAAGCGTTGGTCTGAGTTGTTCTCTGAAGGTCCTGTGACTTGGGGAGCAACCTTCAGACCTGCGGAGAAGGGAAGACAGGGAGGAGAGGGGAAGGCTTTTCCCCGGGGCTCATTTCATACTCCAGCAGGCTGTGCTGACGTTCAGCGAGACCTGGACAGGCTGGAGAGTTCGGCAGAGAGGAACCTGATGAAATTTAACAAGCGCAAGTGCAGGGTCTTGCACGTGGGGAGGAACAACCCCAAGCACCGGTACAGGCTCGCAGCGGACCTGCTGGAGAGCAGCTCTGCAGAGAGGGACCTGGGTGTGCTGGTGGACGACAGGTTAACCATGAGCCAGCAGCGTGCCCTGGCTGCCAAGAAGGCCAATGGTCACCTGGCATGCATTAAGAAGAGTGTGGCCAGCAGGTCGAGGCAGGTTCTCCTTCCCCTCTGCTCTGCCCTAGTGAGGCCCCATCTGGAGCACTGTGTCCAGTTCTGGGCTCCCCAGTTCAAGAAAGATGAGGAGCTACTGGAGAGAGTCCAGCGG
>Ga0065711_1007054_pt1 | contig 15807 bp, 4 predicted proteins | sample Hoacrofraction12_FD_59098 | JGI IMG/M metagenome (GOLD analysis project Ga0065711, IMG submission 59098) | Hoatzin crop microbial communities from Cojedes, Venezuela - Epithelial fraction 12 v2 (version 2) | ecosystem: Host-associated > Birds > Digestive system > Esophagus > Crop | place...
TCAGTGGTGCCCAGTGACAGGACAAGGGGCAATGGGCACAAACTGAGGCACAGGAAGTTCCGTCTGAACATGAGGAAGAACTTCTTCCCTCTGAGGGTGACGGAGCACTGGAACAGGCTGCCCAGAGAGGCTGTGGAGTCTCCTTCTCTGGAGATGTTCAAGACCCGCCTGGACAAGGTCCTGTGCAGCCTGCTGTAGGTGACCCTGCTTCTGCAGGAGGGTTGGACTAGATGACCCACAGAGGTCCCTTCCAACCCCTACCATTCTGTGATTCTGTGATTCTGTGAAATGGGATTTTCTGTGTCCCTAGTATAGAGGCATCATCACCAGCGTTATGACTCCAGTCTCCTGACATTTGTTCCAATTTAACACTGCTTTGCATGGAATTGCTTCATGCTCGTGTTTCCTCTTTCCTGGATGGTTTTCTTTTTCCTATTTTAATAGCTTCCCTCAAACATTAGTGATAGCAGAAATCGTCTTATTGCTGTGTTGGCTCCAGGAGAAAATGTTATATACTGTTATACTAAATGTTAGATTTTACTAAATGTATTTATATTTAAAATTGAAGAGAATTAAATAATTTATCAAAACAGTTAATAATTTTATTTTGAAACACCAGATAGTGTAGTGAAAACTGAAAAATCATCTGAAGGGAGCCAGGGACATGAAAATTGGGGAAGCAGAAGTAGAATGTTAAAATTCATATGGGGAAAATGCAATTTTATAGAAGACAAATAGACAGAAGGAAAGAAAAATCTAAACACAGTAATGTCAAAGGAGACATTCAGGAGACAGTGAGCAGAAAATCAGAAACGATTTTGCAAGGCCACACTGCGGCAAAAAGAAATTGAATGCCATTTTGCTACCCGTACACTGACATACCAAGCAGCACTGATAGAAAATAATAATCTCCCCAAAACAGGGAAAGCTGAGGGACCAATGCAGAGAAGGAAAGTTGTTCTACTGCTAGGATGATTCCTGGATTCACTGCTAAATTTTCTCAGCTGCTGCTATGATATTAAACCACTGGCCATTGAAACTGCATGCTTTTCCCTGTCTGTGCTGGAGTAAATCTTCATTATCAGGCAGTTTTATGCACTAGATCTCTAGCAGAAATAATTCTCGGGGGACTCTGAGGCAAACTTCAGAGGAGAATTACCAAGATACTCTTGCTGAAAGAGGTACTAAGAACTAGAAAGCATAAAATGGCTGGTGGCCACTTTTCATGTAACTATATACAATTATCTGGGTTTTTCTGTAGCCTGTTGAAGATAATGACAAACACCAGTTGAATTTAATAATTTATTTATTGGCTGATAATATAAAAAACATTACATATATCTTGCAAACAGATCATGATACTATTAAAAAATGGATTCTGTTATCTTTATTGATTTATGTAATTCCTTACTCTATTATTAGCCCTGACTGATGTAACTCTTCATTACTTACGGATTTACATTTTATTCAGTGCTCCTCTGCCAGAAAACCTGTGCCAAGAAGCAAAGAAAATGTCACAGTGAAGTTGTTTGTTTTTAGGGGTTTGGGTTTTTTTTTTTTTTCGTTTTCCACATTTTGGAATACTTTCCGTCTGTTTCACAGTTCCATGAATAAAGCTCAATTATATAGTGTGAATGTCACTTGCACGGGAAAAGTGCCAGCACCAAGGACTGAAGTGGTGATGAAGTAATAAAATAAGAACTACATGAACTACAGATAAGTGGTTGGATTTGAAACAACTCTTACCCTGTATGGCCAGTGCAGGTCATTTTGTCTATCTGTCCAGTTACAAAAATGAAACAGGCAGAGATAGGAGAGCACATAAAGAACAAAATCTATTCAGCTTAGTCCGTAAAAACTTTGGAGACCAGCTGCAGACGTGGTAGAGCTGCAAAGGGCTTTTGGGAACAATGGAAGTCTTGTATGGTCCAGCTTACTGATCAAAAATGTTCAGAACCAATCCTATTTACAGTAGCAAGCTCTCAAGCTACTTCACTAAAAATTGGAAGGATATTCCAACCCTGTCCTTCGATGGAATTTGGTTAAATCAGAAGTCCTGGAACGTATGTCCAAAATGTTCAGAGATACTGAGTTTATTCAGTCAGAACTTGAATTGTCTATATACACCTTACTCGGGTAAAATCTATACAGTGCGATGTCTAGAAAAAAACCCAGCTGTAATGACATGGTAAACTAATCCAATATTACTTTTTGTAAAAGTGTTCACACATTTTTTCAGAAATAAACCCAAGGTTGTATAAAATACATTTTACATTTGTTAGTACTACTAATTTTGAATAAATGTGAACCAGTTACAATGCAACTGCTAAAAATAGCTCTGTGTAGGTAGCTGATTTCAAGTATGTACCTAGGGGCAAGATTTCACGTGACTTTCCCATTTAAGTTGATAAAAGTCTTCATTGTGTACATCCAAAAAAATGGGCACTGGTTACAATACTCGTGGCATGTATTAATATAGCTGCAACAAAAGGACAAAGCTGGTTTGATTTAGTAGTTTCTTTGTGGGTAAATATGATGCTGTACTATAAGACTCCTTTCCGGTTTGTGATAATTGCTTCTGTTTTATGCTAGTCCAAAGAAATAACGTGCTAACCTGTAATAGATACAGACTAAAAATAAAATGCCGTAAAAGAAAAGAAGTTGCTTAAATCTTGAAACAGTGTTAAACATAGTAGAATAATTTTGATTTTAAACATTTTTTCAAATCCCAGAACAGTGTGTTCTTGATGTAAGAATTTTTTTTTTAACCACAATAAGTGATTGTAGGCTTTGCGTTGGAGATACCATATGGAAAGCACTAATTTAATGGCAAATGATAAGTTGTGAACTGGATTCATGATTCATGAGTCACAATGCACAGTAGCACATGCCAGTAATTTTCTAAAATACAGTATGCATGTATGTATATTCATTTGCACATGTGCATGTGTACAAATTCTTTGTTACCTAATTGTTGTTACAAATCTGACAGAAATAGGTTGTTGGTTTGTGGGGTTTTTTTTGTGAGAAACAACACTCTCACAGATCAGGACAACTGGCCAGGTATTGGTTTTGGTGCTTGCAAGGAATAGTTGTGAGTATGATATTTACAACAGAGAGTACGTATAATCTCTATCTACACTTGTTCATTGTGTAGATTATAAATACTTCCTAAGTACAGCCATTGGGACATATTTTTAGGAAGAGTCTTCCAAGCAGAGATGTCAGAAGGCGGATCTGAGATGAAAGTGTTTTCTGCTGACATTTCTTGACAAACTGAAATAAACATACCTCATTTAGAAAGCTAGAGCAAAGTATGCCAGTGCAGCCATTTGATTGTATTGATTAAAACTGATGCATGCTTTGTGATGAAGTGTTATATCCTTTCTCTACAAGTAAAGAACAACAATGTTGTGTTTAGTTTGTCCTGAGTGAATGATGTACTATAATCAAAATCCTTATTTTAGTCTTCTGGAAAATGAAGTGTAGACATTATAAAGCTAAGAGGGGGCTTTTTGTTTTCTAGGAAGAAGGAGCTTATAGCTGAAGGGGCCTCTTTGTGACTGAAATACAAGGTATAATGATAGCTGATAATATCTGTGAGAGATGGAGGCTGTACAGTGAAGCTGCATGATGAATCAGTAATAAAACCCAATTAGCTGCTTAGATGATTCCCCTTTAGTCATCACTCAGAGAATGGAAATCATGAGAGCTGAGAGAGCATCACAACTGGGTCTGCCACAATGGCAAGAGATAAAATGATGCTGGATCTTTGTTGAAGTCATGAAGGACAGTAACCTAAGAGAGTGAATTTTAGTAAAGGCTCTCTTTAATGAACCTATGCAGAGCTGAAATCTATGGGTGGTAATACCTTAGAACAAAACTAAATCGTCATACAAGTGATATCATGGTGAGTGGGAATAGCACAGTGAGGGGTACCAGTACAGGGGGTGACTTGCTAGCTAGAGGCAACAGCATCGTGATCAGAGGCAATGCTGCAGCTGGCAACAGCAGCCAGCAGCAGCAGCATGGTGAAAAAGGGTGGTTCATCAATGGGTTTATGATTAGAGGTTGTCGCAGTTAGAAGTTGTTCTGAGATGACACCAAGGTACCTCTACGTGCACAGGCATCAATTTATGATAAAAGACTTAGGCCAATCTGTCTGCATGCATGCTAGGATGGTACTGAGAACTGAAAAAATGCTGAGCCACACGTACAGGAAAGGTACAACCTGAAGAAGTATCTTTCAATGTAGATAAACATAAAGTATTAAATACTGGGGAAAAAAAAAGGACAGCCAACTTACAAAATAATGGTCTTTGAGCTGATGGTTTCCATTATGGAGCAAAATTTTAAAGAGTAATGACAAATAGCTTAGCATTCGGTGTTAGGAAAGCAAATTAAAAGCTAGCAGTGACTGGATGAAGAACAGAGAACAAAGCAGAATGAGAAGTTGTTCTCGCCCTCCTGTAGGCATCTGCTTACAGCAACTGATGGGAGTCAGGATGCTGAACTAGACGGGCTCTTGGTCTGACCCAGCATGGTTGTTCTTCTGTTTTCATATGCTCGCAGCTGGGCGAGAAAATGGAATCAATGGTCTGATGCCTACTGTTCTGCAGGGCTGTGCTTTCCGATCTGATAAACACGAGCTTGATTTATTGCTGCTTTGTTTTCCCCAAATCAATGCTCTGTCACTTTTGTCACTTTTCCTTTTAATACCTTTGGCTTTTTCCATGTACGTACGGATTTGGCAAGAAAGGAGCTAACTGTTCAGGGGACTGCAGAGTTGTAGCTCCCCGGCCAGCTGGTGTCCGCCACAAACTGGCCTGATATCTGCAACATCTGAAAAGTGCTACAGAAGTATTGAATTTTAAAGATGTTTATCTGAGTATGTGTTAAGAGCTAGTAACTTTTCTAACAACTGAAATCGTGTTAGATGAGGAAGTTATAAATGCTAATGCAATTTATTTATTGTAAAAACAAACAGAACTCTTGGTCTTTTTAACAGCTAACTTCCTTGAAACTCTGAATTTGCCTTTACTGTGAAATAAATTTTAATAACGCAGGGGCACAGTGCCTGGACAGGAGACTTTGTAATTTTCTTTTGGATAAATAAGTACAGTATTCATAAAAATCTAGATTGAGAGGAAATATATTGAAAATACATTGTGGCCTAAAACATTCAGAAAAAATCTATCTACCTAGCTCAGAAAAGCTTAGCTAATAAATATGAACTGTTTCAATGAGAATCAATATTAACGACGATTGGCTTTGTCCAGATTTATATTTCAAGTGTAGTCACTTGTGCGCACTCCTGGACATCTCAGAAGGAGTGAGTGCAGGGTAACTGGAGGAGCTGATAGCATCTTACTCTGGCTCTACCTGTTTTCATGAAACTTGCTGAATCTTATTATCTTTGATTCCCCTACTGCTTTGTTCAATTTGCTTAAATTTATGCAGTAGGCCCAAAAGTTACCGGGAAGGAAAGGGTGGATAGATTTCGGCAGAATTTTGTGTAAGCTTCTTTCCATGAGGAAACCAGGCTAAAAACCAGAGATGTTTCCTTAGATTGCCTCATTCTGAATGATCCTCTGATGCAGAGATTATTCCTTAAAAATATGGCAGAGATGGTACGAAAATCATAAGTGCTTCTGTTTGTATTCTTTCATTTGCACTTGTTAGATGGTATTTGAGTTCATGAATAGTCCCTCAGAGAGCATGGTGGTGTAAAGCGCTAGTATAAGACACTGAGAACCTGCCTTAATGAAAAGAGAAACATGACTCTCTGCAGTTGTCTAAATCATATCAATAAAAATGAGATTTCAGGGGTGAAACCCTTGAACTGCTGATGTAACTGGCAAAAGTCCTGGAGATTTTTAATAGAGGCAGGATTTCACCATAGGAGCATTGGCTCTCTTTGGTTTACAAATAAATCACACAGCTTTCCCATTCATGTTTGTGTTGGCTGCTCCTGAGTATTTACAAGCAGTTTAGGATAGAAATTTTCTGTACTTCTTGCCTACAAAGTGCCTGCGAGTTTATTTCAGTAATTCACTGTCTGGTTTTTATGGTATGTGACTGGCTGTCTTTTCTTCACTGGCTAGTTGTTTCTCCTTAGAAGGAGACAAATAATTGATGAATAGTAAATAATGCACTTCTGATAGGAATCCGTAGCACTGTATTAATTTAGAACACTTAAGTAATCAGTCACCAGCAGAATTTGACAAGGGGAAAAATAAGATTCCATGAAAAGAAGCAATTTTAGTTTGAGCTTTTTAGTTAAAATCCTTATTATTCACAAAACTTATTTTCTTTACCTGATTACTTCTGAAAATAAGTATGCAATACTCTCCCTCTGTTGTATTTTATTACATCTGTTGGTCTGTAGCTTTCCATTTTAGTGCTCAAATCTTGTATTTTTCTCATCTTTATGGGCTCACACACATTTGCCGTTATTGCTTTATGTACTTGTAATGTCTATGGACTAACATTATATACAATCTCAATTTATCACTATCATTTGCTGCTTTAAGTGTGATATATTATTGTAAATGTGGAAGATAAAGTCTCCATAGGAAAGCTACATCTTATCTGTAAATTGAACTTTTTTGTTGCTTATAAGGTTCAAATCATGCAGTTTTGATAATTCTGTATCTAATAAATGTCTGAAGGTAACATTTTAATTTTACATGTCACTGGCATTTTCTCGCAGCCAGGTAGTGAAACAGATGAAGAAAACCAAGATTTGATTTTCAGAGAATGGTAGATAAGTAAAAATAACGTCTGACTGCCAGCGATGTCTCTTCAGATAGTAATCCAGCCAGGGCATAGTATGTATTGCTGCACTTACGACACTGGCTTTACCGAGTCCCTGGGGAGACCCTCCAGTGACTCCAGACAGCGGTTTTGCCTCTGGTATCACACAGAGCACGTCAGGTACGTGTCACCTCCTTCCTTGGGTGTCCGCTGGCAGTGGCAGCGCGCTTCATACCCTGAGCTACATCACGTCGGAAAGAACTTCAGTGTTTGAAGAGCAGGTGAGGGAGAGGGGTAAGCGACGGGAGCGGATCCTGTCACGCCGGCCAGCAAAGATGGACGCGTGCCTGCCGCGCCACCTCCTCGCATGCAGCCTCCTCATGCCAGGGTTCCCCTCCCTCCCAGCGCCTCCAGCCACAGCCTGCCAGCGGCAGCCCCTGATCGAAAGCCTGGAGCTGCAGACATGGCTTTTCTGTGGAGAATATGAAGTAAAATATGCCTGCTATTGAGAGGGGGAAAGAAAAAAAATGGTTTAATTAATAAAAAAAAAAAAAAAAAGAATACGAGTGTCAGCAAGCATGACCTTAACTGTTTTTGAAGCCAGCCAACTGCAGGACACCATCTATGTGGTATAAAAAGATCGGTGGTTTTGTGGTCGCAGCGCTGGGAGTTACAATGCCTTCCAAACTCTGCTGACTGCGCTCAGTGAGTTGAAGCACGTTTCTTGTCATTCCGTCTGTAAAATGAAGACAGCGATATTACGCTGTCTCTGAGGGGAAAGTACGACAGCTATGTTCAGTCTTGCCTGTGAGCTCCCGGGACGAGGGAGCTGAAGCAGGGGACCCACCATGCTGGGCCGCGGGCAGGGCTCGGCCCTCGCCCTGAGGCCGCTGAGGGGCCCGAGAGCGAGTCTGGCCCGGGCGAGTTGTCGGGGAAAAGGCTCAGCCCAGAGGCTTGGCCGCTTCCTGGTCACCATGTCCAACCGCTCGTCCTCTCCAGGTCAGTGTCCCCTGTCTGCCTTGCTTGGTGTGTAACTTAGGCTTTCTCTTTATTCAGATATTGCGTGCAAATGGGTCAGCGGTCGTAAAGCAGCCCCAGAAGGCCGGCTGCCCTGTCCTGAGCCACTATTTATCTCCTTGCCTGTGTTTGTACCGGGTCTGTGGTGAGGCACGGGGTGCTTTTATCTGGGGACAGTGGAGTGCATCCCCACCAGTGGTAACACCCTGCTTGGGCACGCTTCCCCCTTGCACCCGGGGTGGATGTGGGCCCCCGGGGACCAGGCCTGCTGCCACAAGCCCTGGGAAGAGGAGCGCCATGGCTCTTGTTCCATAGTGGGTGCTAGAGGAGAGGGTCACTCCCCTCCACCCAAAAACCAGGAGAGCTGCTGCTGGTCAGGATGCCATTGTGGCTCTGCATCACTTCTGTTCAAAATGCCTCCACTGACTGCTGAGTCCCTGTTGTCTCTGACTTCTTGGAGCCTGTCAGTTAGCCAGTTCTGCGTCCATTAAGCACATGCCTTGCTGATACCAGCTAGTGCAAGTATTTTACTCTGAGTGTCATGTAGTGCTAAGCCTTGCAAGTGTTTATTACGTCTACACCGTTACTTTCACCAGCTAAGCCTGTCAGCTCATCAAAGAATTTTCGACAACACCTGTTTCCAGGAAACTACAGCAGTTATGCATCTAGGCACTTTTGAAAACATGCCAAGCATCTATCTGAATCTTTGTGCACCATATTTCTATAAATTCTGGCTTTCAGTCTCCTATTATAGCAGTTTCAAATCTACAAGGAGTGTTTTTGTCTTTTTGTTGCTGATCATGAAGACCTCTAAGAATCCATTACTTGAAAAACAATATGAGACTGTGACTTAAGCGCATCAGCATCATCTAATCACTGTTTTTAATTATGGATAATCTGCTGGAAGACATTGTACATTAGTCATTTATTGCATTCTATTTATACGGTATAAAAGACTGCTGAAGTAACTAATTAAAAAAAAAAACAAAAACAAAAACCCCACCGAAACCCCAGCCTTATATCATCTTTAGCGAGTGTTTTGGAACTGCCTAAAATTGCTCGCTATGTGGGGTTGATTCTGAATAATTTGGAAGAAAGTATTAATTCTAAAATACATGTTAAAAAAAATTAGCTAAGAGAAGTGTATAGTAGCTGGAGTTTATGAAGTTCATGATGTAGGTCAGACTGGATTAGACCATCATCTTCAAGCTATTTAACCACATGAACAACTTGAACTTGGTATTTAGTTATAGGTTAGTAACCCTTTAAGTCATGCTTAACTTCTTATAACTCCCATTCAGTGACTGATGTGTTACAATTCAGTGTGTTTTCAAAATGTTTTTTTTCAGTCTTGCTAGGCCAGACAAAAAAAAATGCTGGCATCTAACTTCAGAAATGCAAAATTGAAACTCCCTGTTCAGCCAGCACCTGGTCTTCATGGTCTCTAAAATCTACATATTCCTCACCTTTTGAAGTCTTTCAGGAGCTGCAGTGCAGCTGCAGAAGTGTCCGATCGGTTTGACAGTGTGGTAGGAAGACAGACAATTTGAGACCCAGAAAAGACATGTATGGGGTTCCATTTAAGAACATGAGAAACTTCCTGCACAGTCACAAGACAGTGTTCCAACACAAACACACTTTTAATTATACTCCTTTCTTCTAAAACAAATCACTCCTAGCCTCTAGACTTCTGTGTAATATCTTTGTATAAACAGAACCGGAGGATGTAAGAGGCGTTTTCCTCCACAGCTTGAAGTGGTTCAATTCAGATTTCTCAGGTTCTAGGACATTTCTGTAGAGAAAAAAGAGGCGCGAAAGAGCAAGATTGTACAACCTAATGGTTAGGACACTCACTGGATGCTGGGTGTCATCCTTCGTGCTGTTATCCCTTATGAAGCTTACATTAAGCAGTCATTGCATAAAATGCAGAAACGGACCCTGAAACTGGGTTGGGACCAACAGCAGCCTCACTTCCCCTCTGGCTGTGTCTGAAAGGAGATGAGTGAGTACGGTAAAAGAAAGGATCCCTTTGCCTCCTCTGGCAGGCCTGCATGTGCATTTCCTATGAGGGAACAAAGTACCTAAATGCTAAAACTGTTCTGTATGTACAGAAAAACCAATCTCCTGTGCATTTCATGCATACACAGTCCTGGTGTTTTCTTAAGCAAATAGTGCACTTTGTGAGAGTATTTTCCTGAGAATCCGTTCTCTTTCAGTCCCTAGGTCTTTAAAAAGGATGAAAAATATTTGTCGTTGAAGCCTCTTCTAGTGAGAAGAATTCTTACCAGGCTTTATAAGTAACAGGTTCCCCATTGTAGCACTAACTGTGCTTATTTTGTGCGTGGCTTTCCCCTGCAACAAATACCCATCTCCCCTGTAACAGCTCACAGTCCTTGCCAAGCGTTTTTATACACTTTACATCCAAATACCCCTGGGGATTTCATCATGCAAGACTTAGAATATTTTCATCATGAATTTAGCATAACCTAGAGCTCTAGCTTTTTCTATTGAGCTGCTGCACTGGCTGATTTGGAAGAATGTGATTGATAAGAGAGGTTTGCAGCTACTAAAATGAAGTGGTTGTAAATCTGACTTTTCATTGCTGCTTTCTGTTTTAGCTGCCTAAGAACTCCTTTGGAAAAGGCACATTTTTACCAAATAAAGTCTCTTCATTAAATGTTTTTACACAGCACTTCTAGGTGTATTTAAACCATATGGGTACTGTGGATGAAAGATGTCAGGTTTGCAGCCAATTAGTTTTAATGCCTGCAAGTACAACTACTTTTTAATTTCCTTTACACATTTCAGACTCTGCGAATTCCCATAGGGAGGACAAATCTACTTTAATCAATAGATACAAAACAGCAGAAAAAATCATTACCACCTGCTGCTATTCCATCAGTTTCATTTTCTTCCTTAGGAGAGTTGAGTGTCGAGCTGTGTGGATTTTCACCTTTGCGTTCAGTCCGTGTCTAAAGGTTTCTAAACAGTTCTGATACGTCTTTCATTTTAGTTTTCACCTTTTTCCTGTTTGTCTGTTTGTGATCTGTAATAGCTCAAAACACCCCTTCTGCCTGACAAGGCATTTGTAAACGTAGATCTTTCTCATTATGCACTTGGGTTTGGACTCTCTTCTTCCTTTAGTTTGCTGGAGGCAGCCTATCTTCTTCAGAAAGCTTCTCCTAGAAATCACTTCTTCTAGCTTGCCTTATGTTGGTGATTTCCATCCTTTGGCAATTCACTGACTGTGTCAGTGGTGACTATATTGCAGGACAAATGACTAAATATCCATATAAGATGTGGAAAAGAAGCATCACATATGGCAATGATGTGCGAACTTGACAGGAGTAGTTTTTCTTTTTCCACAGTGTCTATCATCATTTGTTTATCATTAGTTGCCTAATTTAAGGCTTAATTGTGCTTGAACGGAGATTTTGGACAGAGGAGAGCTGCGAGTGTTAACGTGATTCAGGGAGAATCAATATATCCTCCATTTCTGTGGTGTATGCTCTCAAAGCTTCCTTTTGCAGGAAGCAGATTTACCTGCCTGTGATGTTCTCTGATTCTGCTGGAGTAAGTGGCAGCAGCCATTGCTTTAAACCATTCTCACCCCATTAGTCTTCATTTGAAGGAGTGGGGATTGCATATTGATAGTTATAATCACTTCTGTGGCACAAGGGAGGCAGAGTTGTAAAAAGTAAGCACTTTCGTAATGCTGATAGAGAGAGGAGAAAAGAATTTCACCGTGTCCTCTGAGCAAGCTCTCTTAAGTCCACAAAAGAAAATTACTGCTATCCGTCACTAAAGTTTTGAGTGGACCCTGAAATCACAGGTGAGGAATTGTTGATGTGGCTGAAGGTTTGTGGAATGAGGGTGCTTTTGAACCTGTGCTGCATAATTCATATTGTTATCTTTGTTTAGGTACATGTATTTAATATCTGGATACTAATATGATGAACATTTGTAATATATGCTACATAGCCTATGTAAAAAAGATGCAAATCCTCCGTTTTTTCTCCTTTAGTGGAATTGTCTGCAAAAGAAATTAGAAATTTCACAGCCTTTTCACCTCTTTGGTGTATGCACAGGAAAAAATGATAGAAAGAGAACCATTATTTTGATGAAAACCCATACGGATAATTTCTTCTAAAGAAAAGTATTTGGTATGTACAGTATATGCTATCTGATGGTGTTCTAATTTTGTTGAAATATGTTTAAACCAAAAATTAAAAAGCCCCTACATATACCTGATTAACAGTGGAACAAATGGTTTTGCTACACATGCATGGGTTACTGTTTAAAGGTTGGCCTTTTTGTACAACTGGAGGGCAATAGTTCTCATTAACTTTAGAGAGCAGAGCAACCCATTTTAAACATAATAAGCATCTCTTCTAGAGACAAATGCTTGCTCCTGGAATAAAAATTAATATTAGAATATTAGTGTACTGGCAAGCTAAATATGTAAAGGAAAAATCCATCCAGCTCAAAATAGCAAGCAAGATTTCTCTAAGTTAGCAGGAAAGAAGAAATTGTCTAGTTTGGGTGGAATAGGTATCGAAAAAGCCGAATGAATCCTATGGCTGAATGAACTGTATTTTGATTTACATTTAAGATTCTGTTGGATCTTTACTGAGTGCCTTCACATGACTTCTTCTTGAGGACCAGAAAGATAACATACAGAATTTCTGTATTCTTAAGACATACTGTTTGGAAATAAATTAGTAAGGCCTGAAAGGAAGAATATATCTGTATGCTGTGTGCAGTGGTTAATCGTGAGAGGGGGAAGATGAATGAACCAAAACAAAGATATATTTTTTGAAGATGTTAAATCAGTAGTGTGCAAAAGGGGCAATTAGTAGTATTTTCCTAAGAGCAATTTAGATTAAGTTGCTGCTGTATGCTATTTTTGTTACATGCCTGAGCTGTCTCTAAAGCAGTTTTAAGAGAGCATATATTCTGTTAGCCTGCATTTTTGAAACCAAGGTAGAAAAAAGAAAAAGACTGTAGCCTGTTGCAGGCATAACGCTCTAAACATTCATATGCTATTAATAGATTAAGTGGGCTGGAATTTCCTACCCACTGCAGTTTTTCTCTATTTTATTGTTTCCAGTGGCTGTTAATTTGTATTTTATGACATTTCATAATATGTGCTCCCAGTAACAGGAAAATAGGATTTATTTTTCTTGTTAGACAGAATTAGCATTGGTTTATGTGGTAAACATCTCAGCAAAATTTTCCCCTTGTCTCCACGCTCTAGGTTTCTTACCACATTCAATAATTCTGTTGAGCATTATCTTCATTAGTTTGTACTCCGGCTTTTCTTTTGCTACAATGAAAGCTCTGTGCTCAGACTGCGTAAGGGTCTTAAAGATGGCTCGTGCCTTTGGTCTTCCATATGCCTATTTGCAGCTGGAGCTAGTTGATTTGAATATCTATGCCACCATATTCAGAATATTGTACAACAGACATTAAGACTTAAACTCATACCTTCTGCATGGACAGGAAATGATAACGGTCCTCTCCTACACTAAATTCACTTCCACTGGTCCCTCTTACTGCTTTATGCCATTACATCAGCAGTGCTGCCTATACCGACGAACACTTTCTGTTTACAAAGGGTAGAGACTTTGCATTTGATAGTCTTCTCGTGTACCTCTCCATTCTGATCCAAAAGGATTTAGCAAGTTAGTGGTAGAATCCCAGTTACCTGGTTTCTTTCTTCCTTTTCAGAAAGATGTGACTGGCATGATGACCACCCATCAAAACCTGTCTCGTGTTGAAATACCTTCCCTGCTATGAATTCGTAAAGCTACCATACTGTCAGCGCTGCTCAAATCTAGTCTGGCTATCGTCTTTTTAAGGTTATTGATTGCATAAGAAATGACCAGAGTCTGAGATTTGAGCATAGTACAAGGCTGAGTTGTTCTCAGTATAATGTCAGTATTTCCTTGACTGGGATAGATTAGGCTAAATTCAAATTGTTAGAACCTCTGTGTTGCTAAATGTGTTGGAAAAGCAGTGGCTTCAGGCTAGACCCTCAAAAACAATAGACACTTCAATGGCACTATTACAAAAGCAATTGCAGGACTAAAAGTGTACCTGGAAACCTACCAAACCTTGAGTGCTTTCAGTTTTCAAAACAAAGACCACAGACATCTTCTTTTAAGAATATGTTTCAAACTGCCTTGGGAAGCACCAGACTACAGGAGATGTGTTTTTTACAGGTTACTGCTGGCACCACTGCCCACACTAGCTCATTAAGAGTTTGGACATGTCTCACCCTGTAAATTGCCTTTGTGATGCTGGGTGCCCTGTGCAGATCTACAGATCTGCTCCTTGGACTGGATGTTCAAGTTTCTTTATGAGTTCAGTCATTGATTTCCTTTATGCCTTACAGAAACATTTTGATTCCTTCTAAACAGTTTTAAGTAGTGAAGGAGGGGAAGCACAGGTTTGTTTCCTATTCTTGATAAACTTCACAATGCAAGTAATGGTGGAGGAGTTAGACAATGTTAGTGATAAATAATGGTCTAACTTTGGTATCTGAGAGCTCTGCAGTAAAGAAAACCTGCCCATATGCACTGGGGGTGGAGAGAGAAGGTTTTATAACAGATTTAAAATTAGAAAACAAAATGGCCTGATTAACAGCAGTAGGAAGAGTTCTGCAGAGGATGAGGGGAGAAATTAACGGATGACATTCAAAGGCAGCTGTGAAGTATGAGAAGCTGCAGCACGCGGAGGTAGTCAAATCTAGCAGTACAGAGAGTTCTGAATGATCTGTAATGCTGGAATAAATCAGACAGTCTGAGTGGGGGGGATCTTTCAAGTGGTGGATCATCTCTAAAAGGTGGATCACCTCTGCTTAGACAGATGGTAAACCAGTAGATTCCATCCTCAGCTGGAGCAGTATATTAGTATTAGAAGCAGGTGTAATGTAGGGGATGTATACAAAGATATTTCAAGCAAACTGATGATGATTTTAGCACACACTGGGCTTTTTTGGAAATGGAATAAGCCCGTCCCCCCTCCATTTTATACTTCAGAAAGCAAATGTAATTCAGCTATTGTTATCTCCATCTGAGAATGTATCTCTCCATCTCTTTTACTTGCCTTGAAATAAGGGAATGGTAGAGACCCTTAACAAACGTGCTTTCTAATGGGTAGATTCTGGACACATGGTGCAGGGAGTCTGGAGAGGCTGTGTTGCAGAGCTTCATTAAAGAAATTCTTGATTCCTTAGTCAGGATTCATATTGAGGCTTGCCCCCAAACAACTTTCTGTCAGTGATCCACTACAGCTATAATGTGGACTACACTCCTTCCTCTCTTTGCCCTTGACCTATCCTTGCAGTCAACAGCACAAAAAGGCAACATAGCATGCCCATCTCCAAGACAGGTGGTGAGGGGAAAGTTGCAGGTGATTACAAGCCAAACCAGAATGTACACAGACACACTACAAAGGCTTCTCCATTTCTAAATAGATCATGGCCTTCAGTGGATACACTCCCTACTGATAAATTCTGTCTTTATAGCAGAACTATAAGGAAGAATAGTATTTTTCTGTAGTAGACCACAGTCTGGCTTGTAGAAAACTGTTCTGATGTATGCGGCTGAATAGTCTGCCTCTCTGAAGAGAAGTTCTCTCTGCTAATGACAGGAAAAATCATAGTTTTTAAAGAAGAAACTAGGTCACTAATTGAAGAATACTGAAGACAACTATGAAATTACATCTACTCTAAATTTCTTCTGAGACAGCCATATCTAATATCCAAACCCACTATGATGAGTTTTCTTGGTCATAAGCATATTCCTCCTTGATATCCAGTATTACTACTTTTTGATTTATAAAGAAATAGCTATTACAATTAATCTGGCTATGAAATTAAAATTATATTAATCCAGCGATTTCTTCCTCAGTTTAGAATCTTCCTTTCCTTTCCTTTCCTTTCCTTTCCTTTCCTTTCCTTTCCTTTCCTTTCCTTTCCTTTCCTTTCCTTTCCTTTCCTTTCCTTTCCTTTCCTTTCCTTTCCTTTCC
>Ga0065711_1041888_pt1 | contig 15806 bp, 8 predicted proteins | sample Hoacrofraction12_FD_59098 | JGI IMG/M metagenome (GOLD analysis project Ga0065711, IMG submission 59098) | Hoatzin crop microbial communities from Cojedes, Venezuela - Epithelial fraction 12 v2 (version 2) | ecosystem: Host-associated > Birds > Digestive system > Esophagus > Crop | place...
ACAAGGTCCTGTGCAGCCTGCTGTAGGTGACCCTGCTTCGGCAGGAGGGTTGGACTAGATGACCCACAGAGGTCCCTTCCAACCCCGAACATTCTGTGATTCTGTGAAAACTAGTTGTCAGCCCCGAGGTCACAACTCTCACTCCTATACTACTTTGCTACAAAAAGTCAGCCTGAGAAGTGGGTGTTCTGCACTCCCTGCAAGCTGAGAAGCTAGACCACTTGGGCAGCTTTCAATAGTTGGTCAAACCCCACAGCAACTTTATGGGTGTCTGTCTCTTTCTAAATAGCAAGTGATAGGACAAGAGGAAAGGGCCTCAAGTTGCAGCAGGGGAGGTTTAGATGGGATATTAGGAAAAATTTATTCACTGAAAGGGTCATCAAGCATTGGAAGAGGCTGCCCAGGGAAGTGGTTGAGTCATCATTCCTGGAGGTATTTAAAAGACATGTAGATGTGGTGCTTAGGGACATGGTTTAGTGGGACTTGGCAGTGTTAGCTTTACGGTTGGACTCAATCTTAAGGGTCTTTTCCAACCGAAGTGATTCTATGCTTCTGTGATGACATACTAGCTGCAGACAGGAGCCTTCCCGATGGTCCATTCTTCACCACTAGAGAAAAAACAAACATATGACTACAGTTCGTCAGCTCTAGTTTGACATGGAGATGAGATTTTACTATCCCTCATCTTGGACTGTGCCTTAGGTCTGATGAACAATTAAAACTACCAGTGTTCAGAACACTGAGCCAGTGATCCTGTGCTTTTTAATCCCACCCATCAACTCATCACAGCAGGAAGTGCCAGGACAGTCCCCAGAGGTGCTACTACTGCCTTGCATTCCTAGAATCCTAAATCTTTGCTCCTTATACACACTAATTAGCAGCAACATCAGCAGGTTTTGTGAATAGTAGTAGACAAACTGGTACGAGAAAAAACTGTTTAAGGCTACTAGAAATTCTGTAATTCACTGACTTGCCAGCATGCAGCCACTTTCTGCAAAACCTTATACCTTCTATTTAAGAGGTATGATACAAAGTGTTAAGAATAAATCTATAGTCACTTACACACCACATAATTTCTAGCTAAATCAAGTATGTAGTTTTTCTCGACATTTTATTTGGCTTACAGTGTTGGCTCTTAGATATTCAAGTAACATTTAAGATTAACAGTTTGATCAGGAAAAATAAATAGCAAGTTGAAAAAATAGAATTTTGAATTTTAAATTTAACTACCATACTAGAGTGGGAAACTGCATTAATTCATCAAGACTTAAAACTCTGTTTTGCACAGGGGGAGAGACAGAAAGGCAGACTCTACCTATGGTGCTTTCTTTAGAGGTAACCAGCCCTAAAGGTACTTAATGAGGCCCTTTTACTGTTGAATCCTCAACTGCTTAGATACATCAGTTTCTAATCCATTTCGTTTGGAATCTCCTCAAAGGTCTGTTTATTTCTTGTGTAGCTACACATTAATGGTTCATCCACCTTCAGTCTGTTCTAGGAGAGCTGCGAGTCAAACACTTTCTGCACACAGAAATGCTACACTACTATAATATGTCATTTGGCATAAGTCACAGTTCCACATCCAGTAAGCGTTTATAAGAGCAGACAGAAACTTAGCTGTGAAATGAAAGCATGCTGGGAAGCAAGCTGATTAGTTCACCTCACCACACTATACCCCAATTCTAACACACAGAACTGCAGTTCTTTAAACTTCACAAACACAGAAGTCTCAGTCAAATCCTGGATTAAAGGAGGTAAGAGTTCCCTCTTTCTTCTTGATTCCCATCAGAAGACGACAGCAGCAGAAAGAAGCTGGGTTTTTTTGTTTTGTTACCTCTTCATACACCTCTCTGACAGCTGCTCCCCCTGGCTCTTCTTCTGGTTCCATTCCTCCACCTGGTACAATCCATTGATCTGGGTATCGGCTACTGCTTACCAACAGCACCTATAAATAATTGCAAATGACTGTTAAATATAGCTCACAAGTCAGGAATCTTGGGTCTATCTACTTTTTCAGCAATGCACTTATTCACCTAGCCAGATGGATTATAGACTTTAGAAATGAAATGTAATAGGCAGCCAGGAGTTGTAAGAAGTAAAAAAAGTGAAATAACTAACAGCCAGTCTTTTTAATACAACTAAGTCAAGACAATGTCATTGTAATCTCCTTGCACATACACTTGCATCAGATGCTTAAACACAATGTGAAAAACGCACCATACAATATGCACAGGAATGAAGATATGAAACAAAAATCTACTAACAATATTCTCCAATGCTGAGTAAGATCACATAGACAGCAAAGCGTGAAAATTAAGATATTTTCGTCACACAGAAGTTAAACTAATTCTTCTGACATGGTATCTTCTGGGTAAAAAAAATAGACTTCTGAAAATATTTAAATTTTAGTCTTAGACAAGCTTTTTTTCAGTAACTGGAGTGTTCTGTTAAGCATAGCATGCTTACAGTATTGCATAACTAAATTGTAAGGAGAGTACTTCATTGGCCATTGCGCAATTTGGTTTCTTCTGACATTTCTATAAGAGGAAAAACTGCAACACAATGAATTTCAAATGATTTCTAAATAACAATTTTTTTCCAAGACACTTTAATTTCACTTAATTTGACTCTAACCTGCTCATATCATTGACACATACCAATTTAAAAAACACTGTCTGTAGGACCTGTCCTTCATGATACTCACATCTGAGAAGATTTTAGCCACCTAAAATAACACCTTTTTCCCCACAAACTAGGATGCCTCATGTCTAGAGTAATTTGAAGGAGAAGATGATGAAAATAAGACCTTGATTCAGGACCACATGAAAACAAACAGTTTAACCTGTATTTGAGACACATCCCGATCAGTAAGACATACTCAATCACCTGCGTAGTAACACGCTTCATGTTCTAGGCAACACTTACATAAGCCCTACCCTCAAGTCAAAGGACAACCATGGGGAACAAAGGGACAGGGTCAGTGCTCAAATCTTTAAAAGCAATTAAAAGACTAGCAACAAGAACCTCAGTCCAAAGGTTAAAGTATTGACCGGTACCAGCTGACTAAAGTGACAGTCCAGTCCTCACCAACTAGCCTTATGGTCTTTAAACTCATCTCCTGTTGGATTAAGTAGGAAAACGATTCCTTGATAAGGGCAACAAGGAAATGCTTATCACTTGTATTGCATCCCCTTGGCACTCGTAGAAATACAGTGCAGGTTCACCCACAGAAACCGGGGAGTGGAACTAAGACGACTGCATACCTTTGTGAGTGCAACAATGTGTGTGCATACTGAGGTGCACCTAGAAGAGCCTTAACTGACATATTTTCTTGTTGCAATGTTTATTTTATTTGCAGTCAAGATTTGTCCTACTCTGAAAGATTCTTCACTGTACTTATTTTCCCAAATTTTTTCCTACACTAAATAAGGAATACAGCAGAGACCTCCTGTAGTACAGGATCATTCTTAGTATCTGATCTAAATGTTCACATTTTCAGTCAACTCAAATATTTTATTCAGCCATCTAAAAACCTACAAATAGCCAGTAAAGGCAACATGGTTAGACAAATGCATCTCAACTTGATCCTTACAACCACAGGTTTTAGTTTCCTAGGATCCTTTGATATTAACAAAAGATTCCCAGAGGGTACACAGCTCTACTAAATGTAGTTTTAGAAAATGTTTTTGAACACATAGGTGGAGCATCTATATCACTACAAAGAATCACCATGTCACATCAGCAATGCTTGAAAAGCAGTTGTAAAAGTCAAGTTATGAATTCACTTGTGGGATTCCAGACATGAGCATTACACATTACTTTCTGCTGATGAAACTAGCACTCACTGCAGTCATGTGGAAGCTAGGAACAATGATGAACAAAAGGATGATTATATCACATTAAATCACTCCCAGCTTGGTAGAATGGTTTTAATCAGTGTTCATTGTTTAGTTAAGGCTAAACATAAAATTCTTAATTATTACTAAGGGATAAATCAGGTTGCTGGTTCTGGCAGCGTAGCATAAAGCCAGGAATTTTTTATGCCTTTTATATAAAATGGCTACCACTAACCTGATCAGTAGTCTACTGAGCTGGGTTTGTATATGTATTAGCTTTAAATTACCCTTTTAAAAAGTAGAAACAAATATATCCAGCAAGTAATCAACATTAAAATATACCAACTCTGATAGGTAGGCTTTACAGCTACACATACAATAAACTTCCAAGTGTTACAGCCTGGGAGCTCAATCTGGCAGCTATTCAAATCTCCACTAACCTGGGAACTGAAGCATTTGCTGAAGCATCTTTCCCTCTATGCTTTACTCTCCTGTGATCCCACGGCTTTTACAGTCTGAATCCAAGGGATCACACTACGGTGTATTCCTGAGACCTTCAGATGCACAATTTTCTCCTGCCAGTAACATTAACATTTGAAGTCACTAGGGCACGAGGAATCCATCCTGGTGTATGCTAGCAAAAATGTAGTCAGTGGCAATTAATTTCTACAAAAGCCAAGAGCTGATAGCTAGCAATTACAACATCATGGAGTAAGGGTGAAAAGCACTCCACACAGACTCTTTCTGCTATGGTAGCAAGCAATCTTGCACTCACTTGCATGTTTTTTGTTTTGATGTGTTATCCATGTAGCGGATGTAGTTTTCAGGTGTTTCCATCTGTAAGTGGCCAGAAGACACGTCCCACTGTACCTGCATGACTAGGCTGTATGTATATCTACAGATCACTTAAAAACGAAGACATCAAAAACCTGTGGTTGGTTGACAATGCACACATGCCAAGAGAACTACAAAATCAGTGGCAAAAAGCCAGCAACTCATCTTCACTTAATAGAAGGTAAGCAAACCAGGAGAATACAGATCTAGGTTGCCTGGACATCCAGTCTTTTTTGAGGGGGTTCATGTTGATGCAGATTATAGTCATCTACTGAAAATCAAGACTGCAGAATCTCACACATCTACATTTTTTCCTGCCCTACGCACTAAATTTTACATCATAACCTCATTAAGTTCAGAAGAAAACAACAGAACTATGTGGCGAAATCTGCATCTCTGCTCTCTGAATAGCAAGGACTGAGATTTCTTGTATTGTATTACTTGCAAGTGATCACTGCCCTCCCGATGTCTCTGAAAAAGCCTTACTATGGATGACTGACTTGCTTCTTCACAAGATTTCCAGAGTACAGAGTAACAGCATCAAATCTGCTTGCCTAGTTATGATATTAAGTATCTTACTCAAAGACTAAGATAAAGCTACTATTTTCCATAATACTGTGAAGTGAACCAGTAAAGCTGCAAAATTCAGCCAAGGGGAGAAAAATTCCTCCACTAAGTCTCACTAGCCAAGTTTTTACCTTGTTTTCAAGTCCAGGAATAGCAATGACCTTTGAGTGCAGTGAGGAAGAGAAACCGCTAGCCAGCCTACTTGTAATAAGCACCTATCAATATGCTTAACCAAGATATGGTTAACCAAAAACCAAAAGGTAATTACAGGGCATGTGACATCATGGGATTTGCTCACTATAAATGCTAAGCCTGCAGACAAACAACTGAAAATTTCTAGAGACAGATGTCAAAGTTTTGGCCTGTTTAGTGTTCTCAAGTCAAAAGAAACTTGTGAAACAGTTAGCAACCATATATTCCAGAAGACTAAAATGGCCACTGCTCAGAGTAATACAGATTACAACCAAAAGCTTTTCCTCCTATTTTTTCATATCAAGCACTCAAAGAGGTAGAAAATGATATAAGATTACACAAAATATTATTGCTTCATATATACCTTAACTGTGAGGCATTACAGTTCACAAAAATAACTGTATTAAAATTCAGCTTATGTTAAGCAAGGTTAAGGTTTTAACTTGTTAGAAAGAGCAACCCTCCAGAGTTGAATTCTTTGACTTCAGAACACAGTTGTCCACAACGTGAAGTAATGAAGCAACAGCAGCAGAAGCCACTATAAAGCAACTGCAAGGTGGGAATTTTTCTGCAGCAGATTTATTACTTGCAAGGAAAAATGTACTTACAGTTGAACAAGTTCCACAGAAATTATTCATTTGTCATTAGATATCTTTGTAAGCTCTCTTTCCTCCCATCCTAATCATGTCCATTCCTCTCTTACCCACTGCACACCCCATTTTCTCCCCTCTCATCACCCCCACTAATCCACTGGCTGTGTCCAAACTTGCTGTTTGAATTACCTAATGAAAAAAAGGCAAACTTGGCTATCTCCTAGTAAAACTGGCAGTTAAAAGAAAACTTCCAAGAGGAAGGGAATATCAACTCCTTGCCCACAAAACACCACTGAGCACGTGCAGCTCAGTTACAAAGAACACTGCATTGCTCAGGTGTACGCCTAAACACTACATGGAGTAGGAAAGAAGGCAGCAAGTGCATGGAAGACAAAGGATTTAGCTCCCAAGCTCTGTGAAGCTGAGTATACGGGAACAATTTCAGAAGCTTTACACTAGTCAAAGTATATGGAAAATCATAAGGGCAGCAAGAGGTACCTCTCAGGCACTAAGCAAAGCGTCAAAATGCTATTAGAGAGAACAGATGAACTGTATGTTCTCACGTGTCAAACATTAAGAGGCAAAAAAACCCCCCAACCCTATTCTGAGAGAAAAACAGAACCCACTCTGATGGCAGTTTCTATAATCTAACTTAGCATACTCAACATGGAGAACTTCAGCCTACATGGCTGGTCTGCCAAAGTTACAAGCACCTGAAAGACTCATAAAGATGGTTTAATCCCAATACAACCGGAGTCAGTCAAGCCCTATGATTTCTTTGAAAATGGCCATAAGCAGGTGCTCAGGGAAGAAAACGGGCAGGAAGTATTTCACTATTCCCTAGCACTTCCAACTTCCAATTGTTTTCAGCTCAGGAGCTTCCTTAAAAGTACTGGGAAACTACTTTGAATGCTACAACATGAACATCATCAAGGAGCATGGAAAAGCATCTCTTACAAACTCTGGATCATATTTGCAGGATTCACTGTATGAGTTCTTAGGCAAAAGGACACATCCCAAATTAGAGAGCACAAATCAACCTGCTCCTGTAGTTAGAGATTTCCTTTACCTAACACTTTTTGCTATTTTAAGAATCACTGCCTCATTTCAGCAGTTCTGAAACAGTTTCAGTTCCCCTATAGGTTACTGTGGTATCCTTGCCCTAGAATGCCACTGTCTCTTTCTGGACTCCAAAAAGTTGAAAAATACAATGGAGCTTTACAACTTGCCATAGCAATGCCACAGAGATTTAGTCAGGAACATACTTTCGCCTTCCTGAAAATATTCTCAGTAGACTGATTGCTTATAGTCCTCATTCTTTACTGCAATCATTTTCAAAAGTGCTTTTTTTAACCTCAATACATAATGTGCGCAAAGTTACTGTGGAATAGTAAAAAAACTTAGGATCAGACTTGACAGTATATAAAAAGCTAATTGAAGCCAAGACTGCAACATCTTTACTTTCTCCCTTCCACTGGCACAATTGGTTCAGGAAGCTGATCTGTCAGAAAACTACTTTCTAACACTAAAGCTCAGTTTCCAGCCTGCACACGCTCAGCTCTGATCAGTACACGGCCATACAAGGGTCAGCACTGCACAAACTCGGGCAAAAAGGCATGATTGCAGCTGCCCAATTTCAGATGAGCCTAAGCCAATTCAAGAGCCTCTGGCAAAGTACTTTACAGACAATAGAGAGAAAAGCAGTCGCCAGCTATGAGGAAGGTTAAAAAGAAGATTTAGTCTCAGCGAACAGGCACCAGCAGAGCAGCAGAGAAATGGCATAACAACCAGTAGTACATTAATCCTAACACTCACGAACTTGAGCACAGCATCTTGAAAGCAACCCAGAAAACTGGGTTCTGTCTATACAATATATTAAATAAAGTCTGACATATCCTCCCAGCTCCCTCCTTTCAAAGCAGCAGCACAATGCCTGGACATCAACCAGTGCAACTTTACCAGCGTTCTGAAGATGAATGATTAAGAAATATATGCATATATTTTTATAATACTTCCAAGTCAGTTATGCAAATGATTTTTCCTTTGATATCTTCTGATTTTAAGGCTATTTGGCAATAGGGAGAAAACCATCAGCCTTTTCCAGAAGTTTTTCTTTAACTTGCAATTAAAATTATATTATTCTATAATTTGAAACTGATAATGAAATTCACATGTTTGGCTAACGTGCTGTTACAGTGATGCAGAATTTGAGTATCTTCCTCTGGCTATTTAAAATACTTCGTTTTATTCTTCAGCTAAAGTGTTCATCTCCCCAGTAGACAGCACTACATTACTATGGTACGTCAGTCAGAACACATTTCCTCATGTCAACAAGTGCTCAAGTCACCTGTAACATTAGATCTCCCCCTAAGCTTTGGTATGCTTTGGAGAATCATATGTGACAGGTTTCATGGTGTCATGAAGGGTGCAGATTTTGCACCCAGCCATAGGGCAAAAGCAGATTCCTGGCTGCAAAAAGCCCTACGTGCCTATTAAAGAAGTTTTACTTGTCATGCTGGGTCAGTTCCCCACTCCGCTTTACAGTACATCCTTCTTCCCTTATTCTTGCCAATAAAGACCCAGGCAGAAAACACCTAAGGTACTAGGGGAAGAACTCAAACTCACATTGCTGCCCATTTCTTTGTAACTGGAAACCACAGCCTAAGCTGGAGCAGGAGAACTGGGCTTTACCGGTTACTCAGCAACATGATCTGTCCAACTAAGGGGTCAGCTTCCAAGCACTTGTCAGAAACAAGGACTCCAAGTCTTTGAGAACCATTCCGCTGCAGGTAAAGATACAACAAGGTTACTTTTTGACAAATAGCCGTTACCTTTTAGCCTTTTTTGTCTTTGAGATACTTGGGGAAAACAACATGCATCTCTGAAGACAAAATTTGTTTTAAAATGTTTGCGTTTATAGGACTGGTTCCACTGAAGTGCTTAAAGCACTAAGTCAGATTGTAGTGTTTAATGAAATCAGTGGCTGGCCAAAGACAAACATATCTTTCTTCAAGCTGGAATAGCTGATGATAGCCACCTAATTAAAATAAGCTTTTTAAGTGTTCTACAAACAAGACTGGAAAAAAGTACACATCAACCTGTGGTCCGCGAACTTTTGTATTTACAAAAGATGTTTAAGAAAACATTGCTACAAATCCTAGCTAGATATATATATATATTTCTAGCTAGGATTTAGATGTATTTCTGAAGAAGTCTGCCACTATTTCACAGAAACCGGTTAACTTTTGACAAAAAACCTTTTTGTTTGAGCACCACTGAGTTAACTAGGGCAATTCAAACAAACTCAGCCACCAGTTCAAATCCTCAAAGTAAACTTAGGATGGTGCAAGTAAGATATAAAGGATATTTGCTAATCTAAACACTTAGACAGCATCTCCTAAACAGGGCAAAACACAAAGCATGTTTTGTTGCAGGACACCTCAGCCTGATATTTGACAGGTACAGCTGTGTTTCCTTCTCTCCTCAGCCCCTTTTGAGCAAGTGTCCACCCCATGAAACACATTCATATAGCACAGACAAGTAATACCATAGGTATTGAGAAAAAAAAAAAATAATCGAGGTTTCACAATAAAAACCAGCCTTGTAGTTGACCGATTTCAGTATCCAAAGAGGCATAAGTAAAGACTGAAGCTTTCTGCCATGGTGGACAGCTGAATTCCTACAGCTTCGCCAAACCCGCAGGCTTCCACTGCTGGAAAACAGTCACAGTTTGTCAAAAAAGATCCCAACATGAAGGCAAGGTGCATAAACAATGCCTGCAGAAAGCTGCTTTCCACGGAAGTAGGGATAACAAGGCACCTGTGTTTTATAAGTTGGTTACCTGATATCAATCCTACAACAGCAACCTAACATTCAATTATTATTATTTAACATTAACACAAGCTTAAGCCAGTGCAGAGCCCCATAGGAGCCTGCAGGGATACACCATAAGCAGACGCTGTCTCTGTAGACACATCACAAAGATTTTGGAAGCTATTTATAGGTCTTGATTTTTTGAGCTATACCCCTTCCCACACCACACAGATGGTGTCCAAATATCAAGAAAGTGCTGAGGAAAGACTGTGGCAGCCATCATCCTATGTCAATTATTCCTCCTGTATATCACCAAGGCAGGGACATGAGGCAGAAAAAGTAAAAGTCACAGTATGCCTGAAGTGCATATTGAAACAGGAATTCTCTGGTATTTTAAAGTATGCCTATATTCTATTTGGCAATAATTGAGCAAGCTAGGTAACCTGTATCAGTCCACATGTTGCTATGGAGAGCATGCCAGCCTTAAACATGATGCCACGGTCATACTCCAAGCTCTATTTTAAAGCACGCGCTACCTGTATGTTCACACCTGAGAGCTTACACTGAAGGATAAAGAATCCAAACAACAAATTCCAAGTCAAGTATGGAAGATCTTGCATCACCGTGCAAGTTTGTTTACAACACTTCCTAGAACACCCCATTTTGCCAGGGTAGCCAGGTGACACTTCTGGGCCCTAGTTTTACAATCAGGTTACATTACAACAGGTCCTTCTGGTTTTCAGATGATTTAGACCAATGCAAATAAAAATAACATTTTACTTTTTTCTTTTATTACCCTTTAATAAAACCATTGCTAATATGAAGCAACACCTATAAGAAACTGAAGAACACTACTATTTCTTTAAATAATAAACAAACAGTGACCACCAGGTAGATTAACCAAGGGTTTCTTAGATCTCTACATTCTACAGCCCAAGAAATAAAATTCTCTATATCAGATCACAAATGAGATACAACACTAGGAGCCTATCATTTTTAACTCAAAATCAAGTGTCAATAATTGACATGCAAGTATATGCCCTACTACAGGAAAAAACCCCCCTACACTTCCCGTAAGTGTGTGACAATACAGTTCTCCTCAGTACTGTCTCAACAGTAACAGGAAACCCTTCCCATCTATTTTCATCTCTTGTACAAGGCTGAACAACAAAAATGGCAAAGTTAGAAACTGAAAAGCTTGAATTTTTTTTGCATATGAAACTATTTTTCAGATCTGCCACTAGCAACTGCTGGCTCAGCACTAAAGTAGGGCTTTCAATACTATTTTCAATTACACAAAGCAGTGTTACAGATGCCAAAATTATTACAACGCACTCAAGTTTTATATTCAAGGTATTTAAAAATAACTGTTCATTTATTTGTATAATATGTAGTTGATAGAAGAAAAACTACCTTTTAGAATTGTTTTCATTATCCAAATGACTAGAAAAAATATGTTTAGTGCTATTTGCTCTTGCTGCTTTAAAGGCCTGCCTCATTCTCTGCTTTGGGAGGTCAGAATTCTCTCGCCTACCCTCCGCCCAGACCCTAAGACAGCAGCATTTTATGTAAAATCAGTGTTGGCAGAGTACTGAATGCATAAGCAATTCCAACCTGTGAAAGCGGCTGGTCCTCACAGTACAGAGAGGCTTTCCTGTGGGCTTATCCTAAAGCTGCCATCCGCATCTCCCAGTTGCTCAAGAGAGGTTTGCATTTCCTCATACACAAATCTGCCAGCCCATCCCAGCCTGCTGAATGTCAGCAGCTTTTTACACACACCTAACAGCTTCTTGCTTGTTCAAAGCAAAAAGTCTGCAGCCCCCACACATTTCATGCCCACATAGCCTTGTTTCATTTTTCATGGGATTTCTCCTGCTTCATTTCCAGCAATTTTTTTTTTTGCTCAAAGGGCAGACAGTGCCTGCAATTACTGCTTCATTCCCATTAAGAACGGCCAAAGGAGCCAGCACTTAAGCCCATATCCAGCCATCTTGCTCTCACTTCAGTGCCAAATGACAGCACTGAGAGACCAAAACAGGCAACACTTTAATGACAGTAGTCTAAGAGATCTTCTTGTAAAACACTCTGAAAAAATCCATAGCTACTGGTCATATTACTTCTCTATTTGGGTTTCCTCCAGGATTTTTTTTTTTTTCCCAATCATACAGTATCAGAGCACGAAGTCTACAAAACCTAAACCAAACTGGGCTATGTAGCAGTAAATCGGCATATATGAAGTCACCTGGATGAAGAAAGAAACAGGAAGGGATGATTTTTGCAGTGATGCATCTGGACAACCACCAGTCATCTCACAAGTACTTGCTTTCAGCTGCAATACCAGCTCTCAAGACAAAGCAGAAGCTTTTGACAGGTTGCGAGACTGTAGGCAAGCCCCGTTCCCAGCCCGTAACACCCAAGAGGACTGACTCAACAATTTTCAGTCTGGCAAAGACTATTGGTAAGTCTAATTGGACAGGGTGCTGTAGCTGGAGAGTAGGAGTTCAGTGGCCGTATTTCAAACTGTTTGCAGGGACCACTGGACAGAATTTTGCCTCAGTGGTAGTCTAAAGGCCACCTATGTTTCAAATTAAGAAATAAAGAAGTGAACAGAAAATGAATAGAAATACAGTATGGTTTTACAGAAAACATCCTTTGTTACCACAGTCTTTTTCAATAGACATCTTGCTTCACTGCCCATAAAACTCAGCTGTAACAAGGGCTTCAACAATGCTACAAAGACAGCATGAAAAGTGCAATACAGATAGGAAACAGGCCAAGAAGCCATAACATGCAGATTTTGCTAGAAGATGATTAACAATAGACATATTAAATCTTTTAGTTACTAGCCTGATTTTCACTGGTCACAATCACAAAAAGCTGTTACTGAAATTTTTAGGTCTTCAGATTGAGAGGCAGTGTCCATAAGTCATGGTATCAACACGGAATCTCATGCTAAAGTTGCAGAAGAGGGATTACATTTGGTTAAAAAGAATATAACCAAACGCGCAAGAAACTAAGAATTTCTGGTACAAATTGAGAGTTCATGAGGTGGGAGCAAGTTAGAGACCACCACTAATCACAAGATAACTACATGACAGCTTTACAATCGTGATAAAGCAGGGTCCTGTGACCTTTTTTTCTAGTGTAGCTTGAGAAGCATTAGTAACCTTTTACACAACATAGAGAAATTCAACCTAGAGCAACTCAAACTTGTCGCCTACATTCAAAAAACATGGCTGTCAAACTGAAGGAGATGAAAGAGCTACCATGATGATCAGAAAAAAGAGAAAACTGGCTTTAGGAGATGAGGCTGTAAAAGTCCATCAAAAAATTGCTAAGAAAGGAATGACCACGGTCTACACCTATGACAGAAAGCTAAGTGCAAGACAGGAAGAAAAAAGCTAATGCACAGGCACAACTGCATATCGACTAGCCTTTAAGAAAGTCAGAAGTAGAAAGATAGGTTAATTCTAAGATTTGTATCAGAAGATTGCTGCAGATACTCATTCCTCCAAGCAGTAACTAACCAGCTAAAAAGTAGAATGTGATCTATTGAGCGAATCTTCCAGACAGTATCTCCAGTAAAAAAAAAAAAAAAGAAACTACTTGAGATTTTGATTTCTTGCTTTAAGACTCCTGAAAAGAAACGTATTGCTAAAGATTGCTTTCAGTTGTCTGTTCTATTGTTTCCCCTCCAATGTCTAGCAACTATTTGCTTACAGGGCAGTAACCCTGCAGGTTAAAATAACTATGAAAACTAATTTTGTTTTCCTCAATAGCGTCTACAGGAGTCTGCTGTTCCTCTCTTCCCCCTCCAGTCACCAAGGTACCCCCTTTGTGCTCCTTCAATGCAGAAGTTACTCCCCCACTTAAAGATCCCTAGAGATGTAGGTCAGCTGAAAATCAACGGTACAGTCTCTGGAGAATTGGAAAGGAAACACTGCAGACATTTAGGTGGAGTCTGAAGCAGACTTACACATAAACATATTAAGACAACTGCGTTCAAGAACAGGAGAAGCAAGTCTCATCCAGCCAATCCAGGTAACGTGGCTGGTGATACAAGTTAGTCACAAACAGTAGTCAGGCATTAAACTTCTGTGTGGATACAGATAGAGCTGGCACTTGGGAAACCGCTAACCAAGTTAAAGATGTTGTCATTATTTTCTGGTAAGCTACTTCTAGAAAAGCAGTTTGAACTATTTCCATACACTTCATTTACGTCCCAAATCTGACTTGGTCTTATCCTATTCATTTCATCCTTTAGTTGTGTCTATTTGCACCATGCCAAAGCCTAGCCTTGTACCAGCTGTACAGGGGCTCCATCTCCAACACCCTAACACACTCCAGTGCAACAAGTGCCAGCATCCACCTTCTTACACAGCCCAGAAAAGCTGCTACTACCACCCTTAGCCTCAGAGGGTATTCTTACGCATAAACAATTTCTCAAGCAGCCAGTGGTCTCATTTGGACATGAGACCTGTCAGAGCAAGTCCAGAGGAGGGCCATGAAGATGATCAGAGAGCTGGAGCACCTCTTCTGTGAGGAAAGGCCGAGAGAGTTGGGGTTGTTCAGTCTGGAGCAGAGAAGGCTGCAGTGAGACCTTACTGTGGCACTCCGGTACCTGAAGGGGCCTACAAGAAAGCTGAAGAGAGACTTTACCAGGGCACATAGTGACAGGACAAGGGGTAATGGCTTTAAACTGAAAGAGGGTAGATTTAGGACTAGATATGAGGAAGAAATTCTTTACTATGAGGGTGGTGAGGCCCTGGAACAGGTTGCTCAGTGAAGTCGTGGATGTCCCCTCCCTGGCAGTGTTCAAGGCCAGGTTGGGTGGGGCTTTGAGCAATCTGGTCTAGTGGAAGGTGTCCCTGCCCATGGCAGGGGGGTTGGAACTAGATGGTCTTTAGGGTCCCTTCCAACCCAAACCACTCTATGATTCTATGAAGATTCAAAGAGGATGTAAGAAGTTGCAGCAGGAAAAGAAGAATGAATGGAAACTACTGACGAAGGTGACACCAACCATGAATTTCCAACTACAATTGGTGCAAGAAAGCCGTAACAGTGGCTCAGGTGTTTGAATTCCAAAGGCGGAGTAGCATCCTGATACCTTTAAATGTAAAAATAAATACTGGAGGCACATAAGTGGGGAAGCATGCTGGAGTATCAGAGGGGCTGCTGAAGTTAAAGAAAAGCTAGACCAATAGCAAGACCTAGCGAGAATTCTGCCAGACACCTTTCTCCTTTGTAATATTAGGAAAAACTGACCAGTACAATCCCAAGGCTGTATTTACACCAGGCAGGGGATAGCATATACCAGAACACCACGCAAAATTTTTGCTTAAACCGGAGTTGGTATTTCGAGACGAGGCCTCTCCCCACTGCCTTATATTCCTTATTAGAGGTTTAAAAATAATCAAGAAATTTGTCATGTTGTCAGTTTAGACAGGGCACTAGCTTCTTCCAGCACACAGATAAAGGGGGAAAAAACCCCAAACAAGCCCTAACCTTTATAGCTATTTTATAGCTATTAAGCAACAAAATGAAAAGGAAAACGGGGAAGGGGTACGCCCCCAGCCTAAGACCGGCTACAACAGGCATTGTGCAACAAAGCCATCGGCAAAGTTTCCAGATAACGGCCAGAGCAACTGACCTTGGCTGGGAACACCGGGCAGCTCGGGGGCCACCTCCCGGTCCTGCCGCAACGCAAAGACCCGGCAGAGCGCTCCCCTCCGCAATCAAAACCGCAACACTCCCCCCCCCCTCCACAAAACGTCTGTCGCCAAGTCGCCGGTTTTCCAGGCAAGGTTCGGGGTGCCCGCCTCCCCTCCCCAGCACGGCACAAGGTTGGCTGTGAGGGCAGCGCCAGCCCTGACCCCCGCGCGCCATCACGCGCTAACGGGCTCCCCGCGCGCCGCGGGGGCGCCCAGGGTGACCCCGCCGCCTCCCTCCGCCGCGCCCCGGGGCCGCCCGG
>Ga0065711_1041890_pt1 | contig 15806 bp, 15 predicted proteins | sample Hoacrofraction12_FD_59098 | JGI IMG/M metagenome (GOLD analysis project Ga0065711, IMG submission 59098) | Hoatzin crop microbial communities from Cojedes, Venezuela - Epithelial fraction 12 v2 (version 2) | ecosystem: Host-associated > Birds > Digestive system > Esophagus > Crop | place...
CCTTCCCTTCCCTTCCCTTCCCTTCCCTTCCCTTCCCATTCCCAGTGATGCTTCATCATTTATATGCATCAAGTACCATTGAAAAACATTTAACATTCCACAGTCCACCTAATGAGGTGTGTCCAGTCTACTGATCATACAGACAACCTAAATGGGATTTAAATAAAAAGTGTGATTCTTTGTCACTGCCCTGGCCCATCCTGAGTCAGAAAGAGAACATGGATAGGAGAGCCTGGGGTTGGCAAGGTACCCAGCTGGGCTTTCAACATCTGCTACAAAGACCAATAATTAAGTTTACCTTCAGAAAACAAAAAAGCGTGAGTATTTTTCAGTTACTTCAATTGCATTTGATCTCCCAGAGATTTACTCTAATTACATAACCATCTATCATTTTTTTTTTTTGCTATTTTTCAGGACACTTAGCAGACCCTTAATTCTGGGACTTGTTAATAACCACCTGAGATTTCAATTGTTACATTTCTGAGCTGTCTGAAGCAATTTCAAGGCATATATATACACACACACACACACACACAACCCTGCGAAATGAGTAAGCCTACCAGGTTTACAAAGACACATGACTGCTGTCTCCTTATTTTCACATGTAGGTTTTATACAACATCTTCATTGCCTTCACCCAGATGCACAGGTATGAAGAAATTGAATCCATCGATGTCTTTGCTGGCTTCGCTCGCTTCTTTGTGGTGGGGCTGGGCGGCATGTTATTCGGCATCATCTTCGGATTTGTTTCAGCGTTCATGACTCGATTCACGCACAACGTTTCTGCTATCGAACCCCTGCTGGTCTTCATGTTCAGCTACCTGTCATACTTGTCTGCTGAAACCCTTTACATCTCAGGCATTTTGGCGTGAGTATCCCTTACAGCTCTTTGGATGCCCTCTTGAGGGAGGTGGCATTGTTTTGAGGAGGTGGTTTGCTCAAGGTTGGTACAGGACAGGCATTTTCAGTCTTTGGCCTAGAGATCTGCAGTGGACAGCTTCTAAGGGATCTGTAAAATGAGTGGTAACTAGGAAAAGAAAACCCACAGTCAATGTAGGCACAGGTGACTACTGAGCAGTGCATATCTGCTCTGAAATGTTTTCAGATTTTTGCTTGTTGAACAAAACAGTGCAAGCTGTGGGCAAAATGACCAGTGCTGCCACCATCTGGCTGCTACCTCTGATAAGATCAGCAGAAGGAGAGAATGATTTGGTAATAGATGAGTATATCTGTACTTCTATCTAAGCAGCATCACCATCAAATTACAAGAGAGATGAGAAGTAACGAGTATGGAAAACATAATAAAGAACGTCCAAGTTCTTGCTTTTGTATACAGCTGTGAATATCAGCTCTAGCACAATTTATAGGAACTACATTACATTTGAACAGCATCACTGGAACTGAAACTGGGCAAAACCAGACAACTGAGAACATCAAGCACATATGCGTACATATACTCACGTATATGAATATTGATGATCATATCTTGATGTGATCAGGATAGCCCGATACTGTTGTAATGCTGGTGACTGCTTCCTTAAAGGGATGTGATAGCATGGGTGCCCACTGCAGAGGAAGCTGGCAGGTCTATTGACCGCAGTAATTCTAATGTAATTCTACCCTCGTTTAGTTTAAAACCGTAACCCCTTGTCCTATTGCTACAAACTAAAAAGCTTGTCCCTGTCTTTCTCATAAGCCCCCTTGAAGTATTGAAAGGCCACAACAAGGTCTCCCCGGAGCCTTCTCTTCTCCAGGCTGAACAACCCCAATTTGTGCAGCTTCAGAGCAGAACTGGCTTTGTAAAAACAACCTTTGCAGGATGGCCCTGGGAAGCAATATTTGAATATTTAACCATATTAAATAAGTAGTTAGACAGGAGATATGTTTTTCTGAGCAATTAGACAAAGCAGACAAATCTTGTACTACATTTTGCATATCCAACCCATTTGCTCTGGTTGAGGTGACTGGTGACTATAGTTGAGTAGGGTCAGACCTACTATGTAGTGACCGCTAACACCATATGGACTCTTTCCTACCTGCATCACCAAAATACTGTTTCCCTGACTATTCAGTACATTAGACTACATAGCTCTCTATTTTTTTGCTTCTTATTTTAATTAGAGTGCTGAAATTATTAGTAATAAAAGAATGTTAATATAATTGGGATTTATTATTCTTACTGCCTCATTAAGGAAACTATTTCTTGTTTTAGGGATGGGAACTTATTGTCAGCCCTCTGAATTATTGAGGAATTCATTCATTTTTCACTTGGATCATGAAAGTCTATTATGCATGTGTCTGTGAAAGTCAACAGCATTAAACATTTATGCCTAATGGCCTTGTCTTAGAGTGTCCTTGGACCTGCTAAATGTCTCAGTGCTACAAGAATACCCTTGAGATTTCTTCAGTGGAAATTAAATGAGCAGAAACTAGATGAAGGGTTATTTAATGAACAGTCAGCCTTCTCCAGATTCACAGGTTTGGAAAAATATCATCACAAGAAGCCCCCAAAGACTAAAATAATATCAGCAGAAACTAGACAGATGATGGAACGTGTTTCTAGCATAGCACTCCATCTATGGCTATGGAAAATGAAGCCTCCTTCCACAGGGCTATTCAAAGACTACTGCTCCATATGATTGTTGCCAGCCTCTGTGCCGAGTGGCTGCTTATGCCTCTGAAGCAGGCTCTAGTCTTCATTAACAGAGAAGAAATGGAAAACGTCCCTTTTCTTCCTCACATTCCCCACACCCTGGGTAACTGAAAGCAGGGAAGGACACCTCTGTAGAGTAACTGAATTTCTCCCTGCTGTACAGCAATGGGCTTCTGTGGGTGGAGACTCACTGACTCTCACCCTGGACCTGCCGATCTGCCAGCCAGCTGGCAGCGAGCTGCCAGGAGCTTTGGCCCCATCATAGGACTACCACCATGTTCTCCCACCACCACCTCAAAGGAGAAGATCGCTAAGAGGCAGGTTATGTCCCTCTAACCGACCCGCCCGTAGGCTGGTACAAAACTGGCTTGCCCTTTGTTTGAGATTCAAATATTTGGTGCTTGGTGGCTGTGTGTTAGGCATTCAGGAGAAAAAGGACTTTGAACTGGAACATGATACCCTCACTTCCTTGTCAGGAAGGCCGACTGGGTTTCTTTCTTTTTTCTTCATGCAAAATGGATTAGCAAAGCTGAATAAAGATGCTCTTCTATCTATCTATCTATCTAATGAAATAGTTAACATTACTGAAAAAATAAAATGCTTCTTGATATTAGGAAGGTCAGAGGCTGGTGATGGAGAGTAGAGGTAGCGAAGGCTGAGGTTGTTCTTAAATGAAAAGAAAACCAGATTGTGGCTGATTTCTGATGTTTTGCTTGGTGCAGGATGACAGCATGTGCAGTGACAATGAAAAAATACGTGGAGGAAAATGTTTCCCAGAATTCCTACACCACAATAAAATATTTCATGAAGATGCTGAGCAGCGTCAGTGAGACCCTGATTTTTGTGTTCATGGGAGTGTCTACAGTGGGGAAAAACCACGAATGGAACTGGGCCTTCATTTGCTTCACTCTGCTCTTCTGCCTCATCTGGCGGACACTGAGTAAGTCAACTTTTGCAGGTAACCCTCTCTGTACAACTGAGAGAAACCCTTTGATGCAAAGGTATGTTAGGAAAGTCTGTACAGACTGGCATAATCACAGAATCACAGAATGGAAGGGCTTGGAAGGGACTTCTGGGGATCATCTAGTCCAAGCCCCTGCCAAAGCAGGTTCACCTAGAGCAGGCTGCACAGGACCGCCTCCATATGGTTTCTGAATATCTCTAGAGAAGGAGACACTCCAATTTGAAGTGGTTTAATAACAAATTTACTAGGCTTATGTTACTGACAAGTTCATCTCTCAAAACTACACATGGAGAAAAAGGGGGAGAAAGCCCCAAACAAATCTGAACGTGTCTCCAAGCACAGACTTTATTATTAGAATGGAATATTTTAAGCAAAATTAAAATATTACCATGAGTATGCCTATATAGATGCTTATATCTTAGTTAACCATATGCCCTTAAGTAAGTAAACTTCATAATGATTTCACTGCACACTGTAATTAATTTACTAATTAGATAATGTACATCATCACAATTCTGGTGCTATAATACTACAGGTCCTAGGCCAGGAGTGCCAGAGGCATTGAAAAAGAGGGCAGGTGAAAATTAGCACTGATTGATAGATAACTGAACAAGGGCTCTATTTCCTTCCGTATACCACTTGGAGGCCAACCACACTATGCTACTGCTCCTCACAAGTCAACTCTGAAGTTTTAAAGTGCTAGAAAAAACTGCCTATTTGAAATTACTGCATTTGTACACACAGTATCTCCCCATTTCCGCAAAGGTCTCCTACTCCCAATCTGTGAGACTGGAATTCCTCCAGTATGAGCAGGGCAGTTTATAGATGACGTCACACAAGCTGTGGGACAAAATATCTCATCTTCTCCTAATGTCCAGGATGGGCTAACAGTGACATTGAAAAAGCAAACACAACAAGAAGGTTGGTGGTGTTCTGGAGGTGGTAGCAGTCCTGGCAGACTTCTCATATAAGCTACTCTTGTGCCTGTTCGCCAATTTATTGCAATTGAGGAAGCAGGGAGGAAACACATCACCATCTTCTCCCTCATCTACTAGTACCATCCAGCCAAGCACTCTAGCTGACATACATAAGAAAAGAAGGAATGACCTACTCAGTCAGACCCAGCCTCTAGCATTGTCTTCAGCAGAGCCTGCAGGAGATGCTAATTACAAAAGGCTTGGAAGGCCGGCCACTTTCTGAGCTCTGTTCATCTCCTACTTCCTCAGCATCTAGAGTCTCTGTGTTAGGGATGTGAGAGGGTACAACCCTTGCCTATGCTATACAGGAGTCTGTTTTGGACCTGTTGCCCTTGAATTATGCCATTCTTTTTTTGAACCTGAATACTCTTTTCTGCCTCAGGTTAAGTTACAACCGCTGCAACAGAAAGCAAATGCATTTACTCCTGGGGAGGTGATGAATTATGGAACATACCCTACTCAGCCACTCTTATTTGTCACTTAAATTTAGCTGAAAATATGACTGAATGATGCTTTTGTAATAAAAGATGTTCTGGAAGTAGTACACATGAGAGAGCCAAAAATACCATTGTGCAGGCAACCTTATTTCTGATATTTTTTAACTTCTGAGCACCTGAACTGCCCATCTTAATAACATTCTTTTTGAATTTCATCAGGCTTTTTCAGGTAAATTTATATCTTTAAAGAAAATGATAAATCCAAATATTCCACCCAGTGGCCTTGGAGGAGATATTCTGAGCACTGAAATTTAGTCACCTACCTTGGCTGACTAGGTTAAGTAGGTTAACTCCCCCATGCTTCATTTATAACCAAAAGAGGCCCCTCTGGAGAATCCTGTGGGGCAGAAATCTACATTGGGCACCTGCCACCACCTCCTCTAGCCTTCAGCCCTTGGCTATGTTTCCTTTACATATAGAGACCAGGCTTGAGCTTTGGGCATTGGCCCTGCATCATCTGCTACAGTATTGAGGAGGAACAAGAGCCGTCAGGTGATTCATCAGGGCCAGCTGTGCCCTGAAGGGGAAGGCAAAAAATGGTTGAGAGGAAAAGGCAAGTGATAGTTGATGGAGACTAGCTGACGAATCAACTGGAGAATATTCTTTGTCTTCTCTACCACTCACAAAGAAGGAAGAAATGGCTGAAGATGTGAAGACTGATGGCAGCCTTAACTGCAGTGACCATGAGACTGTGGATGCAAAGGTCCTGACATGAGTGAGAAAGCCAACAAACAGCAGAATTACAACCCTGGACTTCAAAGAGTAGATTTTGACCAGTTGAAGTGGTTGATAATGCAAGAAGACAATTGGCTGGACCACTGAGCTCAAAATACTGGTCTAGCTGGTGGCTAATGCCATCTCTCATGGCTCAGTACAGGGAGCAATATTGTTTGAATGTCTTCGTTCATGTCCTGAAGGATGGAATGGAGTGCACACTGAGCAGGTTTGTGGCTGACACCAAACTGCAGGGAGCAGTGAATATTCTGGATGGCTTCCATTCAAAAGTACCTGGACATGTTGGAGAAATGGGCTGACAGAAAGCTCATGAAGTTCAAGAAAAGCACAGGCAAGGACTTACATGTGGCTTGGAGTAACTCCATGAACCGGTATAGCCTTGCAGTCTAGTACGCAACTCTGCAGCAAAGGACCTGGCCTGGTAGACAATAGGTTGAACACAAGCCAGAATTATGACCTTGTGACAAAGAAGGCCAAACATGTCCTGGACTACACTGGCAAGTGTGTATCCAGCAGGTCCAATGCAGTTTATCTTCCGTTCTCTTTAGCCCTAGTGGAAGTGTGTGCTGTCTCCAGAGTGCTCTCTCCAGCTCTGGCCTCCCCAGTACAGGAAGAACAAGGAGGTTCTGGATCAAGTGCAATAGAGGCCACCAACCTGGTCAGAGACTGTTGCACTGGACATACAGGGAGAGTCTGAGAGTGCTGAATCTATGCAGCCTGGCGAAGATATGGCACAGGAGAGACCTTATGACTCTCTACAAGTACCCGATCAGAGGAGAGAGAGAAGATGGAGCACAACACTTCTCAGAGGTGCGCAGCAATAGGACAAGAGGCAACAGAGACAAGCTGGAATATGGAAAATTCTTATCAGACAGTAGGAACCCATTTCTTAACATGAGGGTGATCCAATATTTTAACAGTGGCCCAGCTCTCCATTCTTCAAGGCATTCAAAACTTGACTGGAGTTTTGAGCAACCCGATCTGATTAGCTCGGTTTCGAGTAGAGACTTGGACTAGATGACCTCCAAAGGTCCTTTCTAGCCTACAGTACTCTGTGCCTAACATTTGGGACCAGCTACGTGTTGGCATCAAACATCTGAGATCAAAGTGCTGCTTCTTAAATCTCTCAGGTGGCTTATCCCTCAGTCAAAAAGAACACCAGAGCAGGGAGAAGATGTTGGTTTGACCCTCAAAGCCCGCACACATTTCAAGAACTTTGTTTTTTAAGCCTGGGAGCCCTGGAGGAAGGCATTTAACCAGAGGAAAAGAGGAAAGTGGAAACCTGTGAAGGTTCAAGTACATGCATCTGAACAGCTCTATTATATAGGGATGACACAAGTACTGCACAGTAGAGGTGATATGATTCTTGTGAGTTGACAGCAAAAAGAAAGTAATTAAATATTTTCTTGCTAATCCTGGACCAGGCGTGGTCTCTAAGTTTTTAAAGGCTTACTTTCGGAGTCTGTATTGGAATAGCCTTCCAGTCAAGACAGAAAAAGTGCTCTCCTGATGGAAAAGCTGTTTTGCTGCCACATGTTCATCCTTCTCTCAGACACCAAGGGGAGTGCTAGAGCTTTCCAGAGGAAGGTCGAAATATTTTCTGCTAAATTTGTTTGCTAAAATGACTACATCATTTTCTCTGAAGCCTGAATAAAGAGAATTGGCTTGAGGGTGATACCTCACATACGCAGTTTCGGTCTGAGTAGCTGATGTCTAACATAGTTACAAGTAGCCAAAAAAGGTCTCACATAAAGAGGTATCCAGCAACCTACATAACAAGATACTGCTACTGGCCTTACCTATAATAATCCACGGAGTTTATAGTGACAGTTGTGTAAAATAATACCAGTAATTATCAGCATTTTTCAGCTTCTATTTCAGTAATTTAACAGTTTCCACACAAAATATAGGATACATGTTTCTTACGGAAGATGAAGAAGATTAAATCAAGCAAATTGCTAAATATACTCCATAAAGAAAAGCTGCAGTCCTTAAACAGCCACAGGCTGTCTGATTAATTTTAACTTTTACTAAAAGTAAAATGAAATTTGAGAAATAAACAGAGAATTAGAGACACAGTAAACCAGAGGATTAAAAATTAAAATGCTATTACTCTTTGCCGTTCAGTAAACCTGTTCACAGGACTTGTTGGTACAGCACTATTCAAACAATTTAGGCAGAAAGCAGCAAACATTGTAAGGGAAGGCACAGGAACAACTCTGATCCAGTGGTTTGTCTTGTTTCCAGAACACTTCGGAGAAGAACTGTGCAACATAAATAGAGAAAGTAAATCTTTTCCCCTAGTCTCACTTCTGAACTGCATAAGTGAATTTAAATCCTGAAGCAGTTAGGAACCATGGTCTTTTCTAGGAGATTATATCACACAAAACAGATTCAGTAGCTGGTCAAACAGAAGCTACAAGAAACCAAAACTGAAACGATAGGTCTATCAACAGCTGCCTGAGCTGAGATCTTATTTTGTTTTAAATATTTCCCTTTTCTCCTTAATTAATAACAGTTGTGGTTTTTTCCCTTCCTAGGTGTATTTTCTCTCTTCTACATCAGTAACAAGTTCCGAACATATCCCTTCACCTTCAAAGACCAACTCATTATTTCCTACAGTGGCCTCCGAGGAGCCAGCAGCTTCTCTCTTGCATTCTTGCTCCCAGCAAATCTCTTCCCAAGAAAAAACTTGTTCATTACTGCTACTCTTGTAGTTATATACTTCACTGTGTTCATCCAAGTAAGTATAATTCTTAATGGACTGCTTTCATGTGATAGACATGTCTGAAAGCTTCACAGTGAAGACTGCATTGAATTTACTCTTAGACTTGGACAAGTTATCATATTTTATAGCCAGATTTAGCACTGCACTAGGTAATTACCCATTCAGGGCTTTTTAGATATTATTAAATAACTTTTTCAGTATGTCTATATTGAAAAACTGTGTCTTCTAAAGTATTCAAGGAAAAGCACAATTTGTGACCAAAATGTCTTATGTTCACTCCACACGTGCTTCCTAATGCTTCCAAATTTAGAAGCATTTTAACTTTACACTTCAACACAGAATCATTCTCTACTAGCGGTATATCTGAAACTGAACAGAAAACAATATGTCTGTTCTATGAAGGTTTTTTAATTTTTTACTTTTATCTTCATTCATCTTGGGGAGCAAATGAGAACATTTTGAAATCCTTTGTAAAAGAATATTAAAGAAAAACAAAGAGAACAATTCAGATTTGTAAGAATAGGTGTCTACTTCAAATGTTTGGGTTGTTCCACTTGGCTTCCACCATTGTACTGGGAAGAACTGGATCTTCTGGAGGTCTTGCACCCCATGTTCTGTATCTTCCCATAACAGTATCTCAGATACTCTAGGGTGCCAATGGGGCACTATGCACTTGTGGTGAGCCACTTAGATTCCACCAGAATGTTTCAGAAAAAACATCTTGTTTCTAATTCCCCTTTTTAAATGCTATTCAGTAGCAGTGCAGTAAAGAATTAGGAATAGCTGAAAATATTTTATAAGTGAAAAAACAAAACCAAAATATAATTCTGAAAATGTTGAAGTAAGAGGTTTCAAGATTGCAAGAACCTCACAAAGATAATGTTTTATTTCAAATGAGTGCTGTTTTGAAGAAGGCTGGCAACGGGTCAGTTACTTTACGTAGTTAAAGCATATTGATAAATACAGTTTTACTTAAAAAAAAAAGTGCATAATTTTTTTTTAAGTTTTTGAGTTTTATTCCTTTCCTGTAGCTCTCCACGCAAGCAACAGATCATTCTTGTGTCTAAGACACAGCTTTTGTAATTGATTAAAATTAAATCCTTTTGCTTCCTTTCTGTTTTTTCTGAAAGGTAATTAACATTTCAACTCCTTGTTCCAAATGCAGGGAATCACAATTGGACCATTGGTCAGATATCTAGATGTTAAAAAGACCAACAAAAAGGAATCTATCAATGAAGAAATTCATGTGCGAGTAAGTTTTTTGTATCAGTAGCTGGTATCCTAAAAAGAAGAAGAGAAAGAGTGTTCTAAAAGAGCTGAACAAACGGAGGCATTTGGTAGCACTGGCATTCAGTGGAATTGGACAGTGAATGCTATTAACAACATTTGCAGGAAAACCTATGCATAATTTTCAAAAATATTAGATGTCATTTGTATTCATCTGGTCTATCATATTACAACTGTGTACTACAAGTGTCATTGTGTAGCAGGGCCCTTACTTCTTCATATTTGTGACCATGGGAGGACAGAAACACAAAGGTAGCATTTACAAAATGCACTCGTCATCCTTCACAGTCAGATTTGTCAGATACCTTTGTCGCCATCTTTTGACTGGTTCTAGACATACTGACACCTTCAAAGTCTTTAATCAAGTATCACTGAACTGAAATGAGTCAAACCATTGCTCTGCAAATTTAGTGTCAAGTTATTCTGAGTAATGATCTTTTCCCATCTCAAACATTTGCTTTAGCTCTCAAGTTACCATTGTATAAAATAACAGAAAACTGCTCAAACTGTCTTAACGACACTACAGAAAATATATGTACATGCTTTTATTTTCACAACAGGGAATGTATTTGAAATTAACAGAAACACTGTGCCTTAAAATTAAGCACATGCAGAGGCATAAGCAAAATTAGAGCATCCCAACTGATTTGAAGTGCATTTGATTCCTACTATTTCAACGTTTACACTTAACTTTGAAAGGAACTTATATTTAAAAGCCCCATTTCTAACAATATGTATGTAAGAATTCAACTTTTTTTTTGTCTGTTTCTATCATGCTAGAAACACACAAAAGATGACTGAAAATCCTAGTAGTTAGCAGCTATGAACATACCAGTTTCATGACAATTTACAAAATCCTCAGAGGACTTGTCAGTCAAGGTAAAGGTTAAGGTGTGGGGTACCTGGCCCTGTGCCCATCTCAGGGAGGTCACACATGCAGCAAGGAAACTTGGCTGACAGAACCAAGAATTTAGTTTTTGGTCTCAGTAGACAAAGAGGACCAGGAATTTGGATGTTCAGTGTCATCTTCCACTGGACATAGTTCTTTATTTGGGCCTATATGCTGCTGGGTGATAGTGAGATGATAGCAGACTGACAGACTTGTCACCTCCATCAAAATATTGCCACTGCAGCCAAGCATAGGAGTTGCTACAGTGGGATTTTTAGGGAAATGTAGATGCTCTCAGAATTAATTCACACCCTCCAATTAAAAAATCTCAAAATCCTACTAACAATTGCATATTTGTAGTGACATTATTTTCTCATAATGGCCACTTAAAATTTTTCCATGTTTGCTTCTGTAGTTGATGGATCACTTGAAGGCTGGTATTGAAGACATATGTGGACACTGGAGTCATTATCAGCTGAGAGATAAGTAAGCATCTCTTATTGCAGCCTACTATAATAAAATCACATATCTATCATGTAAAATACAATAGGTAAACAGAATAGGAAATCAACCTTGTGCCCCATAGAGCTAAAATAGCATGAAAATATTAGGGACATTTGCAATATCTTTTTTTAAAAAGTGAACTCCTGAGTAACCGTTATCTCTTGGGAGTGCAGTACTTGTATATTGCCTGCTAAATTGTTTCTGCAGATACAAGCAGAAAATAAGCCTTCTCAAAGAAAAAGATAGCACTGGAACCCACGTTGCAGACCTCAGCCTGTGCACACAGCTTTGTCATAAATCTTAGATCCATGACTGTGCTCCTTCAGGTCTGGATTTACAACAGAAGTTAAGTAAGGTGCCAGTGCTTCACTGACTTTTTCTGTAAGCCTCCACAGCAGATATGATCCCTTGTTGGTGAGTACAGATTCAATAATAGTTAGTCACCTGGCCTTACACGTCTTTGCATTCAGTAATATTCAAAATAAGAGTACTGAAGGCAATGATTCAATTTAAATATCCAGTAGCATAAGCACATACTTTCAAGCTATTCTTCACTGAGAAACGCAGGACCTGCATTGTGTCTTCTGCAAGCAGGATGAGGTGGTTTTGTGAAGCTTTCTGTCTCTTCCAGGCACTGCCCAAAAGAGACGGACCCACCATTCTGAGCTGCCATTCCCTTCACCTTTTCCCTAAGGGAGCCCTGTGATCCTGTTGGCCCCCATGGCAGCATGCAAAGGGAAGTCTGGGGAGAGACTAGTTCCTTTCCCACAAACATCTTATTGTGATGCTGTGGGCTAAAAGTTATCCCTAGTTATCCTAGCTATGCCTAGACTTCTGTGCTGGAGTCCTCTGCTTCACCTTTCAGCAACTGGACCCCAGTAATCCAGTCAGTGGGCTCTGTCACTGATTGTAATCCAGTCAGTGAGGCAACTCGTTTCATGACCGGGTCTCTTCCTATGGAACTCAGGAATGAAGAGTGGGAAGAAGGTGGCTGGTTTGCATCCAGTTCTTGGCCCAGTGAGGAGTAATGATGCAATGGGCTAGGGCACATACCTGGACCCAGAAACTAAAATGTCCTCTTGGCTCCCGGAGCACAGAGAGGTCCCATCTACTGGGACCATGCCACTGCCTGTGCAGTCAATAAGCAAAACAAATGTCTGCTGGAGGTGTAATTCCATTGAAATAGCTGCATTTACATGTTTCTGTGAGAAAATGTTATCCCCTTATCTCACATCTACCCAACAGCTATGAGAAGAGTTTTGTGCAAACTAGCCAGAAATGTAGTGTTTCAGCTCAGGGGCAGATTGAAAAACCCACACTGTATGTGAAGACATTTATTGTAAGAAGACCGTATTAAAAAGTATTCGCTAGACTTTTCTATTCCACTTTAAAGATGTTTAGCATATTTATATCAGAATTAACTACCTAAGTGATGACGCTCCAGGAGGCTTTCTGTTACATAGAAAACCATAAAGAGCTCTAATCCCAGTAGAAACATTTCTGTACCTACCTCTGCTATCAATGTATAAACACTACCCTTTGTTAAGAAAAAATATATAAACTCTGCAGTGCTTTCCCTAGCATTGTGGAGCACATTACCTTGCTGTGGTAAACTGTTCCTTTGAAAGAAACATATAAGAAGATCTGCCGTTGTTCTGCTACACATCTGCCTGAAGGCACATACCTGTTCCAAAGCGTGCATGCACACATTCACATTCAAATTATGCCACATGTTAGGGATATTTTACAATCTGCAGCACGTGAGCACATGGTATTTTGTGGTCCATTCAATTTCTCTTTTATTCAGAATACAAAGAAATGTATTTTCTCTGCTCTAATTGTCAGGATTCAAAATAATCAGCAACTTAATGGGACTCAAACTACTGTAACTGCTGGGCCATTTAGATCCTCATTGGTGGCTGGCTGAATAGGCCAGGATTACTTTAAGAGCAGCTGCTGCTGTTATGCCCTATGAGAATACAACATTTGTACAAAAGCGTGGAGACTGGCCATATTCTTTTCTGACAAACGTGGCGGTGTTACATGCAAACGCACACCCAGTCCTCTTTTTCGCTCTGATTGCAGCTTGTTTCTTTCTTTTGTCTGGTGGGCTTTGCAATCTCTGTGGGATAGCAGACCGTGCCAAATGTCCACCTAAAGGTCTCTGCTCACAGGCCTTTAAGAATCCACAGGTGCCTTCAGTTCGGATTCGGTTTCCACTGCTGAATTATATACATGTGGGTTTGAATGAAGATCAGCTTGCACAGAAATAAAACACATTTCCTTTCTTACACTTTGATTTTAATACGTCTTTTGCAGATTTAAGAAGTTTGACAATAAGTATTTGAAGAAAATCTTAATTCGGGAACACCAGCCCAAATCCAGCATTGTGTCATTGTACAAAAAGATGGAGATAAAAATGGCCATCGAGATGGCTGAGAGTGGCATGAAAATTTCAAAATTATCCACGGATTCATTACAGTGAGTACTGACCTCCTGACCCTCTGCAGAGTAGGTACAGGACAGAAAGAGACAAAAAAGGAAAGGCTGAGAGAGTTGGGGTTGTTCAGCCTGGAGAAGAGAAGGCTGCAGGGAGATCTCATTGTGGCCTTTCATTACTTAAAGAGGGCCTATGGGAAAGATGGGGACAAACTTTTCATCCTATAGTGATAGGACAAGGCGTAATGGTTTTAAACTGAAAGAGGGTAGATTTAGACTGGATATAAGGAAGAATTTTTTTACAGTGAGGATGGTGAAACACTGGCACAGGTTGCCCAGAGAGCTGGTAGATGCCCCAACCCTGGAAACATTCAAGGTCAGGTTGGACGGGGATTTGAGCAACCTGATGCAGTTGAAGATGTCCCTGTCCATTGCAGGGAGGTTGAGCTAGATGCCCTTTAAAGGTCCCTTCCAAAACAAACCATTCTATGTTTCTATGATTCTATGAAACAGTAATCCGCTAGGCATCAGACAGACCAGGGAAGAAAACTGGTGGGATTTCCAGATTCACCACTGAGGCAACTACCCTCTAGCAGAGAAGTCTACAAATCTTTGCTCCTGCGTACTTTAACTGCTGTGTGTGTATTTATAATCACCTTGCAACCCACTGTCCAGAGTGTGGGTACTGCTAATGGCAATTGCTCCCCACAGACCCTTTCCCGAGCTCCTGCTGACCACTGTTGCTGCTACTGCCTGCTCTCTGCTGCTGCATCCTACAACCCCTCTCCATTTTGCAGCAGCCTCTGGCAGGGCCCAGCATATTTTCCTTTTCTGAATGTTCAACTCCACCCACACCAGAAAGTTCAAATACCAACAGGATGTTAATTTATAATCTCTTTTGAAACTGTTTGGCTTAATCATGTCAAGATTCATCTGCTTTCTTGAAACTGATGTCAGCATGCAGCGTAAGACCTAGCCCTTTTCTTTCTAAATCATTCTATGCTGAACGGATGATACTCAAAAAGATTGTGTGTCTGTTAGGCTCCTTTCTGTCTGCTGTATTCCCTTAACTCTTCTGAGCCCAGAGAAAATGTGAGAGTTGGGTAGACAATCTATGGCAATCAAACCACATTCCTCTTATTTTCTCAAGGGAAAGGGAAAATAAAAGACAAATTGCTTCAATGTAGTTCAGAAGTTCTCTCCTGAGCTGAGACTTTAGATTTTAAAATATTCTATAGTAAACACCTGCTATGATGGGTTAATTTTTGTTAGCTCTACTCTGGCTGTAATTGAATTTTGCTCTGCACCAACCTCTGATGCACAGGTTCTCCTAGTGAGAGACCCTTTTTCAAAATCAAGTGTCAACTTCAAAACACAAAGTGCAGCCTATGGCTCAGAAACATTCTAACCCTTGGAGGCTGTGAGAGCATTCTAGGGAAACGCGTGTTTTCCCAGCTCTGTCCTTCGATAGGTGTCCACTGCTGAGCACTGGAGGAGACAGGATAGTGAGCTTGTTGTTGGATCTTCGGTCTGAGCCAATGCTGCAGTTCTTCTGTCTCCATTCTCCTGAGCGATAAGTGAACCTGCTTAAGACTAAAAGGTTTCTAATGGAAGCATTTGTAAATTGTTCGATTGTTATCACTGAGATAGCTCATACCTAAAGTCCCTATCCTCAGTGAGGATACAAAAATCTGGCCATAAACAAGCAGAGATTTAAAATCAAATTCCAACATATGGGATGTAAAGCAGTATTTTCAATGTCGTAGCAGTGAGTAAAGTCTCTCATTAGCACTTCTGATCAGTTCTGCAGTCTTCAGGTACGTGAGGGGAAACATTCTACAGCAATCAAGGCAGATCTCCAGCACTGTGAATTAGCATTGTTCTCAGAAATTGCATTCATGCTGGTGTGATTCCTGCAGGTGGAGTGGGCGTCCACTATGCAGTAAGTATCTCCAGTGCAGACTAGAGAAATTTGCCCGTGGACTGTGCAACAAAGAATCCACATTTGAACCAACATAGAGCATTTTGTTGTGATGGTCTGCAGAATGTAAGCCGTAGAAACGAGGATTTAAAAGGCAAAAGCACAGCCTAGAAGATATGATCAAAACTGTATTTGTATGGCTGTTTGGGGGG
>Ga0065711_1041892_pt1 | contig 15805 bp, 10 predicted proteins | sample Hoacrofraction12_FD_59098 | JGI IMG/M metagenome (GOLD analysis project Ga0065711, IMG submission 59098) | Hoatzin crop microbial communities from Cojedes, Venezuela - Epithelial fraction 12 v2 (version 2) | ecosystem: Host-associated > Birds > Digestive system > Esophagus > Crop | place...
CACTGGCGCCGCGGTGCCAAGCCCCGCGCCCAGGGCCCGCGGCAGCTGTGAGGGTATCTGCGGAGGCGTCCGTCGGCCCCCCCGCCGCGGACCGGCCCCGCGCGCCCGACGCGACGAACAGCTGCTGCGCCCCGCGGGTCAATGCCGGCTGCGTGAGGCGCTGAGGGCAGAGCTGCTGCCTCGGCTGAGGAGAGGTTACCCGACCCCTGCCCTGGGGAGCATCAGACACGAAGGGAAGAGGGAGGCCGCCAAAACCCCAAACGCTGGGCAGCACCGTCGCCTTGGACCGAGGGTTTGGCTTCCATTTTAGCGAGGCACTTGCCAGCGTAGGCAGAGCTTGGAGACTCACGCTTCTCAGGGCTGTAATAAATAATAATTAAAAAAGCAGACTTCCAAGTTTTCAAGCTCCTCAGTTTGACGATGTTTTCAATGAAAGTAAACACAAAACTGGTCAGGTTTTTCTGCAACAGTTGCTCGCGCTGCTGCCAGCCACCTCTCGGCCACACGGTCTCGCTTGCGATGGGGATCCAGGGAGGGGAGCGGAACCCACCGGCAAGGTCTCAGCAGCAGCGACCCACGGGTGCAGAGAAGATGCCTTTTTTTAAAGACGACCCAACCCTAAGTTTTCAGAAAGGTCTAGTAGAAAGGTAAAGAAATAGCTGAAAAACACGGGCATGCATAGCGTGGCAAACCATTACATACATTATCCAAAGAAAAAGAACACATGATAATATAAGCATATGCACAACAGAAACATTCAGGCTAACTCTCTAGACCAGAAGTCAGGCAGTCCCCAAGGAGATCTCTCTCAAAGGCAAGTTGTGTTCAGACTTCAGACCTATTGGCTACAGAGGCTCTGAAAAGAAACTAATTTAAATCAAAAAGGGTGTCTCTACGAAAACAGCCTAATGAATAGCAAAATGCCATAAAATTAACTTAATTCCATACTCTACCAAGTATTTTGCATAACTTAATCACAAACTTAATTGCTAATAACTTTTAAGAAACTGTTCTATGGAACTAAAACTAGTATTTTCACAATAAATCCTCATCAATTGACAGTGTTACTGATGTTTTGTTGAGAGTTCTCAAAAAAGTCTCAAAAAATCAAGGTCAGCTTGATCTGCTTCAGTTTGTGGTGAGAATAAAGCACAATGGCACAGGAAAGAAACTGAGAACCTTTAGCCTGGTAGCCTGCAGGAAAATTAATTTAAATATTTCAAGCTGTATGTCACACAGCTGCTCTTTTCTCGTAGCACTAGCAAGCTACAACAGCTTGTAACAAACTCGTTGACTGACATTCACTAGATCATTCCTGGGAGGAGAAGTCACAGTTACTAAGTTTATGGCTTAGCTTGTCAGGGTCAATATCTGGAATGACAAAACTTAAAAGAATGCCTTTTAAATTTAAACACAAGTTTACAGTAATTGTCCAAGTCATTTTTCATCCTGACACCCATGCAGCAAGCTCCTACCACATTCCATTTATCTAGCTATCAATGCTAGGTAAGCAGAGAGAATACGGTTGTAATTTAATCTGGACATGGTATTGCTCTCCATCTTGCATGTTTTGTTTACAATGTACATTTGAAGTAGGAGTTGATTTGCAGAACTGCTGGATGATATTTCAAATTGTGCTTGTGAATGGTGAATTATTTCAAAAGGTAGAACACTGTATCAATACCTTTTGCTCAGACAGAAGTGGAACCACGCGCTTAATTTTTTGCTTTTCACTAGTAGATTGAACATCATCTTGGTGAGAAAGACCATTGTCTAACTCGATTTCCAGTGTCTTACAGTTGAGGGAAGCCTTTTAACCTTTCTTGCTAAATCTCAGTGTAGGAAAAAAATTTTCTTCTGAAGCCTTAAGGCTGGAAGTTATTAATTTAATACTTAGCATAAAACGTTAGCGATGTACAACTCGAGTAACCCTTCAATTAGTTTTTTATTATCTTACAAGGTCTGAGCACAAGGTAATTGCTTGCCCATGTTCATAAAACTCCCGTTAACGTTATTTTACAAGTCAGCAATTGTAGAACTCGCCGGTCTTTAACCCTGGGCTATTTGACTTCCTGGTATCTTCATAAGCAGTGCTACCAATCGTCTTTTTCCACTCTGCAGTAGGATTTTCCTCCATTCAGCTGTCAGAAATCTGGTAATTACCAATTCCGAGACAGGTCAAGCTATCTGAATCTTTCACAATACAGTTCTCGCCCACACCTCACCAGAAAAACCTAACATTGTAAAACTTTCTGAGTATTGTGAAACGCTGGGAAATCAGAAACAACAGATCTCTCCCCACATCCCTTAACTAACGCCTCGAGCTTCAGCAGATGCTGCTCCTCCCCAGCCTCTTTCCCCCTCCTTAGGGCCCACAATCCCACCACGTGCAGGAGTTCCAGCTAAGACTTAGTGCTCAGGGACTAAGGGAGCGCTGCCAACAGGGAATATCTCATTTCCAGTGTGCTCTTTCTTACAGCTTACATAGAGAGGCTATATAGGTAGCAGCACTTCGAATCTGGGCAGGAAGCCAAGGGAATAAATCTAGATATCTGTTCCTATCACTACCTGTTTATTTTGACATTACGTGTGCTTAGAATCACAGCTACCACTGGTCTCTTCCTCTCCTGCTAGAGCAGCAGGCAAGCCCTACACTCTCTTAAAAGAACTTTGGCCACTGATAGTCCAGTTCTGCAGTGGTTTAAGAAAATTATTTTGGAATGGGGATTCTTTGTTCTACAGCATGCTTACAAATCAAGGTCACAAAACAGCCCTCATGTAACAATACTTTTCTGAGACGAACTTCACCTATCTTCTCTCGCTTCCTACTTTCTTCCACCATAGTGAAACATACAGCAAGGGTCAACAGTCAAGCTCTCCTTACAGGCTGTAGCTATGGCTCTTGTAAGGCTGACGGGCAACCTGTGCGAATTCTTGTTAACATCAGACCCTGACTAAAGCCTAAGTCAACTCTCCAAGGGATACCAGTCTATAGATTTTCCTTAAGACAAACAGCAAGATGCAAAACAAGCAACTGAAAATGACAAGGGAGTCAAAGGTAGGGTGACAGATTTGAAGGCGACACTCTTCTTGTGACCATTATTTGTTCTGACCAAAATGCATGACATTCAAAGGTTCTGCCAATGACAAGGTAATAAAGAGCACCACAGTCACCCTGTAACTCGCCATCATGCTACAATTTGTGTTTCGGATCCAGTTATCTTTACTGATTCATCTATATTGATCCCTGTGAAAGCAAAAGACTAATCAGTCGCTGAGCTTGCACCTGAGTTACCCCTGGAACAAGCACAGGCTGCCACTACAGACATTCCAGGATGCTTTACTTGTATCATACGCTGTGCACAGCACTTCACAGCCAAGTTTGATGCAAGCCTTCCCCCTTTAAAAAAGGTACTGCGCCATTTAAATAACTGAAAGTGTTCCTAGGAGTCCCAACTCTGCACATATTAGGATCTCCTCAAATTAAAAGTGGCCCTAAGAGGCCTAGCTTTAAAATAATCCTCCTTGAAGCTGGGACAGCCTTTGAGATTTCTGTGTTCATGATGCAACTGGCTAGAGTAGGCAAGGCAGATGACATTTCAGAGAGCTTCTGAAGAGCTTGTTCTTCCAAAGCCAACATCCTTTTCAGTTGAAGTTTTATGCTGTCCTTGTGCATCCGATTCAAGTACTGTTCAGCTTTTTTGACGGCTAAGTGATTAATTTTCCTTCTCTTCTCCACATGCCCTGCAGGAAAAGCAGATGGCAGTCAGCACACCAGATATCTAATAAACTATGATACAATAAAGACTGGCAGTAAGTTTTAAAATTAATTATAACTGATCCCCACTGTTTTTAAAATTAAGCTACGATAACTGAAACCCCACTACCATTCACGATCAATGGCTTTTTTTTCTTGAAAGGAAAATCCAGACCTACATTCATATTTACTACTAAACCTTCAAGACAGCTTGCTATAGAAATGGCACAGAAGTGGTATCCATTTCTTACTTGCTTATGTATGAGGAATACTTGATTTAGGCTTTTCCTATTAGACAAGATCTTCTCTGCTCCAGGAGAATGCTCGGTATATCTTAAAAGACTACTTTCTCATACTACGAGGAAAAGAGTTAAAAACTTGGAAAAGGTGTATTTTAAACAAGCAAAGATAGCATTCAATTAAATACAGTCAGTTTCTTTAAAAAAAATCCAGTCTTAAAATGCTTGAAGACATAAGCACACCCCCCCATCCCACCCCCCCTTTAAAAAGGAGAAAAACAAAAAGTCTGAGCCTATACCCGTTTCTTAACATGCTAAAAACAAGTTCCAAATTCTGGCCAGATTATCTGATCATCAAGGCTTTCTGCAAAGTTTATCTTTTTATAGAAGTTTTTGGAGGGATGGTAGATTTGGGAAAAAAAAGGAAGGAGGCTTCATAGGCAGCATGGCTGGCAGAAAGCTTTCTAGAAGTTTTAGAGCAGTTTGCTGTGGCCATGTGTTGGTAATTGTGGAAAAACACTTCCTATGGTAAAATCACCTAACCATATATGCTCATTTGGTCATCTAAACTTCACACTGTTTTACTCCAAAATTAAAAGCAGATACAAACTGTTAGCAGAAATTTCCTCAGAATTTTGTTTCTTCAAGTAGGATTTCATAACATAGAAGTTATGAACATTATGGCAATAAAGGGCTCATAGATCAAACTAAGTAAGGCATGAAAAGAAGCTTTTGTCTAACCTGAAGCTAGTTTAGCAAGCACAGACTACAGCCGTGATTTAATTATTCAAAGGCCTCCATTCATTCTATTTCACATTCCAAACATTAGGACCTCCATAAAATAACTCTCCTGCCAGCTCACTTTCAGAGCATGGGAAACCTTTCTTCAAAGACAAACATCCATTGCATTGGTCTACTCTTACCAAAGCGCTGTAGAAATTCCTCATAAAGTACCGGTGAGCAACTTTAACAATATATTTGACACGAAAACAAATGGTGTTCTTATTAAGTTTTAAAATTAAGTTTATTTTGAAGAATAAATTCTATCATATTAGTCTGCTTCTTAAGGCCATTCAGAGATATGGTTTGAATGGACAAAACCCACCTGCTCTGTGGCTGTGGAGTCCGTCATGTCCCATCTCTCCTTGTGCTAACGGCCATTTAACAACTCTCTTCAGCCTGTTTAAACTACAAACCCATCAGACTGAAAATAGGATAAACCAAACTGATTAATCTCAATCTAATTTACCTGAATCTGAACAGGTAGAACTAATCTTCCATGTCTGTGTCTAGTCCACTGTTCATTGCTTGTTCAGATTCCTGGAAGTTTTTATAAAGGGAAAAAAATTACTTGACTTCCAAAAACATGACCCAAATTACTAGTTTTCCTGTATTGCGAGAAATACTAGAGAAAGCAATGACTTGCTGTAGTATTCACAGGATCCTGCTTTTTCCTTCCCAGTTTGGTTAAAACTACTGCTGCAGCAGCCACACACCACAGTTCAGTGGACAGCTGGTGACTGAAATGCTATCTATGCTGCAACTGCAATTGCAGCTGTCATCACCTTTGTTTAGTTAGTGAAATGCAATCAAGCTATTTTTGAATTTGCATCAATGTTTTTTCCCTTACTAGGTTGCTTTTTCTTCCCCACACAAATTTGCCATTATGTTGAGACCGTACGTTAAAAAAAAGACAAAGCCACAACTGGTAGTCTTCTGTATTCTGCAGATCTAAGAACTAAATACAGACAGAGCATCTGGACTTCACAGTTCTGTCAGATTCTGTCTGTGGTCCACACGTGTTTGGTGCCCTATCCTGAAGCTTTAATGTAGTCTCAGCAATGTATCACCTCCTCCTCTCCCCTCCTCTAGGTAAGAGCTACAATCGTATCCCAAAATCACCTCCTTTAGGCACATTACAAATAACAAATTAATATTTCTTTCATTTCCCTACTCATCATTAAGGTCCGTCAGTGCTGAGGAATGAGTCTCAGGCTATGGTACTCTGTATTAGTGACAAGTATTATGAACCAGAATCCGTACTCTAAAGCTATGTACTAACTATTCTTCTTTTACCAAGCCAGTCATACACACAGAGGACATTCATACACTGCTAGGACATTCCACTTACAGATTTACTAGTTATATTACTAAAGAAGCCCCATAAACATAACAAATTCCCCCCCCCCCCCAAGAAAGAAAGCTTTATCCCAATGTTATTGTCCAGAAACTGCTGTCTTCTAGTTGTCTTCAGCTAGGGGCCAGTTCCTTCAAAAACAGAACACTGCAAGCAACCTCAGGACATAAAAGACTCTAGTTTGGTAACATTTTACCTTCCCTACCTTCCCCTACAATGCCATGGCGTTATTCAGTCCTTCCCACACCCTCCCTGCTGTGCTACCTCCTGCACTACGCTGCAATAATTGTTAGACCCAGCCAAATTGGATTTAAAAAAACACACACACAAAAATTCCTTAAAAACCTGAGGGAGAGTAAGTTTTCAACCTGTATCAGTTCTATAATCCAGTTCAGGTAATTAAGATGCAAAAGCAGTTGCATTATCCCAGCTGAAAGAATGGTCTAGGACTGGAAGTGAAGAGCTAGGAAGCTTGAGTTATGGCATATTATACCTTGAGATTCTCTCATCCCAGTGAAGGATTTATGAAGAGGGGTAAAGTACAATAAAAGCAAGACAATTCTGTTTTCAAATACTTTAAATCATAGGATGAAGCACATGTTAAACCATATTCCAAGTGCTGAGTATTTTCCTGATCAACATAGACAAGTGCCAAAACAAAATTTGTATCAACCAGAAAAAGACAGAAACAGTACAGCCTTGGGTTATAAGAAGTCCCTATGTAAATAAACAGCAGGCAGAAGAATACAGTATTTTTTCTTAGTAGATGTTTTTGATTTTTGCAGCTTCTATTCCGATGTCCAAGTACCCAGTCAGTATTGGATGGATGTATTCTGGAAAGAGAAGGTAAACCTAGGTGTAATCTGTGTAGGATAACACTATGCGTAATTTCGGCCATGGAAAAACACCCATACTTTTAGACCAGTTTTCTTCTTTTTTTTCCAACAGTGAAAACAAACATAGGAATTAAATCCAAACACAGCAACTCTTCCACTAGTTCTAGAAAATACCTTACGTTGCGGAGGACATCAGGGGTACTTTCTATAAAGTGTACCCTCGCCTGGTCTCAAAACACTACTGGTGTGCTGCCTTACTCTCACTTTCTTACATGTCTCCGCTACCATTTCCAGGGAAGTGGCATCTGTTCCGAGGACAGAAGAAAGATTAATTTTTACAGGGATTTATCCAATCCGATAAACTTGTCTCCTTAACAAGCATTTACACTTAAAGGTTTTCTGCCCTTTTAGCTTGCCAGTTTCCCTAATTTTTCAAAAACTTGGTTTGTCAGGATACTCGTTCGTAGTTACTGAACTTGAAAGTTTTTATTGCAGTTTGTTTTATTCTGCCCCTGACTAAAGCAGATCTCAGGCTTAGTCACTTAGTCACTACTAGTTTCTTTTCACAACTATCCAGCAGAGTCCTACAAATCCACTTGGCTTAAAAAAAAAAAAAAAAAAAAATCTTCAAACACAGTTGAAAATTTTACGATTACCGCTGTAAGAGTGGTATTTTTAAAAGGACAATTCAAATGGCATTATAAAGCTAGGACTAAATCTTGTTTCCTGTATTCACTTCTACTGAAGCCTGTAGGAGATATCGTGGAAGTAAAATGAAAGCACTGTTTGTGTAATAGTTTTAACACTACACTAAAAGCAAAATGAAAACACAAACGTACTCAAACATGCAGCCAGGGTAACCACCAACAAAATACAGAAAAACAATGTGTCTCTATGCCTATAGACCTAAAATTACAAGTCTATCAATATTTCATTTAAAATTTACAAAAAAACTTGCTGTTGGATCTGTGGCGTTTCTCTGGAAAAAAGAAAAAACCGATAACCTGACAAGAGCAGTTTGTAACTACGGCTAAATCAAGATGATGTAACTTGAACAGAGAAAAATCACTCTCTTGTATTGTGTACGCAGTTGCCAGGTGACCACGAAGCGCAGAGCTCTCCTTTCCAAGGCTCACAGGCAGGGAAGGCCACAAATCTGACACACGGGCTCTAAGCATGGTTTGCACAGGATGATTTTCTGGGAAGTCTTGTTTTATCCTCATTGTGAGCAGTGGTGTTTCCATAGGACAGCGCTACCAAAACCAGCATCAGGTGTGTGACGGGTACCCCCTGCCCCTGACCCCTGGCAGCATGGTCAGCACAATGAACGCCATTTTAGAGGGCAAGCAGCCACTCTCTGCGACCGAGCAGGTCATGCACTCTTTCCCCTTCCCTCATTACCAGGCCCAGAAGGTCCCGTGAACCAAGCAGACAAACCCAACAGATCTCCTCCTCCCCTCCCGACCCGGCCCAGGGCTCCCGGGCGCCGGGCCCATCGCTCCCTCCCTCACCGGCCCCGCAGGTCCCAGGCTCCCAGCCAGCCAGGCGCCGTGGGCGACCCCGTCGCAGGACAGGGACGCGCAACAGCGCAGAGCACCGTCCCTAATGCCAAGCCCTAAGCAGGGAATGCGGCCGGAGCTGCTGCAGGACAGCAAGGCCCAGGGTCACCCCCACTGCTGTCTGCTTCCCCAGGGACTGAGGGGTGACTCCTGTTCTTCTGCATCACTTTCGGCTCTGGATTACGTTGGTTATACCGATACAGCAAACCGGGCACTAAGGTTCGACCTGACCTGCAGAGGATCCAGGTTATAGGAAAATGTAAGTTAAGTTGTATCATAAATGCTGCATTATGCTACATACAAATTGCACTATGTTCATTCTGCTGCTAGAAATCTTGTGCCACTCTAACCATAAATTCTGTGCTATACTAATCATAATATCCTGTAAAGAAAATAGAGCTTTAATTTTAACTACAGCTTAGTGCCATCATCATTCTCCCAAGGATCTCCAAAAGAACCTCTCTGTCCTCTTAGTGCTGGGTGACACCGGTGTGGATACAGCAGGACTGAACGCACGGACTCAGTTTGCATGCATGCTGCATATATACGTATCTCGCTACTAAACAGTAGGGATGCCCAAGTCTTAATGGAGACCTCTGACTGGGCCACCCACCTACTTCCTTTCAGGCTCAGGCGAATGCCGGCCAGTCACCTCCTGTATCATGCACATTCTGCGAGTCGAGCACCTTCCCACAAATACCAGACTTGCTGTTTCTGCACAGAAAGTGAACAAAGGGTTCGCCATACAACCAGCCTGAGAAGTTCCCATGAACAGTGTTCCTACTATCAAGCCCACAGACAGCTCAGTTGTCCTGGAAAATCCTGTTTTCACTGTCAGCGTAAAATAAAACACAGGACCAAGAGACTTTCCTCTCTTCTCCAAAAGATGCGGCAGCACTCCAGGAAGGCTGCTGTCACCCCAGTCATGCACCAGTCCACACCCTGCCCCAGGCTGCCAAATCAGTTCTGCTAACAGTTCAGCCTTCCAGATTTAGTGTTAGTTGCAGGACTCCAGCTTCTGACTCATCCTCACCAACAGGACAGCTGCAGAGGTTAAAAACATCTGACAAAGGCATTTTGAGTCACTCTACTACCTAAAGTATAGAATCAGAGTGATTTTAATCAGGGCCTAACCCTTTACCCACTTGAGATAACTCACGTAAGCTAGATACTGCTATACTTAATCACTAGCACAAGAGTTTGAAGAAAAGGCTGCATCATAGAGGAAATTAGAGGAGGTAGACGGACATGCTTTTTACAAGAAAGTTTGGTTAACCCGCCAAATTTTGGATACTGACATGCCAGAAGTGGCACAGGTATTTAAGACTCACTTTCCCAAGCGTTCTGCCAAAGAAGATCCAAACCTGAATACAATACTTATTTGGATGTTGAAGGGTTCTGACTTAGTATCTGCCTCGCTGATCCAGATGAAGCAGCATCAGTTCTGCCTATTTCTTCTATCTTAATATAACCTAGGTTTGCACCAGTGATTTGATGGTTTCTGCTCATCCCTGAGCAGCTGTTGATGAGAACAATATGCCCATTTACTAATACAAATCTATCTATACCGACTCAAACACAGCACAGAATTCTCACCTCAAAACCTCTTCTACCCTGGCAAAAATGGACTGTGTTAGAAAATGCTGCTATTAAATACAAAAGTATTACTACATACAAGACTGTGGGTGTATGCTGGTCTACTATTTAGATACTGATCTGAAACTGGTAAAGAATACAGAGATATTGCTATGAATCAACTGTTTACTCAAGATTTTTTTTTAAAGCTATATATAGGCGGTGACAGACAACACTAATTTAGCTACAGTGCTAGTGAATGAAACATGCCTGTTTTCCTTTTCTCCACTGTGGGATCACAAGATCTGGGATTCTTGCTTAACAGCAGCTTAAGTTCAAGGCTCTGCCAGAGCAAGCATTACTCCTAAAGTACGCTCAATAATCCTGAAGAGTCCACTGCGAAAAATGCAACTTGTGAACTACAGACAACTGTAAGTTTGTTAGTATTTTTAGATCAATAACCACTGAGGTAAAGCAAGAAGAGGTGGCAACCTCTATTTTGCAAATATACAGTGTTTTATACCACAACATTCCGAAAGAATAGTTTTGTTTTAGATGAGGATTATCCAATGAAAGTCACCTACCTCTCAGAAAATATAACTTACTAGCTGAATCGTCTCTTAACAGGCACGTATCCTCTTTTAGGCTCCTTCATTTCACAATGACTTGGAAAACACACCCAGATTCTCCCCAAGTCTCAGAGAATTTGTTTTATACTGCCTGCCCTAATGACAAGTCATCTTTTGATCTTTCCTCCCTACAAAACGCCAGGCATTCTACAGGAGAACATTTCAGATTTGCTCCCAAACATGCTCTCAATAAATGTGACAAATGCTAATTTTCAGATTAAAAGCTTCCAAGTAAGATTTCAGTTAAAAACCAGGGGCTACTTGATTTTGGGGTGGTAGTGGAATGTGTTCAGGCCAAATACATCACAAAATTTTATGTTTGATTTTTACTGTTAATGACTTAACACATCGGTATCTTAGCATCATAATTTGATGCACTCTAAAAACATTTATAGGCAGATGGACTGCAAGGAATGTGAACAAGGAAAGCCAGATCATGCTGTAGGGAGGAACACATCGTTCTGGCATACTAAAAATAAAAAGAAAGCATTAACACACCATATGCTGTGCAACAGCAAACAGCGTTATTTAGAAGGGTTCCAATAAAAGCTAACGATGGCAAAAGTTCAGACCTACTAAAAAAAACATGGAGGTGACTTAAATCAGCCACATGCTTAACTGCATAAAATAAACACAAGTTTTATCTAACAATTTAGTTTCATTTTACACAAGCTTTAGGACAACATAGACCCAGTTAAAGAGTTTTCCTTGTTAACAAAGTTACTAACCATGCCAGACAGGAGTTGAAATGTAAGTCGTGAGGAAAATTTTCATGTGCACACACAGCCCATGACTATTTTTTCTTAAATGACTGACTTGTCTTGCACCTCAGCTGGAGTATCTTTCTATGGAGTAAGTTCTGTTTTAACCTCTGTAATAGCACTGTGCAGATGCACAGTCTCTCTCAAGCTGTATGAGCAAAGCAGTAAAAAAGGGAGAAGGTCTTCACTAAAGCAAAGCGAACCGAACCCCAAGCTGCCATTCTGAAGCCTTTGCTTTTGTACATGGCAGAACTCCATTCACATTCAACAGCAAGAACTAGAATACGTCTCTCGCCACTCATTCAGAGCAACTGTCGGACCACAATAGCTTACATTCACTGAATGCTTTCCCGTCACCACTGCCTGCTTCTGCTTTAACTCTACTTCCAACACAAACAGAAAACTCAAACAAAAAAACCCAAGACTCACTTTTCAACTCATAACTCATGGCACACTTTTTCGAGGAATCCCATTCCTCTTTTCCTACATTCAAGCACACAGAATGCCTACTAGCCCTTCCCAACAGACACTCCTGCCCCACTCTTGCTTTCTCCTACTACTTTACCCATCTTTTAGTTCAAAAACAGCTAACAAACCAGCTACGACTGCAAGCTAGAACATGCTGAACCAACTGCCATGAACCAGAACAACTTCAGGCACAGCTGAAGGTGAATGGGAAACAAGGAGTAAGGATATTAGTTCAACTTGCTTACACCAAAGCTGCCCCCTCATTGTTACATAGAGGCCAACAATGCTCAGCTCCCAGATCAGTCTTTTTCCTTGCTTAGATAGATCCAAGAATTCTGGTACTGTTTTCCTCTTAAAATTAAATGGACTGATCTTACTCTTCAGCCATGCTTTTATATGTCCAAGATGTATCTGCTCTAACTCTTCATTGATCAAGGCCACCAACCCCAGCTTCAACTTTGTTCCCATCAACATTGGTTTTCCAAACTCTGAAAGAAAAAAAAGGCAACTCAGCAATTTCTTGTAGGCAAAAACACCTTTGCCCTATACCAAACTGCCACTTCTTTTGAAATAATTAAATCTTTATTCAGTGTGAAACAAAATTAAAATAAAATTTAAAACTGTATGATCCTATTTATTACATAAGGAATTATCCAAGTTAAGTTCAGGTTATTCAAAGAATGTGAGAAGGAGACTGCTACGGGCACAAACAGGGAAATGAGGATACCTAATGACAGTACTGATTAACCTCTAGCTGCCCTTGCGCTTCAGCATTGCTGAAAGGACAACTGAGTGGATGGCTCTCCAGTAGTTTGCTTGTTCTAAGTGTAGATAATATACAGTGTATGAGGGCTTTGAACTTCAATCACTGATAACACAGATTTGTTGATCAACATCAACATGGATCAAAAATAGGCTTCCTAACACTGTATTTTCAAATACAGAAACATGATACATTGAATGTATCAAAATTCAAGAGAAAAGTAAATTTTACACTACATTTAACTTAATTTTTGTCCTCTTAGTTGTTCAGTGTTTTTATGGGAACCTTTGTAGGCTATCAACCTCATTATCCAAACAGCCTGAGCAGCAACAGCTTCATATCTGTTATGGGAAGGAACGTGGTCCTCTGATGACTAAAACTGTGAGGCCACCAAGTTATTTTTCTACTCTTTCAGCAAGGCACACTATTTTTTATAAAGTCCCTCAAAACCCTCTAATCTGTGAAGGCTCCAAACCCCATTACAATGAATACTTTAATTGTACCATGAGTTTTTAATAAATAAAGCTTTTCAAGCTAATCCAGAAAACAGAGCTGGCACTTTAAAATTCTGTAGGGAACTGAATGATCCCAGGTAACAATACCAAAAACATACAAAAAAAGATGTCTTCATTTAAGTACATTCTATCCTTACTTGCTAAATTACAGCCCCATACAACTAGTACGTAAAAGATTAAACTCAAGTTACACAACGTTCTTTCTCAATATTTCAGATAAAGCATTAAGTAGCAGAGCAATACTTAATGTAGTATATCTTTCAGGAAGTGAATATTTTCCAAATGAGTAACAAAAAAAGCTAACTCTTCAATTTCCACATACTGAGATTACTGTGCTATCAGTATTGTGTGACTACTAAAAGATTTTTCTACCATTTTGAGGTTCTTTGTCTCAAGGCTGAACAAATGCCATTTCAACACTTCATGATATCAACTTGAATGCTTAAAAATAAACACATTCTCAAGAACAGCAATTTAGAATAACCATATGTAGGTACTAAGAATTAGTGTCACGTAAGGCATAATTCCAGAATGCCATGAAGAATAAGCTTTTTTCAGTCAGATATCTGACACTGAAAAATACACATCAGAACACATTAGAACTGATCAGGTTAAGCTTTTTTTTTTTTTTTAATTTAAAAAAACTCAAAACATTAAGACTACCAAAAACTGCACTGGTACTATGCAGTACGGGGCAAGAGCAGTCTTAGTGAGGTCCCAAAAGTCACTCCATACTTCTCAGCTGTATGCATTCATTACTGCTTTCATATAAAATTATTTACATCTCACATTGGTAATAAGAAAAACCAACACACTGTCAGAACTCCACTATCTGCATCAATGTTGGTTGAAGACCATGAAAAATGATTGATTATTATTACCAAGCTAAAAAAATAGTGAGTTAGAGCTCAGGGGAAAATTAAAAATCTTTACAGGAATTTTCTCTACACTCTTAGGAAATGCTGAATAGTACTGACTCTACACTAATTAACTACTACGCTCATTGTCACATCTTTATGAGGAAAGACATTAATATTTCACCTGAAATACCTGAGTAACCATGTATAAATAAGGAATTCTAAAGAGCAGTAACACAAACCACTGCTAGATATTCTTATTTATTAAAACCAAAATATGTCTTAGAAGTCCATACAGCTGGCAGTTCCAGGTGGACACCAGTATACTCCTCAGTAAGCTGAACACAATCACACAATTTTAAACTATCTAAAGTTTTGTGTTTTAGCATCACTCAGTAGCTATGGTTACTCACTGCCTCAATAGAGCTGTAAATGCCTCATTTGCTTCTGTTTAGGATCAGTAACTTCCTTCTAAAGGGTTTTCTTTCCCTGAAAATTCAAGGGAAATATTTCAGTAGATCTTAAAAAAGCCCAGCATTAGCAGAAAAAGGGTGAGGGGAAACTGGGATTTTGTAGCACTTAACTCCTCCAAAGAATCATGGAATGCTTCCTTCATCATGAAGTAAAACCTATTTACATAAAAACAGAGCAGATCTATGGAGATAAAACAGGGCAAGTGAAGAGATGATTACTGACACATCCTAACACCTTATTAGTTAAACTGCTTTTGAGTTGAGGTATTATCTCAAGCAGGAAATACATCCTGCGTAAAGTGGACATCAGAAACAAGTTTCTAGTATCCTTCACTTAGTAACTGAAAGGCAACAGTAAATGTCATCCCATGAACCACTGTGTTGCTCATGAACACAACTAAGTTTTAAAGCAAACAAACATGACAGTAATAAATTACACATGCTTATACCTGAAGCATGGATGATCTTTAGGTTGCCAGAGTTATAAATCCAGGTCTCATTTATTAAAAACATGCACTAAAGTGATGTTAAAAGATGCAAAGTGATGCAAAGTGAAATTTTTCATTTCAATTTAGATTAAGTAGATTGTGAGACTTTAATTTAAGATCATATTGATTAAAAAGGACTTCATCACATCTTGAATACAAAAACCCTGGACCTGAGAAGAAAGGCACATATAGCAAACGAGAGGGGGGAACTGGAAACAGTACACAGAAGAGCATGTAATGGTTGCCATGTTGTTGCATCCTTAGATCACCAAGGCTGCAAGCCAGGCAACGTTTCTATGCAGAGGTGATACCTTTTATTAGGCTAACTAACAGGTGGAAAAAAGACCTGATGTGTATCTGGGCACATAAGCTCTCTGAGGTCACCGTGTGACCAAAAGCTTGTGTGGCATCCTGTCCCATTATAAGCCAGTCTATATAAAAGATAATTACCTCTCTCAACAAGCCTCATCCGACATATACTATTATACCACATGCAGTTTCTGCAAAGAGATCTCCTTCCCCTCTACACTGCCCTAGTGAGGCCTCGTCTGGAGTACTGTGTCCAGTTCTGGGCTCCCCAGTTCCAGAAAGCTGAAGAGCTACTGGAAAGAGTCCAGCGGAGGGCTACAAGGATGGTGAGGGGCCTGGAACATCTCTCCTACGAGGAGAGGCTGAGGGAGCTGGGCTTGTTCAGCCTGAAGAAGAGAAGGCTGCGAGGGGACCCAATATATACTTAACAAATATCTGA
>Ga0065711_1011880_pt1 | contig 15804 bp, 17 predicted proteins | sample Hoacrofraction12_FD_59098 | JGI IMG/M metagenome (GOLD analysis project Ga0065711, IMG submission 59098) | Hoatzin crop microbial communities from Cojedes, Venezuela - Epithelial fraction 12 v2 (version 2) | ecosystem: Host-associated > Birds > Digestive system > Esophagus > Crop | place...
GGGGTTCCTGCGTGAGGGTGCGGGGGGGTGGGATTCGGCCGTGGGTTACCCCCACGGGAGACCAAGCAGGGTGTTGGACGCCACAAAACTCCTAATTTCATGCAGAACTCCTAATTTCATGCAGGAATGTCCCGTTTCTCGCAATGTTTAACCTCGGCCGGCGTCGGGGAGCTGAGCCCTTTGGCCCTGGCAGCCTCCGACCCAAACCCGGCTGCACGAAGGGTTCCTGGGGTGGGGGTGGGGGTCCTCAGCCCTCTCCCCTTTTCCGAGCGGCGTCCCGGGGTTGGAGCGAGCGTAAACGGTCGGGCGATGCTTCCTCTTGGACGGCCGCCCGCGATCCCGCCGGCGATGTTTAGCAAACACCGGCGTCTTCGTTCCCCACCCTCCTGACCGAAAACACCCTGAGCGTCACCCGGTGACGCAGAGGTGAGCACGGGGTGCGGGGGCAGCGGGAAGGGCGTTGCGGGGGTGTGAAGCCCCCAGGCAGAGCCATTAGTGATAGGACAAGAGTAACTAGTGACAGGACGAGAGGCAATGGCCTCAAGTTGCGTCAGGTGACGTTTAGATTGGATATTAGGAAAAATTTCTTTCCTAAAAGAGTGGTCAGGGATTGGACCAGGCTGCCCAGGGCAGCTGTGGAGTCCCCATCTCTGGAGGGGTTCAAAAACCATGTGGATGTGGCACTTCGGGACATGGTTTAGCAGGCATGGTGGTGTCGGGGTGATGGTTGGACCTGATGATCTTAGAGGTCTTTTCCAACCTTAATGGCTCCGTGATTCTACGATTTCTTGCCCCACCCTGGGCTGTAGCACCAAAGCACTCCCCAGCCGGCATGGGAGCGCGGGGGGCATCGTTTCCAGGGATCCCATGCTCCAGCCCCCTCGGGTGCCAGAGGACAGCTCTCCCCCCGCTTTTGGCCTTGTCAGCCCACACAGATTTGTGCGCTGTGTGCGCTTGCAGCCCAGAAAGCCAACCGTACCCTGGGCTGCATCAAGAGCAGCGTGGCCAGCAGGGCGAGGGAGGGGATTCTGCCCCTTTACTCTGCTCTCGTCAGACCCCACCTGGAGTCCTGCATCCAGCTCTGGAGCCCCCAACATAGGAAGGACAGGGATGTGTTGGAGTGGGTCCAGAGGAGGCCACGAAGATGATCCGAGGGCTGGAGCACCTCTCCCATGAGGACAGGTTGAGGGAGCTGGGGCTGTTCAGCCTGGAGAAGAGAAGGCTGCGGGGTGACCTTAGAGCAGCTGCCAGTACCTGAAGGAGCCTACAGGAAGGATGGAGAGGGGCTTTTCACAAGGGGGTGAAGTGATAGGACAAGGAGGAACGGCTGTAAACTAAAAGAGGGCAGATTTAGATTAGATATTGGGAAGAAATTCTTCACCATGAGGGTGGTGAAACACTGGCACAGGTTGCCCGGAGAAGCTGTGGCTGCCCCCTCCCTGGCAGGGTTCAAGGCCAGGTTGGATGGAGCTCTGAGCAACCTGATCTGGTGGAAGATGTCCCTGCTCATGGCAGGGGGGGTTGGAACCAGATGATCTTCAAGGTCCCTTCCAACCCTTACCATGCTATGATTCTATGTTTCTATGTGGCAGGAACAGAATAGCAGCGAAAGGTTTTGCTTTTTGTGTTCTACAAGTCAGATACGAGCTCCCGTCCCCAGGACAACTGATCTATCATTTTTCAGAGAGATTAGGTATTTACTCCCAAACCCTCCATAATCACAGCAGTAATGTGGAGCTGCGCAGGCATTTTGAGATCTGGCCTGAACAAGTAAAACACTTCCAGGTTGTTCAGACAACAGCGGTTGGTATCAGTTGCTTCATGTAAATGCTGGCAACATAACCAACTACTCCATGACTTCGATAATCTATTCAGATCTAAATATAGTTCAGCTCACCACTTACCGTAGTATTAAACCACTGAAATCAACAACGTTATACTTTTATTATAACAGAATAATATTCTGGGAAACATGGACATTAAATACTCCCTGTAGGTCAGTTGACTCGTATCAATTATTTCAATTCAACTGTTTGCATGCGCGGTCAAGCTAAAATGGTGAACGTTCACAAGGCGTGTGTCACAGGCACACTGCTGCCATCACCACCGCCCGCAGAGCAGACACGCCGCGACACACCGATCTCTGTTTATCTGAATTTGTGTGCATTTCAAATCGGCTGACACAAAGGGGGAAAAAGCACTTTTTTGCACAGCAGGAAATTGTTTAAATACATTCTATTAGAATCTTGTGATTACATTCTACCCTGAAGAAACTGAAAGGGTAGTGGATCTTCAAAAGGAAAGACAGGCAGAAGGGAACTTTGAACAAAATATTCTATTCTATAATGATACTACTTTTTTTCTTTTTTCCTAGCAGTGTTAGCCTGCCTTGCATTTTAAAATGGAATATTTCCGGTCTCAGCTGGATGTTGCTGTAGTCCACAAATGTTTTCATGGATACAGAGCAATTTATTTGAAGGGAGTCTGCCTGCTAACACATTATTATCAGAAGTCAGCCTTTTCATATTTACTTGCAGTTAGTATTCAAAATGCCACGTGAAAAATTACTTTTGTGTTTACTTCATAGCTCCTCGCCCTGGGAGGAAGGCAATGCCTGACACCGCACGGTTCCATTAGCTCACGCCATCTGTTAACCAGCAAAGATGCCACACACGAAACAGGCACTCGCTGGAGCGAGCAAACTCACGTGCCGTCCTGGCGAGTGATGGTGTAGCCGTACTTCGGGTACTTGACAAAAGACACGTTGACCCCAACGAGGGGAGTTCCATCTGTAGTCACCACTTGGCCTCTTATAAGAGACACAAGGCTGAAAAAGAGAGATAATTAAAGGTGTTAAAAGTTAAAGCAAAGTTACATTGTTCATAAACTGAGTAGTGGAACACTTGTGCCTCATTTACTCTAAATCCAATTTACTCCAAAGATTTTTAGAATGCTGAAGATGCCACGGTATTGCCCAGCTCCCTCTATATGCTTACATAGATGCTTATCCATGCAGCGAGAACGGGAGTTAGTGCCTTCCTCGTCTAACGAGGCTGTGTCTCATTGCCTAACGAGGCTTTGCGGAGTAGAAAGCTACCTCACATTCATCCAAGCCACAAACGTGGCCCTGAAGTCCCACTGAGATGACGACCGGGCACTTCTCAGAATCCTCCCTGGGTACAACAGTGCGTCTGTCGATGCCTAATACACCGAAAAACATGGTGTGACGCCGCGCTGCTTTTTCATACAACCAGTTCTCCAAATTTAGGTTCATGTTCCTTCATTTTACAGAGTGACTGATGTTTGTACATTGCATTTAGTCCTGACTTGTAACCCTTGCTCTTCGCTTTGCCAAGGGGAGAAAGGCTGTGGTTTTAAGGCCAGCAAAATGAAGTTTTCTTAGCCAACAGGTCAAGCAACTTTGCTGAGCCCAGAGGAGACGCAGAGGGTTGTTCCTGTCAGAGGCACGCTCAGTCTCTCGCTCTTTCGGGAGTGCTCTGGTGCTGCCCCGTGCACGGCGGCAGAAAGGGCTGCTGGCCGCGTCCTCCGCCTCCCAGCATCGCCGGGACCGCAAGAGCGCGGGCTGCATCCCCGTACCAGAGAACATCTCTTTTCCTTAGTAACATCAGGGATTGTTTTCACTTCTTTTCTATGAACTCCAAATTATTCCAGGTGCTATGGTGCAAATTTCTAACTGCATTATACTGGCTACTGAACAACTTCTTCCTATTTTTATTCCAAACAAGGTGTAATATTTTCTTCAGCATTACATAAAAGAAACTAATAAATGAAAACGAGCCATTTCTGTTACTTTTCTTTTAGAAGTTTCAACCATTTCTTGACCCTCCAGATCGAATTTTAACATCCAAAAATCAACATTTTGTAACAGAATATGGAATTTCATAGAAATCGATACCTGCTGAGAAAATCTACTTGGGAATACCTTGGACCACCGTAATTGTCTTGGCATTATTCATTTTGTTTGGGTTATTTTATGTCACAAACACACAGAAATAGTTGCAGGAAGATAGTCACTGCAGCTTCCATAGGGTGACAGTGCAGAAAGCAGATCTAGAAGAGAACTGAATGTTCATGACTTAATTTTTTTCTACTTTCAGTTTTATTACTTCAGGAAATGTATTATTTTGGCCATTAATCTTCCTTTTTATTTCTAAAATCCCAAATATGGAATACAATGGATATTAAAACTTGTAGCTAAAATCTGGTTTTATAAGAAGTAATATGTTGACTAATAGTCTCATAGAGGATTTTTTTTGTAATCTTTTAAAAGTGTAACTGACAAATTAAGTGATGCATTAGGTACTTTTTTTTAACACAGAAGTTCAATGTGTAAAAACATTTAGATGTTTTTTTTCCTGAAAATTTAATCTCATTCTGCACAGAAACAATCAGCACGATCGAAATAATTTTGTAATCAGTATATTTTTATTATTTATTGCTTTATCAGGGTAAGAAGTAACTTCTTTTTCTCACACTAGTACTCAAAAAAAATCATAACCGTTATTTTCTCCCACTTTTTCATCTCTATATATGGAATAAGAGGTTGAGCCATTATCTTTCATGGTAGCTACCTCTTGAGACTATGGCAGCTTCAGTATACATGAAACTTGAAGTCTAACCCTATGGCACTTTTAAAAAGTCAAAAATCTTAGTTTTAAAACTTTCAATGTGACACTATACATCAGTTTTGCCCAAAATTGGTACCAAAAATAATAGCTGAGCTGCAGAATTCTCTAAAGCACCTTCACACCTTAGAGGCTAAGGCCAATTTAAAAATGTCATTAATATGCCATTTGCAAAGATATGTTAAAATACGTGATGTACTTCAGATGAAGAAAATAGAACTAAGACTCCTGCCACCAGGAATCCCTGAAAACATATTTAAAAAAAATAATCTAAAATTTCAAATGAGCTTTTTTCAAAGGAGCCTCAGGATTGAAGTCCCCAGCTCCCGCTTAGTCTAGAGCTCTAATTATTAGGCTGTTTTGAAGACTCCAACCCACCTCCGTACATAAACAGCCCGATTATTTCTAATACAATTTCTAATATTTCTTGCATGGTGCAAGAATGTCTGCATATCACTACACTTGTCTAGAAATTTGGAATGATAACCTTTTGTAAATTACTTCAAGATCTAGGAACAAAGTGTTGGATCACGTTAATTACACATTAATTATCAGATGACAGTGGACTACAGATACAGGGAATACACTCATTTTCATTCTGGGTAGCTTAACGAGTCAACAGCTCAAGCACCCGTTAACATACAATACGTAGCAGGAACCTGCTTGCCCCTCTTCACTCCAGGAAATTTTGCTGACCGTAACATCTATAGGGCAGCATTTACCAACCGGCCTGTGGACTATATGCTTTTTATGCTGTAGCCTGTATTCCTTTTCGGACATATTATTCAGCCTCATGAATTAGTAAGCGCCTCGTCTTGCCTCCCTTTTCATGCAACATTGCAGAAAATCGTGAGAAATTCCCTATTTTATTTTTACAGTGCTGATAAGAAAAATCACAACAAATTTAGACTAAAACAGAACAAATTCCTTCCATTTTTTCCAAACAACTTCATGCGTGTATGTATAGAGTATTTAATAGAATAGATGAAACTCTGTGTTATATAGAGTAGGAGCCAACAGGGCTATTCTGATAGAATATGGAAATGGTTGTGCTATTTGAGCATCACCGGAATGAATGCGATGGGGACCTGCCTGGTGCATCCAGAAACATCACGATCCTTATTTTACAGACCAGTATTTAGTGACTTGCTCTACATCACCCAGTAAGCCTATAATGAAATCCTGACTGAAAAAACAGTTTCTGGTCATGAAGTCCAATCTGTTGGGCGTTATCCCAAGTGAAGTTCTTCCTTCAGTTTTAACTTTAGCAATATGAACATAATTAACACATTGATCAATTTCTTAGCATCGTTTCATGGAGGCATATTTAAATAATATTGATAAACAGGAACACTGCTCTTCTTGTAAGCACACAATGGCATCAAATATCAACTAATGATATGCTGGCTTTTAGATCGATGATAAATATATAATTAATAATCATAGGGAGAACAGACATGGAAAAACAAGAAGAAAACGAAAACCTAGTCAGATGTATTGATGATGCAAGTAAAACACATACATGGAATAAATAATAAATCCCCCTAAAGTCAAACTATTTTTAAAATAACTTGAAATGTTATTCCACTACTGAAACTTGTGTTAAGGGCACTAAATAAAATGCGATCTCTTTCTGACTGGATACCAGTTTGCATTTTCCCTTGTTCTAGACTGCAGACTTCATAAAATAGAAATCTCAGAAGCTCCTACTCGGTGGAAGGAACCTTCTTCTAGGTGCAGTCAGTATGTTAAAAGGCTAATAAAACTCAGTGTTACAAAATAAAGGTGCCACAGAGTGCCCTCAGTGGGCACGATGCCTGAGATGGAAACATGTGAAGTGCCTGAAAGCAGCACCTCACGTTAAAACATGAATAAAGCCTCTGGGAGAAACTTTCCCGTACACCGCAACTGCACAGATACAGCGTCCTATTCATAGATGCTACCTGCTGTTGAAGGGATTTTCTCCCGGGATGATATGAGTGCTGTCCTTCCCCACCAAGAGCTTGATTCGGTCGTAGAACGACTTCACAGCCGGCGACCCGGAGTGGCTCTGCTGAATGATGTCGAGAGGGTCACGCGAACCCCGGCACAGCAGGCTGTTCTGGCAAGTCGACTGGAGGCAGCAGTCTGGGTCCAGGCAGTCAACCAAGCCATCTGCAAGGCAGGAATCAAGACTCAGCCGGCTGCACAGCGCTATCGAGCAGTAATATCTGATGGACATCTTAAGGCACCGGGAAAAAACGTTAATGCTTACTCTTCATAACATTTCCACGCCATAAAGCTGGTAATTGAACCAATAACGCAATGAGGATGAGACTTTCTCGAGTGCGCTGGTTGAACAGCGTCACTCTTGCAATTAATTTAAACCAGTGTTAGGTGGAAATCAAGCCCAAAGAAATCTGTTAAGGATTGAAATTAGGAAGAAGGAATAGCAGGAGGAGTACAGGATTTTTTTGTCTAGGTTTTTTTGTTTGTTTGTGTTTGTTGTTTTTTTTTTTAATCTTTCCAACTGTTTTACAAAGTTTTTAGATTTCCTTGCTGGGCTACAAGAAACTCGGGAATCATGCTGTTTAATCTCTTTTGTTCTGTTCAAGGAGATGGGGGAAGGAGATGGGGGTGACAGAGTAAGTTATCATTAGCTAAGTAAAATAAAAATTACATTCTACACATTTTGGCAGTTAGTAAGCAAGTGCTGCTGGAACTCCCACCTCACATAAATACCAGAATCAGAACTCGTTCGCATGCTTGGATAAGGAAGGATCAGTCACAAAGCTGGCAGGTTAAGTCACCATATTACATATTAGGTTGACCATCAAGAATATTTCTTAAGAAATATTTTTTGAAGAAATCAGAAGTTAAACACCAGAAATTAAAACAGAATCCTCAATGGGGAGACTGATCTGTGTATTTAGACAAATCACAACTGACTGTTCTTAGCACATACAGTAACAACTTCTAGCATCGTCCTTTCCTTTGGTATCGTAATTTAACTGAAATCCGTTCTCGCAATGGAGTTCTACTGTAAGTTAGAAATTAATAGCTGTTTACTTGAAAATATTATCATCGCTAACAATTTGGAAACATTTCTTCATCTGCTTCGGCAAGAATCAGGCATTCAGTCTGTCATCTACTTAACTCTGTAAACTTTCAGAGACTCCTGAAGGCAAATTAATCTGATTTTTGAATGCAAATATGGCTTGGGCACCTACTGAATATTATACACAAGACATGATATTCCAGTAGGTTAGCTGACAAAAGTACCTCAGTGCAAGATCGTGACTTCTGTATTTTGAAGATTTTCAAACGCACAACAGACCAGCATTGCCCTACGCAGTAATAACTGGAAAAACAACAACAACAACAAAAGAAAAACCAACCCAAACCTATCAAAAGGTGTCTTATTTTACAATTAGCCTTGTTTCCAATGGATTTGTGTGTGCCTGAAATGACTGTCTCTGATTTAAAACCAAAATTGCCGAGGTATGCTGACGATGTGTCACTCAGCCCTCTAAGGAAATTTAAGTTAGACAAACCACCCTGTTGCGAGAGCTATACATTGCTTGAAGGTCAGTCGCCTATTCCCATTAAGAGCTCCATTCATCTTGAGATCCTTCCCAATGCGGCGGTAGGAATTCTCTTTTCTCCTACAGTCCGTTTCCCACCCCGTTTATATAATCATCNCAAGGACACCATTAGCTTNGGATTATAACTCAAGNNAGCTTTCCTNCTAAGCTCGGAGAACTTTTTCTTGGCATCCTGCGCTCCTTCTCAGGTCATGACACCTCTACAACTCTGACCTTCAAGCTGCCCACTGTTTAGTCCGCTCAGTTCTTCCATTCAGATGATCACCAGCCAAGAGAACAACAGAAGCAAAACACCGGTTATAAATTGCCCCCTTTGACAAATTTACATTTACCCGTTCAAGCTGCATGGTATTTTTGCTATGCCTGTGATTAGTGGTGAGCATATGTTGCGGCTGTAATGACCTCATCATGCAGCAGATTATGGGCTGCCATGACCGAACCCTTTTGATGACACCGTGACCTTCCAATTGGCATATCAATCTCTCCGCGTCCTGTCAGTCATGCGAATCACATCTCTGTGCTCGCAAGCCCCCTTGGATATAGTCTGACATTGCAATCTTCAGTAAATTACCCTGTCACTGCCAATCTCGCCGTTATCTCACAAACAATCAAGCAGGCAATCAAACTGCACTGAATTGCCAGTTCAGGATCTGGGAGGCTCGAAACATCTCCATTCAGTACCAGGGAGAAACCTGTGCACGATTCCTTTCATGTTTTTATGCAGTTCTGTGAATTCGGACTGGCACCCTTCCAGATGCTTACAAGAATATTTCGAAAAGACAGGCGTGTATCATAAACATACGTGTAGACATGATTTAGTTGTTTGGAACATTATTACTTATAATATATATTTTATATATAATTATGACTTATAATATAAGTCTATATCGCCCCATACTAATTTATTTCCAGACAGCAGGATTCGGCAGTTCAGATACTTCTACCTTACGCCAACCAGTTGATCCAGCACATTGCAACAGCAGAACCGAGGTACAGATCTGTTCGGCACACCCAGCCGGACCCTGGGCACTGCTGTTTGCATCCACAGCTGCATTGCTGCTGCTGCTGACCTTGTTGCTCTGAAATCTCTGACTCTATACATGAAAGAGCATTGACTATTGTCAGAATATATTTGTTTCTACTTCATGTCTGCCTAATTTGCTAACCAGATGTATTACCACAGACTGGCTGCGGTTGGCAGGGCTCTCTGGAGGTCACCCGGTCCAACCCCCTGCTCGAGCAAGGCCACCCAGAGCTGGTTGCCCAGGACCATGCCCAGGTGGCTTTTGCGTATCTCCAGGAACGGAGACTTCTCAGCCTCTCTGGGCAACCCGCTCCAGGGCTGGGGCACCCTCACGACAAAAATGTGTTTCCCAGCGTACATTTGTGCCTGGGGCTCTTCCTCCCCGGGTGCCGGACCTTGCACCTCAGGAGGTTCCCATCAGCCCATTTCTCCAGCCACACCGTACCGTACGCACATTGTACATATGAGGTGAATCATTGCAGAATCCTTTAGTTGCATTAGACTCAGTTGATTAAAACAAGGGCTAGAAAAAACGTACCTTCTGTAAGAGAAAACTCTGCCATACGCATGAATTTTAATTAGAATTCAGTACTTTGTTTTTTAATATATATTTCAGAGCTTGTCGTCTTCCAGATTTCCTCAGGCACACTGAATTATTTATATGGTTAATTCAATGACAAAAGCCTCACCATTAGCTTCACCAAGACACTGCTGCTTTTCATAGCACGCACATCTGAGTCTGAAGTGGCCGGTTCGCGGCTCTCAAACTCTGTGTGCTAAAGGGAAGAGACTGCCCGGGGAGTCAACCAGGTGCTGAACCTCCTCCAACAATTTGAGACTAAGAGAAGTCCTGACTTAGCCTTAACTGAGAAGAAAGAAATAGCAAATTTTGATCTGATTTAAACTGGCAGCACAGGATTAGCTCTCCATCGCTATTCGTGGTTCTTCTGAATTCCCGAATCCTTTCAGAACCAAATCAAGTGATGCGGTATTCCTCTTGAAGGCTTCACTTCTGCTAATGGATACACACGCTTCTTGTCATTCTGTGAACTGTTCTACAAGCTTTTTGGCAGACTTAACTATACAGCAAAAAGAAAATTTTAAAGTATTCCATGCAAGTAAAAGAATCTACTTGTGCACGCCGTATTTTAAGCTGGCTCTCTTCTTGTGTTCCCCTTCAACATCATTACAAGGCCTAAAAAGCACTCAGTAGAAACAGTGATATATTTTACTGCTAATCTATTTAGAACCTCTCATCATCAGTCTTCCTTCACCACTGAATATATTTCTTATCACCTTCAGGTGACTGGATTCCAGAATTGTGCCACCCTTTTCTTTGGAAAGTGGGCGCTTGAGCTATTGGTGTTTTTTTTTAACTCCTACGAGTCAATTATCTTTAATTTCCACCCTTCAAACACTTGCAGGTTGTGCTTTCAGGTTCAATTCGTGATGCACATTAGAATGAGTCAACTTTGCCCCGATACCCGGCTGCCTGAGAAAACGCTTTCCGCCCCCCGCCGGGGACAGCTCTGCTTCCAGCCCAGAACTCCTGAGCACACGCTCAGCAGAGGGCATCCTTACACTTCACTGGCTTCGGGAGCTGGGGACTCTCACAGCGCAATTCCTGGAAATCTTTCTTCTTCCAATAAACATTTCAGACGGATGATTAAAATGGAGGCGGGGGAGGGCGGGGGGGGGGAACAGCAGCTACTATGAGCCCTGAGGGCAAAAGGGCCTTTGATCACTCTAAGGGCAAATTAGTTAATTTATCATGATCCGATTTTAATTATGTGTCGTATTAATATACCCAAGGTGAAAGAATTAGAGATGCTCTATCAGATTATCAAAAGAGTAGGCCTTCTCTCTGCCAACACAGAAATATTTTAATTGAGCTCTAAAACTGCACGCAGAACTGTTTCCACAGACAGGCTACTCCACAGCCCAGTACATCTTCTTATCAGGAAGTTGTAGCTAATATCTAGCCCAAATTTTCACTTTTGTAGCTTGATCTGATTGCTGTTAGCTATATTGGTGTACCTCATTCAAAGTGATTCCTCAGAAGTTCCTGATGCTAACAAGAAAAGAAATGCTTCTAATCCTGTTCCAGCTCTACTCCTCATCTGGCCAAACTGGAAAGCCTCTCTGCAAACTGGCGGGATATCCATTAATATCACTGGCTTTTATTAAAAAACGCAAGCACAACGGTGTCTTCAGAACCACAAACCTAAACCAAAGCTGTCTTTCAGGAAAAGCTGGATTGTAAATCCCAAATTGCGGTACAGCAGAATAAACCTGGCTTCTATGTAAGCTGGCTGTGTCTCTGAACGCCCAAAAAGCTCCTGGATGAGGTTTTGAAGCACCCTGGATCATGACATTGGTAGAGCCACAGCCCCACGGCCCTTGCCCGCTCAGGACCCCCGTGCTGCCCAGAGCTCCAGCAGTTGGGAAAATCCTTGTCCCTAGGAGCACCACTGGGAAGAAACCACCGGAGGCGTAGCTCCAGCTATGGACCGAGTGCATGGTGGTCCTCCAGAACCCACAAACATCGGTGCATTACTGACGCTCCAACTTCAACCCACATGTGACTTAGAGCAGAGCTGACCTAGAGGGCTCCAAGATGAAAACAATCCTGAAAAAGAAAATGCTTGTTCGGTTCCAGCGCGCACACGGACACCTCCGCAGCAACTGGTGGCTTTTTAAAGCACGGAGTTCGCAGTCACCAAATTTCTTGCTTGTGCTTCTCCGTGGGTTCTAAAAGCCATGTTACTGCAGTAACGTACCCCGTGAGGGACAGCGTAAGGATCAGCTCGCCAACGTGCGTAAAGGCGATTAGAGGCTGACATGAAGTTTTAACAAAATCACACACCAGCACACTCATTAGCTCTTGTCAAACTCACATAATGTCTAGTTTTGATACAGATTTTATACTCCAGCCTACGTGACTCACTGTGGCCCCATCCACAACAGATTTCAACTACTCATTACATTTAATGTTCTAAAACTGACTATTGTACAGGCTCTGGGAAAGGTATTTTCTGCGCCAAGAGTACTCTGGGTATTTGTATTGAGAACTTCATAAAATCTTTTGTCTGTGCTGAATTAGAGACCCCTGCTGAGGCAATGCTTGTTGAGGCAAGCTAAATTACATGATTTGCTTTTGTGCTGTGAAATACTTGTATTATCTTAAATGTCACGAGCCTGATGCAGCATCAAGTCGCAGAATTTGTAATTTTCTAAAAGCAATTTTTTTCTAAATGTTTATTGCAGGAAGACACTTCTCTTTTCTTTCTATTTTCTTTCTGTCTAATTTCAGAGATGAGTTTTCTAAGACAACTCGAATAAACAGCCTTTCAATCAGTCAAGTGCACTGTCCTGACAGTGAACTTCTCTCGAAATGCATTTTTCTCCTGAACTGCGGAGAATGCACACTGGAGCAGATAGCTGGCTTTCTCTCATTCATTATCTTTAATGTATTGTGCCAAACAGAATTATCGCCAACTGTACTCCTTGGTGGGGTTACAGCTATACAGTAACAAACTGAAGGGCAAAATCTGCCTTCTGAGATATGCACAACTCTCTTTGGAAAGCCAAGTGGAAAGAAATTAAAATGTATTTTAAACAGAATGTCCCACTTTGCATAACAAGCAAAGAATTCCTCCTTCTATTTAGCTTAGTATTCTATACTGCTATGGGCTGCTTCCTTTCCTTCCCCACCCAATTTTAGTTCAGATAATTACATTTTGAGGAGAAATGTGATCTGTAAAGTTATATAAGCAGGGACTGCACTGCATTTAGGCTTTTTTTTTTTTTAAACCTGCCTGCACCTGTCCTCTCCATCATGGTCAACTCCGAAACAACCCAATTTAGCAAAATTTTTGGTTCTTTTCTGCTTTTCTTTTTCCGAGATTGCATAATGTAAGTGTCTTGTCAATAAAATTTATAAACATGAGTAGATTAATTTTGAATGGATGCAAAAAAAGGTGGGAGAAGAGAGAAAGGAAAAGCAAAGCCTAGAAGGAGCAGCCCCATCGGGCAATACGGGCTCCTGCCAGGGCTGCCTCTGCAGAGCAGAGATTGTACTTCACTCTCTCTCCCAAGTTACACCACCGAGCTCAGGACAACGGCCCCTCAAACATCAGCTCCCGCTATCGACTGCATCCAACACCTAGTGAAACTATTCTTTAGAAATAAGATTTTTGCTATTGCCCATTTTACTTGGAGGCACTGTAAGGTCTCAGGTGAAATCTAGTTAAACACACAGAATTTACGAAGACTGTTCTGAGATACTGAAAACAATTTTCAATTTTGGAACAAGCAAATTATTATAAAATAGTTCTTGTAAAAAGGTGGGTATAAGTAGCCACTGTACTGATTTCCTTATGCAGTATGTCAAAAGAAATATTAACTTAAAAGGTGACGTACCTTCTCCCATTCCTCAAGATATCATTTGTAAGCCCTTGATTTCCTAAAATAAATCCACGGTGAATCAAATTGGTTATACATGTCTATTGGGGGATTATACATTGTAATCACAATTACAAGTCTTAAAATAAAGCTATTTCTAATCCCTCCAAAAGATGCTTAATAACTATTAGACTACTGAGGGACTGATTAAGGAAAGGGATCAGATTTGGAAGTGGCCACAGCAAGTAAATGACTCAATCCAAACATGTTTTGGAAAACAGAAGAAACTTCCAATTTGAAAAGATCTTACAAGCGAGTCCATGGGAGAAACCCCTCACCTTTCAGTTAGGCTTCCTCCTTAAAGATAAACCAACACATGAACAGATAAATAAGAGACATTCAAGTTTTCTCAGCCAAGCAGCCCACGCGCCGTAGCGACGCCAGACAGGGTCAAACCGAAGGCCCAGCTAAGCCTATACCGAGGTCTGACAGGCGATGGCAAGGACAAATACAGGTGAATTTCCCAGTGCTACCTGGGATCACGCACAGCTCTACCTGCACAGCCCCGAGAGGAGAAAACAGCTCGGGACACTCTCTCCTCTCTCTGCCCTGGAATCCCGCTTCATTTCTGTGAGTAATACACGCTGACATCTCATTTAAAACGAAGATTTAAAAGTCTCAACGAGACAGAGACACATCTGCCTCTTCTAGGAATAAACTAACTAAAGGGCATTAATCTAAAACGGAAAGAAAATATTAAGTATAATCTTTCATTATTCTCTTTTTGAACTATGGTATGGAGCTCACATTGTGGCAGATAATCAGACAAAATAGGACAAATGGGAATCCCTCTGGAGTCGGTGGCACTGCTCTGCCTGACATCCATGAAATGAAGACTTGGCCCAAGGCCTTCGAATCTGATTGCGAGACACAATTGCAATAAGAATGGCTGAACAGCGAAAGAGCTCCAAAATATGTTAAATCTGTTGCCGCTTGGGGAAGAACGGAAGACAGAAAATGGTAGTTCCGTATCAGCGACACACTCCAGCAACTATATTTTAACAATGCGAATAGATGGGCAGAAAGGAAGGAGGCTCAGCTGTCCAGATAAAGACCTAATTTCGGCAAAAAAATGGTATTTTTAGCTACCCTACCACCTTTCGAAACAACAGCTTGCGTCTTCAGTGCTACTCCAGAACTACTTGCTTATGTTAACAGAGCAATGCTGGGAAGGGAGCGGCGAATGAGTTCAGCATTTTACTGCAAATAAACTCAGCTGAGTTTCAAATGCAAAGAGTGACTGGGAGGAGAGGCGATTTCTTGAACTTCCAGTAATCTTGCACTTTATTGTGAGACTTGGGATTCTGACAACTAGCTGAATCTTCAACATCGATTCCCACAGTACCGTTTTCAGCTTCATCTAATGAGAAAACTTCACGTTACCTCTTCCTTTCTGTACACCGTCACAATCACATCAAGGCGCAGCTTGAAGCCCAGGGCACACATCCATCCCTCCCTCCCTCTCCATCCCTGCACGCTCCTGTGGCCTCCCCGGCGTTAGCATTAATAAACACGTAGGCCACGGGACGTGGTCCTGGCCTGACGCGCAGCGAACCAGACACGTTCAGAGAAGCACAGCTTAAGGCCAAGGCAGAACTGCACTCTGCGACGCCAAGTGTGAAGCGATCAACGTTACATTCAGTTCTGAGTTTTGTTGTAGCTCCTGTGACTGACAATTTGACCAGCTGACGGGAATGACAATGACTCCGTGGGAAAGGGCCCCACGCCATCTCAAAGACACCTGAAGCTCAAAACACAGCCAAGCAAACTAAACCTGCAGCAATCACCGAGGCTTTGGGAGAGACCGAAGGGTACCGCAGTGCCGGTGGCCGGTGGGCGACCCCCCGCGAGGGCCACGGGCGCTGGGGACAAAAGACGGCGTAGCTGCACCAAAGGCTTTGTGTCTCTGGTTTTTCAGCCATACCCTGCGAGCGCGTGGAGCAACGGCTAGCTGAACACCACCTAAGCTCCCTTATGGACAAACTCCACAGCAACGCAACAAGGACAAGGCTACTAGAGAGTAATAATGATCCTTGGAGCTAAGGGTCAGGAGGCAAGAGTTTCACTCCTGCCTTTATCATAACAC
>Ga0065711_1041893_pt1 | contig 15804 bp, 10 predicted proteins | sample Hoacrofraction12_FD_59098 | JGI IMG/M metagenome (GOLD analysis project Ga0065711, IMG submission 59098) | Hoatzin crop microbial communities from Cojedes, Venezuela - Epithelial fraction 12 v2 (version 2) | ecosystem: Host-associated > Birds > Digestive system > Esophagus > Crop | place...
CCAAGTGGCCTGCCCCTCTTTCCACATTCCATGGACCTTTCTCTTCTGCCTGATCTCTGCTAGAAGCTCCTTGTTTAACCATGCAGGTCTCCTGCCTCCTTTGCTAGATTAGCTTAGACATTGCTCTGCCTCACCTCCTTTCCAATGGGGACTTTACTTGGAGAAGTTGGATATACTTTTCACCATCTGTTTGTAAGCATCAGATATGTGAACAGGCAGGAAAGTCTTTTTATTCTGTCCTGTTACCTGGTCTACTGAAGTCCCTTCAGTGTGATGCAGGATTGAGACCGCCATACAGATGTCAGCCAAGTGCCGCAGTACTTCACCGTTTTCCACATGGATGCTTCCTGGTGGATACACTTCCTTTTATGGATTGAGTACTCCGTCTTTCGGTGTTTTTGATGGGTTTTTTTGGCTTTTGTGTGTGTGTGTGGTTCATTCACGGAACTGAAAAATCAATAATTCACTCATTTCTAATCAAATGTAGAAAGGTACCCACGCCTAACATCTTGACAAATGTGTGTGGAGATTAGCTCCTGAATCCAAAAGCATGGGCATGACTCAGAATTTGAATTTTATCTACCTCTTTTTTACTAGTTTACCTAAAGTTTTTCTTCAGATGGCATGTATCTGAATTAAATCATATTTATTGCTATGATGACTTTGCTATTCATATTAACCCTTCTGAAAAAAAGAAAAATCCCTATGACTAAACCACGTCCCAGAATAGTGCTTGTAAGAGTAAAGAGATCACTTCTTTCCTGACTCATCTCAGATAAATGGGCTGCTGGAGAGAAGAGTTTGTGCTGTCATCCAACCAGTCGGGCGTCATCTGCAGTGATTCAGACTTCAGCTAATTAGTTTGGTGTAATTATTTCAGGAATCGCCACACTGGGACTATCATAGATGACAAGTTAACTACATGAGCCTGACAGGCAGGATCACCATAAGCTGCAATCCTCCAACAGCAGATGTAAAACTATCTTAAGGAAGCTCAGCTGCAGAGCACCCAGCACCAGGCTGGGATGGGAGCACCCTCACTGGCACTGTCCATTATTCTGCCCTGTAATAACTGATTTTTGAGCACTTGCCTGGAAAGAAAGGAAAGGTTTTTAAACCTTTTCCCCAGTCCAGTACCCTAGTTTGCAGCAGGGCTTAGGCCATGGGGATCTCAGTGTTCAGTCTCATGACATACCAAAAATCCTTAACAAGAGTTCATAAATACATTTTCTCAGCATCCTCAATGTAATTAACATATGCTTGTGATGGTGGGACTCTGGAAGGAGAGAAGCTCTGTGTGTTCTCTGCTGTCAGACTGCTGACACCTCGTGATATTAATATCAACTGTTTCAAGACAGATCACAAACCTCCAAGGGGTCAGTATCTTTTGAAATGGTGTGAGACTAAGAGTCATCTCTGAAAATTCTTTGAACATTGAAATCCTACATGTTCTGCCTGAATTTAAGGGAAAAAACATCTTTCACCTTGCTTCATCTGAGTTTATTCATAGACAAAATAGGAGAAATAGTTCTTAAATTCTTCCAAGAACCAGAAAAAATCCAAAAGCATCTGAGCTGCAAAGATAATAAGGTTTTTAAGGGTTAAGCTCCTAAGTTGTACAAAAACTCTGAAAATTTATCAGATAGCATTAAGCTGATGTATTTTGAGAATATCAGCATTTTCTGAGTGGAAATGCTATGCAGTGCTAAATGGTAATTTACTTTTTCACTCCCGTGACTCATGTTTTCTGTTTACTAGACTGTCATGGGAACAAATCATGTGTGATTCGAAGGACAGCTGACCCATACTGTGTGCTGCCCTATGAGAGAGAATCCCGCAATCCAGAATTCAGATGAGCTTTGGGGAAAGACGGAGAATTGTAACCTCCACAGGCTTTGGGTTGGCAAGGTTTTTTGTGATGATTTAGAGAAAGGTACAAGAGATACATGAGAAATATAAAGTAAAGGGCTTAGTGTAAGATTAAAAAGATAAAATCTTATCTCCCCAAGTGATCAAAGAAAGCAGTCAAAGGATCTTTGCCTTGCACAAAGACAGAAAACGGATAAACAGAAACATCTGTAATATGCATTTAAAGAGGAGAGGTTAAGGGTCCGTCAGATAAGATATTAAGAGAGGTTTCTTGTGCAGTCAGAGCCAAATGGAAGTTACAATTTTCAAGCAGGAGGTGAGCTCATCTTATGCAACATTAGAATGTCAGCTTTTTGCAAAAAGGAGGAAATTTTCCATATTCATTGAGGACAGAATACTTCTGTTTTCATGATGTAGCTGAACAAAAGTTCTCTTAAGTGGGATAGATCTGAGCAACAGTTTGTGACACAACTGCTCCAAATGAGCTGTTTTCCTGAATTCATATATGGCCCCATTCACTAACATGGCAGGTGCAGAAGTCTTTGCAGACCAGAGTTCCTGCAACACACTTCTTGGTGATAATACCAATGCCTGCTCATGGACACCTGAAGCAGGATTAACAGGGGGCTGAGGAGCAAGGCAAGGGCAGGGAGAAATACCTGTCTGGCTCTTGAGGGTGAGGGGATAATAATTGATGTCTTAGCACTACTCGAAGGAAAAAGACAGAGTGTCTGTATAGTTGGTTCAGCGAGGTGGAAAAAGAATAGCTGAGGTACCCACTTAAACTCCTACAGGTATTTTGTAGGGAACATATGATTTTCTGCCTCACGCTCCATTGAGACCCAGTACCAGTCCATCCAGACAGCTTTTATAGAAAGAAAATGCACTGTCTAGCCAAGGACATCTTTGGCCCTCCAGGGAACAAGAGCTTGCCAGTGCACCTAAGCAAGAAAAAAAGATCCCAGTCTCGATCATGGCCTGTCAAAGGATGGTGGTACAGGGTTCAGGCTGTGAACCAAGGCCTGGAGCCTAAATATTCGTATAGACCTGCTCTTGACATATTCTACAGTCTTTCGGAAACAGCTTCAGAAAGTAACCGATGTTTTGTCAACAGGAGACAAGGTTATTTAATATGTTTCTTATTATTTGTTTCTTCCAGACTAATTTTTATCCTGGACGTTTCTCCTGAGCCTTCCAGAGCCAGTTGTTGGAGAAAAGAAGAAATATCTGACTATAAATATTCATCGGTCCGTTACCAGTTTAGTATGCTTATACTCTTCATGGAGTACTTAGAGGAGGACAGCTACTGTGCTGGATTGTTTTTAAAATGGAAAAATTTGAAGCTCAGGAACGTGAATAGTGCCATGACATTTCTGTGACTAAATAAATAATCTGGAAGAGTTTTGGTTTTGTTTTTCTACTCAGATACTTAAAGTGAATTATTCCTAAATTATCTTTTCAGTAGAAATTTTTTACCATAATCTGTGCAAAACCAAAAACAATTACATGTTTGAGTTCTTTGTAATCTATGGGTGGAGGAAAAAGCTGGAAGAAACTAATTTCATTAACTCTTCTAAATTATTCCTTCTTCTCTTGCCAATGGACTGCTTCTCCACTAGTAGTTCTTAGACCAAATCTTCATGCTATGACTCAAGACTATAAGGAACCGATGCTTCAGACAATAGCATATTTCTTGGAGAAGCATCGGGAGGCAACCTTCTAAGATGGAAACAAGAACAAGAAAGAACAGACATGATGTAGCTTGTAATACTACAGAAACTGTTTTTCAGGAGAGGTAGGATAAGTCTATAAACAAGAACAGGGTGAAATTAATTTTTCTGCTACCTATACTTTCCCCTGCCCCTGTTTTTTGCCCTGTTTTATCCAGTCATTATTTTAAGTTATGCTTTTTTGACAGTTTATCAGTGTAATTATTAACATTTCCAGTCCTTTGGATATCTGGGATGTTCAGAGAAAGCTGAATTGAGCTTGAACTTTGGCTAGCTTCGTTCAGAGCCAAGGGGTTCCAAAGCTATGTAGGGTACCAGTAATGCAGTGATTGCGTCATCCAGTGCCCTTCAATATGCCCTTCAATATGCCCTTCTAGACAGTCTACATGCATCCCAGCCCCAAGATGCTTATTCACTGAGGGAAAAATATTACCATCCTTGCCAAAACTTTGGGTTTCACTCTTGTACTTGTTTTTATAAAAATGGCCTCCATAACAAGTTTATCCTTAGAATAAATCAGAGTATTTTTCATAGCCTGACATGAAGTACAAATTTTGGACCATACATTTTTAAAAAATTACATTTGATTTATACTTACTGTGTAGTGGTTTTTTAAACAGTGTAGGGAAAGAGATATGTGCAGATGAAATATATCACCCTAGCTGTGCAAATGAGTTGTGCCACCCTGGGGAAAAAACGAAAACAAACAAAAACTTTTGAAGAAGCAGTCTCATTGTTCCTCTTATTCTAGTTTTTTTTTTTACCTCGCTAAAGCTGCTCAGGCAGTTGAAGAAAAGCAGAAATTTCAGCTATCTAATCCAAATTATTACCAAAAACACCCTAAAAAAGAGCAGGAAAAAATATTCCAAAAAAACCTTAGGCACAGAGTTCATTTTGCTTAATTTAATACATATATGACAAAGTGACAGAGACAGTAGCGCCTGATTGGTCCTGACATGAAGCTCCCAGCAGCACAAAACATTTTGGTAGGCTGACTGGCTCATTCTGATTAGATTTGACAGATTATTAGAACAGTATTATTTGGTGGACCGTGAGAGTAGGAACTGACACGCAATTTCACAGTAAAAGACATTACTATCTATTGCATGATGCTCGATATTATTAGTAATTTTTTCTCTTTTGAATGCATATTCTTTTTTTTCTTCTTTTTATTTTTTTTAGTTTTGTTTCCGTGATCCTCCCTAAGGATTAGCAATATAACTTGTGTATGCTTAGCATTTGTTAGCAAGCTGGCAGCTGACAAGGTAACATCTTGGTCATGAGTATCACTATGAGATGTAGAGGGGCACTGGACAATGTCACCCCACCTACAGGGTTCATTTCATATCTACTGCAAAAAGCAAAGTTATCTGAAAGACAAAAGGAAATTAATAACATAGCAGCAAAGACTTATTTTGTTGTGTTTAAGAAGCCCGGGAGGCATGACAGGTATTAAGCTTCCATTTTCACTCACTGATAAAGCAAGTAAATAGATGCACAGAACCTTTAAAACAAAGCATACATTTTTAAAGATGTGAGAAAGCATCGAGAGAAGCAGTGTGAGTGTATCCTTTATGCTGTAACCAGTCTTTTTTGCTGTATTCAACAGTTAGTACAACTGCCATGGCAATTAAGGGAATGATAGCTTTGTGGAATGATGATAGTGATACAGGACAATTAGGAAGCCTGCTGCAACTGTGCACATTTCATGTTGCTTAACCTACATCCCCTGCAGTCTGCTTACTGATTTTTTTTGTCCCAGTACTTGCTTTTACAATGCCAACCTTCCTATAGGCTGGGCTGGCAGTGACCATTACTGTAAAAGTTGCTTAACACCTCTCATTATAACCCTGCTTTAACCAAAAACTTAACTACTGAGTGGAAACAAAATGCTGTTCTGTATAGCAATGGGGCAAGCATCATGTAGACAGAAGTTGGATGTTACCAGGCAGTGAAGGGTATACCATAAGATGTACAGACAAATGGACCAGGTGAAGACAACCTTCATTACATTTTAAGTAGTGAATTTGCCACTTCAATGAAACTTTTTTGATGCGTTTTTAAACATTGCATTTGTATGTGTAGGGCGGTACAACATACAGGACGGGCATATTTAAATTTGTATTTTATTTTAGAGTTGTAACAGAGAAAAAGTTAAATCAATTGAGAGAAATGCTTCCTATCTTTTAAAAGAATATGTAGCACTTGACTTTGGCTTTGCAGTTCCCAAAGTGCAACTGTGGTTGCAAAAATACAAGAATCACAAAGAAAATAAGTGAGAGTGGCATAAAGATTCTGCAATCTGAGTTATTCGTGGATAGCGGTTCCACTTATTAATAATAAGCTAGCTCGAATGTGAGGCAAGGGATGGATTAGATGATCTCCTTAAACAAATCTTCTATTATTTTAAGACCTCATGCTGTCAAAACCTATATTGTGCACCACAAAACTGTATGTTTTATATGCAAATACTTTGCCTGTAGGGTTTCTACGGCTCAGCCTAGCTCACTGCCGAGCTGTAGCTCTTCTCCCATCTTTATCAGACCTGGGCTCTTAAAATGGGCTGCTTCTTCACGAAGATCTCCCGAGCTAGAATGAGGTATAACGCAGTAGGCCATTGAGAAAACCTCTCACTGCATTTCATTTTGCTGCTAGTTTTGGGCATTGTTCCCCTGTTTTAAAAAAGGTCCTATTCCCCTCCTCTGCCTCAAACTAGCACTGTAGTATGCTTTGGGAAACCGAAGCACCAACATAATAACTAATGATTAGTGGTTACATATAAACTGGTTCCCCTTTCAAGCTGGAAACTTTCATGGGACAGAAGTATCTGCCATTAGAAGATGGTTATAGATAGCATCTTTACAAATGTCTTCTCCTTTGTGGCTTCACATCTGTCTTCTCACATCAGCAATGACGTTGTTTAGTGGCTAATTAAACAATCCACCCACACAATCTTTTAGCATTAGAGTTACAACACCTTGAGTTGTTGAATCTCCTTCAAAGAAAATATGTGGAATCAATGCTGCCACAGCCCAGAGCAATGCAGATATATCCAAATAGCCTGGTCCCACAGGACCTGATTTAATGTCTGCTACACCCAGTGTAAAGGTTGCTAGTCTCCTAAGGAGACAATGGTTCAGGCCTTTAATCCGTATATTAGTCTTTTCCATAGTTAGATGCATTTCAATGTCATGCCATCACACACAGTTAATGCTCTGATTTCTCCCCGTCTGAGGAAACCTGCAGTAGCTCTTGTGGTAAAGTGAGAAAGTGAGCAATGTCCTGGCCATAGTTGTGAAGGGAATCCAGACATGGGACTTTGAAAGACCTTACATTTTTCAGCAAATGTTGAGACTTCTAATCTCTAACACTCTAATCCTGTGGATTCTCGTTTAATTACTGTGCTAGAAAAACAAAATAATTTTTTGTTCGAACATAAAGTTTTTTAACCAGCTGTGTTACACAGGCCAGTTCCTTCCAGGACAGCTCTGTTTACTTCAGACTTCAGCGGTGTTCATGATAGGTTGAATTTTGCTACATCCAGTCCCAACTGGGGAGGATCAGTGAAGGTAGAATCTCTTTCATCACCAAAAATTAATGGTCCTTGAAAGAGAAGAAAACATAAAATAAAGATGGAAGATAAAAATATAAAAATATAAGCAGTGACAAAGAAGGCACCTTCATGAGTGAGAATATTATCCTAATGCTACTTTTAGTCTGCTTTCTGGGATAGGGACAGTTTGGCAGAGCACCCGTTTAAATAAAAACAGTCTGCGACAGGTCTGGGGGTCCATGCCTTGCTGCACCCAGAGCCCTCGGCAGTTCGTTGGTCAAGCCCTCAGCACCCTACCAGTCCTTCACACATGCGGAGGGCAGCGGCACAAGAAGCAGGGATTTTCCTACACCTCCTTGAGGAGACATGCTGCTGCTGCCTCTCTCGATGCCCGTCCTTCCAGCTTCAACTGCAGCACTGCAATGCTCATCTCTTCCCTCTGTATCAAAAGTGAGGTGATTCGGGTATGGAAGAGAGCAACAAAGTGATGTACATGCGCGTGAGTGTGTCTGGGGGAACCAACGTTATCTGCTGTCCATTGCGTCAGTCCCTCAGCTGGGCATGGCTGCTAGCATCTGAGAGCCTAAACACTCTGCAGGGTCTGTGGGAGACTCAGAGACGGTGGACATCCCTCAAACTACTGCACGTACACAGCAGTTCAGGGTTGTTCCCATTGAATATTAGCGCATGTCAAGGAGAGGCAGCGTGGCAGAGAAAAGAAAGAGAACAAAGTGAGAAGTCATGAGCTCTGACTTTCAAGATATGGAAAGTAACTCTATGTTCATATTACCATCAGCATAATAACATATTGCCTCAGCGATCCGCCATGATGTTGCAGTGATTAGTTAATATCGGTTCAGGTCTTTGAATTTGCAAGTCCTTATTCATCAGTCTGTTCCACCAGTTTTACGAGTTGGTGCTAAGAATCACTGCTGAGTGCTATAAAGCTGATTGATATCACCATTAAAGCATCAAGATTCTTCCTGCAATCACTCACAGAGGATGAATATCTACAAGAATTTTAGGATCAAAATAGTTAATAGAGTGGATAAATTACTCAGAGATGCTGGCAATGATGTTCCTCTTTTAATTAATGAGATATATCTAGGGACTTCCAACTGTGTCCCTGAGTAAGCTCCACTTTCAGCTGATGCCAAAAACTTGTTATAGAATGGTTGGTCTTTTTAAAAGTTTCATTAAAATATTTCAATTTGCATGGACCATATACATTTATCCTATGGGAGAAAAAGAGAAAAGTTTTGATAGAGGGGATTGTAAGAAACGTGAAACTATAACAAAAAAGCTTTAATGTTTTCTAGTTTTTAGTGGTCTTTAGTACTGTAACTTGTATTTCTGCATACATAGTGATCTAACGATGTAACTGTTCCACTAATCCCTGTTTTCTCTTTAAGGAATGTAGTGGAAGGACATGGGCACAAGCTATCACTTAGTCGTTAGACAAAATAATGAAGTGAAACAAAAGTGGTCTGGGTTCTCAGCAAATAATTGGGATAATCGTGGGATAAAAGAGACTCCTAAATAATTCTACTCCAGACAGCTCGGCCTTGAGAGGGCAAATGCGCCAAGCTACAGAGATCAGGAGGCACCAAGCGAGCAACAAGACCGGAGCCAAGCGACCTGAAGGACATGATATATGTGATCCTGGAACTGAGTCTGCGCAGAAACAAAGGTCAATCAATGAACAGCATGATGAAGAGGATGGGCCTTCATCTTGGGACCCCCGAAGACCACCCGAAGATGTTAACAGACGTGCGTGAAAGATATTTACATATGCTAATTAGTTCCTAGAAATATAACGAATATTTACCTGTGTGATTGTATTTAACCTGAAGCAACAGGGTGTCTGGCGCGCATGTTTGGAGGAGAAATCCCTCATGTGCCCGGCGCCGCAATAAAGAATACCTGCTTAACAGTATACATTGCACTGTTAGGTTTTTCCTACCGGATCTTTGAATCAGTTTTTATTTCCCCCCTTTTTTTTTTTTAATAAGAAAATAAGCCAGAAGTCTGAGGCAAATTCACATATAGTTCAATATAGATCAGCTCTCACCACTCTTTAAAACCCCAATCTTCAAATCTTTGAAATGCTTTCGCAGTTCAGACCTGGATGGCTTCTACAGGATCTAGCTGGTGCTCTGCAAGTCCTTGACTGCAGGGTACAGATGACCTGGTGCTTGCAGAAGACACTCTCAGCCAAGAGCAGAGCACTGCTGTCACTGTGGCTCTGTCGTAGGTTTGGCTCTATGTTTCCTGTTGTTTCCGACCAACTATTAAAAAGAAGATCAAAAGCAGGCAGATGTATCCAGGTCACTGGTATTGGAAGCCACAGCACTGAATGGATTCTGAAGAGAATCAAGAAAGGAATGCACTCAGACCCTGCAGCATTTATTTTCTTCAGGCTTAAGGAAGCCCACTGTAACCAGCAGAAAACACTTCATTTTCGTAACAGATCTTGCCTCTGGCCTTTACTCCACCAGTAAGTCTGTCCAGGGTGGTGTGGAGGGAGACAGATGGAGAAAATAGTACTGCTTCTAGGAATGACCAGTTGTCTGGACAAAGAACCTTGTTTTGGCTCCAGCTTCTCCATTTTAGCACACAGTTACAGGAGACATGGAGAAGAGTGGGGAGAAAAAGACAGGTTTCTGATGCAACCCTATACACAACAACAACAAGGAAAGAACTTGTCAGGAGATGACCGTGAAAGGGCCTCACTTAACACCCGTCACCGCTGAAAGGCTATGTTTATGTTCTCCATTTCCTTTAACAGCTAAAAGGCAGGTATGATAAAAAACAAACTACTTCATATGATTGCTTTGTGCAGTACAAGCTCAACTTTTGAATATGTTTTATTTCTTTATTGGGAAATGATGACACAGTCATTAATTAATGTGAATTCTGGCAAAATAATACTTTAAAAAAGAGAGAAAGCTTGCATGTATTTCAAACTGCCATGGAAATGAATGCATTAAAAATATTTTCCCTTTATTTTAAGAGAAGCTATGGTAAAGGATGTAATATATTACCCTGTAACTCTGCAAGTCATTTTCAACATACCACCTACACTAAATGTATTAATAACTTCCCTAAGGTGAGTGTCATGCACAGCACGGATGAATGTTACTGATATTTTCAATTTCTAAGGATTTCTCATCTGATTGGCTGAAATGTTTGCTTCTTATTTTCATGCCATTAATTATACATGTTTCTCACTGTCAATATGTACCAGCTTAAGACTCCAAAACATTCTAAAGAACCCATGTTGAATCTTCAAATAATACATGTTTAATTTTTAAGTTAAATCTGTATTGTCTTATTTTGCCTGAGATATCCCCCAAACAACAGTGTTATAGGAAACGAATCTATGACCTCAGCTAAACATTAACAATGTTGAATACCGAAAATTATATAACATTTTAAATAATTAAAATATATCATTTTGTTTGCATTTTGAATGAAATAGAAAAATCACTGCCCGTTTCCATATTAAGTAGATAACTAATGAGTATGAATTTCTAGTGCAGCAAAACTACCTGTCCTCATGATCCCATGGGTCATAAAAAGAGAGTTGGATAGCATCTTTGAATTTGCTCACTGTTCTATGAATAAATTCCCCTAGATGGCCTTCTCGTGATGACTCTCTCACTAGGAGAAGCTCCCCTTCTGACTGGCATGACTTGTTAGCGTTCTTGGAATGACAATGAAGGGTTCTTTTCATTTTCTTTCTGTGCATTCTGCTTTAGAAGAGGCTGATGCTTCACTTATTTCACTGCTGCCACAGATAATCCAGCCTTCTGGAAATCTTTAATTCCATCACTGGCTCTCATCCACTCCTTAACCATCACACTGTTGACCAGAGGCTCATTTAAGTGTGGAAGACATTCTTTCCATAGAAATTAACCTACAGTACTGCAGTGGCACTTTTGATAGTCTAGTAATGTTTAACATGAGTTAAAAAATTGTTATGTCTTGATCACATGATTTCTCACCACAAAAGGAAGAAAATCATTTGGATTACCTTACTATCTTGGACACTGCCATAACTACCACAACATGAAAAATGGCAGAAAAAAAAACTAGCTTAATAGCACAAATGACAGTATTCGTACTATGGTCTACACATTGCAAGTGAGGTTACATTCTTCTCAGGAACCTGAAACATTTGGATGTAGTGTGATAGCATGTGCAAGTGCAATCTCGTGAGGAAGAGCAAGCACAATACATATAAAAGTGGAATATTCCAGTGACAGATGGGTATCCCAGTGAAATGCTCTAGTCTCTCATGAGGTTAATGATTGCTATGTAACAGAGAGAGGTTCCCAGACATTTAGGACTCCAAGACTTTCTTCACTTTCACCAAGTGCTAGGGGCATCAGCCCAGCCTTTGACAGCCAGCCTAACCAGCTTTGCAAGCTCATTCTCAAGCATTCCCAAAATTCATCAGCTGAAGACAAAAGTATCAAAGTTGCTTACCTGCAGCTTAGCACAGGTTATGAAGTAATACTTCTTGCTGGGACATCTCTTGTAAAACTAAAAATCCGACTGGTAAACAAAAGCACCCAGACTGCAAGTATGCATGCAAGTTTGCCAAACCGGGTTCCTTCACCACATTTTGAAATGTTGTCAGACTTGTTTTAGGCACTTTTCCTCCCAGATCGCGTAAACTGAACACATAGATACTCTCAGACAAGCTTGTAGTAACTGAAGTCCATTTTCTCTGTCCGATGAACGTCTCTGAACATTTCTGCAATAAGGTTTGCCTGTCGCCCTAGCCAAAATTCCCCCCTCTCCACACAACTCTTGAATGACATCTACTGCTGCTCTTTGCTAGCTTCAGTTGCATTGCAGCTGGTAGCTGCAGTGTGGTGATGTTATTAATATAATAAATTTTAGAATTACGTGATTGAATGCTTTGATTCCCACCTTTGATCACCTTCTCTCAACCCTGCCCACTGACTCACCTTTACCCTCTATCATTTGAAACTTCATAACAACTTCAAAGAGCTGCAGAAAAAGGTTCCTCGTTTTCCCTCATAGAATGCTGTCCTTCCAGGTTAGAGGCCTTATGGGAGCCTTATCTCTTTCTGTGTCATTTGGAAAATGTGTAAACAGACTCGTAATTTCCTTCACTGTGAAGGTCAAAACAGCTAACATCACAGCAGATGAACTAAGCAGTTACCATCAGGCAAACCATCCAAAACTGAGCCCACTTACTCTTGGATATTCAAAGAAACTTGCTCTCTGAAAGATTAGCTTCCTTGTCCCTCCGAGGCCTCTTCTGCATCTACTGTGAAGAGCTCTAGCACGTCATGTTAGCTTTAGAGAGTGTGTCCATGCAATACACACCCACCTGACACTGCCAGAGTGATGAAAATGGACCTGGGTGTAAATTAAAACAGTGTCCTCTAGCTTCAGGTGGTTTGGCTGTAGAATTACTTAGATCAATATTTGATCATTTTTTTAATAACATTTCTTATCAATGATAAAGAAATGCAATGTGTGTTTCACTTGAGACTGGATAGCACTGTTTTTCTAGATGTGTCTCCCAAACCAGAGTTACAAAAAGTGAAAACTTACTCTCGGTTTAAATATTTCCATGTCTCAGCTATATTTATTCTCTCTTGTACAGTATGTAATGTTCACTTTTAGACACAAATATTCTCTTGATTTGAGAGGGTTTCATTTGAAAGACTGCGGTATAACAACTTGATGGGAGGTATTTGGGAGTACTCTCCACCAGATGTGGCCGGTCTGGATGCATTTGTGAAGGTGATGAACACCCACAAGTCTATCCAAACAGTGTACATAGATCCTCTGTAAAAATCAAGCAATTAGTAGACATGTGACAATTCAGAAGCTGCAAAAAATTAGCTGGTACTGTGTGCCCATACAGTTACAAGGAGAAAGCCCAAGAGCAAAACTATTATTTGATTATGACAATTAAAAAGCTGAAGTTAAATTTCACCCTGCACCTTGCTGAACTTTATTTTGCAAAACCTATGATCTGTGAGGGCCTATTTTCAAATTCTTCCCAATGTGATCTGAAAATAACCAGATTTGTTGACTTTCAGAGCAAGTAGCAAATTTCTTCCATTCTCACGGGTGTTTGAGGTAGAGAGAGACAGTGACAGTTGCTAATATTCATCTTTAGCCGTGGGCATGAGAAGAGATGCAGCTCCTGACATGTTTCTATGTTGTGTTAATAAATATATTTTAAAATCATACTGCTGGTATTTTTAAATTATTTTTTTATAAAAGTCAAATCCAGTAATGAACAGCTGGTGGCTTGGTCTATTTATCCACTGAAAAGGATAAAAGACACCAAGCCCTGTGTAAATTACCTTGACATGGGATCAGGAAATAAGGGATGGTTTGTAGTCACATTTTTGTCCCTTCCTTTGCCCCTGTGGCCACGCAGACTCAGGGAGTAAACAAATCTACCTTTCTCAGCAAGAGTATCAGGGCAAACCAGAAAAGTGGTGTTTTCTTGTTCTTGTATCAGAACAGTGTTAACTACCACTCTGAGGAATAAAAGGAAATGACCGATGTTATCTGCTTTGATGTCTGTGCAGACCTTCTAGAGAGAGGATCAGCCTCTCATCTACGTGTGCAACCTACCCTGATAAATGTCAGACAAGAGCCCTCAGAGATGGACACTCACAGGAGGTTTCAGAAAGTGTATGGAATTTTACGTAACCTGGTACATTTAGATGGGGAAAACATTTTCAAAGGAATATGCTGGAGTTAGGGGGCTAAGTCCTGACTTACATGTGCAGTTTCAATGAGTCTGAGGGCAGCTGTGAATTTGTGTCTCTGAATTTCCTGAGGGTTGAGCCTGGACATATTCCAAGTGATAACTGGTTGTTAAAGGAGGAGGCCAGCACTAGGCTGATTACTCTTGTTGTCACTATTATCCGACCCCTAAAAGCCCCTGGGATGCACAACTACGGAGCTGGTATGAATGCGTCACCGAAGGAAAACTACCAGTCAAAGGAGAAAATACATTTCAGAACTGTTGATTTGCATTTTGACTGAATGAAAAACTCTACACCAGCAGGTGTCCCGTGTGTATGGAAGATGCTGTTAGTTCAGCAATACCAAAGTTTGCTCTGCAAAGAGTCCATGTGACTCCTCATGCATGGCGGAGCCTGTTCAACTGCAGGTTGTTAAGCTTGGGTTTTGCTCTCCACTTGCAGGCAGGTCCTCTGCTTCCACAACAACACAGCACCACAGAGTCAGAATTAAATACTGACTTTTGATGGATTAAAAGTACCCTTATAACTTATACCACCCTTTGTAAAGAGCCAGGAAAACCCCGCGGGAGGCGTGCCTTGTGGGGGAGAGGACTGCTGTTTAACAGGGAAACTTGCTCCAGCAGTCACACAGCTCCACGAGCACAGCAAAGGTACAATCCACCTGTCTGACGCAGGTGATGCAGTCTCTGTGGGCTTGGATGTAAAGCTACCAACGGTCGGACAAAAAGGCCACGTTGCTGCTTTGTTACTGCGTTGCCATGAGGAGACGGTTTAGCCACTTTGCCAGTTGCTGCTCAGCCGAAGTCTCTGACTCCAGGTCTATCCTGTCATTATTTTTATGTAGCTCCATCTCTTCTCTCTCAGATAATTCAAGCTATTGAAAAGGTAAAGACATAACACTGCTGGCAACAATTATCTCTGCTTATTTGGTCTGGGTAGTTTTTTTGGGTTTTTTGTGTTTTTTTTTTTTCCTCAGGATCATCAGTTTAACTTTATTGTTTTCTAATAAAATTGAGTTTTCAAGAAATTGCAGGACCCCTGCATTGCCTGATAATTGTATCTTCCTCAAATTAATAACCAGCTCCAGAGAGTACAATTAGGAATGAGAAATGTGGCAAAAGAAATATGCCTGAATGCGTAGTTTTTCATTAAATAACTGAGAAGAAATAAGCAACATAATTATTACAAAGCAGCTGGAGTCCTAGTTGTGTCTACTTTATTTCCTACTTTGCAGCCACCACTACTAGGAAGCATTGCCTGTGCTGTGGGTCTCGGAGATGTATGGCACCATCCTCCTCAGTAAGATGGTCTTTTCTGTTCAAAAACACCGTAGAATTTCTTTTGAATTGGATAATTTATGTACTGCATTAAGAAGTTGGCATTGACCCAAGTCAGTTGTAATTTTAGAGGTGTTATGGATACAAGGAAGGGAAGTCTGAATTATCTGTAAGCTGCTAACTAGTTATTGCACTAGTAGACATCAGAGAGTGACTAGAAACAGGCAAAGATCTTTTAAATATGTGTATAGGTATATTGTTCTCATTTTCAGGTGGATGTGTTTTGATCATATGCACACTGTATTGTAGTCTGCTTTTGGTTGATTCGTTGATTTTTGTGGTTTCCATCCACAGCATCTGCAATAATTGAGATTTACTTGCACAAATTCACATCAGAAATACCTGTGAAGCTTACCTGCTCAGATGCAGGTGGAGAATGAGATTCGCTCCTGGGCAGAAAGCTGGGTTCAAGCTGCTGGAGAGCAGCTCTGCGGAGAGGGACCTGGGTGTCCTGGTGGACGACAGGTTAACTATGAGCCAGCAGTGTGCCCTGGCTGCCAAGAAAGCCAATGGGATCCTGGGGTGCATCAAGAAGAGTGTGG
>Ga0065711_1041891_pt1 | contig 15803 bp, 8 predicted proteins | sample Hoacrofraction12_FD_59098 | JGI IMG/M metagenome (GOLD analysis project Ga0065711, IMG submission 59098) | Hoatzin crop microbial communities from Cojedes, Venezuela - Epithelial fraction 12 v2 (version 2) | ecosystem: Host-associated > Birds > Digestive system > Esophagus > Crop | place...
AAAAAAAAAAAAAAAAAAAAAAAAAAGAAAAAAGCCAGCCTTTTCCCATTCCCAAGTTTTAGTTAAATGTACATTCTTTAATATTTAAAAATGAACTTATAACCTGTTCACCAAATCCATATGCTCTGAATATTCTCTCAAACTGATTCATAAAGCATGAGATAACTAATTCACTGACCCTAACTCCATGATGAACATACTAAACTTTATCAGTCATACCTTGTGCTGCAGGAATTCTTTCACCCGAATAGCAAATATACTCCGCCTTCATGTTTGAATGGTATCAGCAGAGAAACAGTTGCCTGCTTGATTTGAGTTCATAAGTCATTCTTCAAGGTATTCACAGTGCATTTGGACTGGGTCATTGGAACAGTTTATGCTGGTGAAGCCTCACCTAGGCAAACTGAAGGATGTTGGGTTCTTCATGCCAAATACATTCTAGTGAAATATAGTTTAAAACAAAACCATGAACTTCTTTACACTGCTGCCTGCATCTGACAAAACATAGCTAGAATATGTTATTACATACTGTAATATCTAGTTTTTGCCTGGTCATTTTGAATTTTACCTGTGCTAGGCAGATGCAAATCTGGCATAAAATGCAACAACTCATTGGTTGCACTGGCTCCCTGCCTAGAAGCATGACCTCCCTCTGAAACTACGGTATTAGTTCTTGTCAGTAATAGGAAGGAATTCCAGGGGATTTTTTTTGTGTTGTTGTTGATTCTAATTTACCTTTCTTATTCTCCAAATAAGGTGTCTGTCTTTCACCATATCTGATTTAATTGCATTTTCCTGGTATGTGGAACTCTTGGTACTAATCCTTAGCTTAGTGCTTCACCATTTAAATTATTCTCAGTCTAAATCCTGAAGTCCTGTGAAGATATATGCAGAAATGATACTAAAGGATGTGTGGTTCTTTTTCCTGTCTCCATCACAAATGGAAAAGGAATTTTCTCCACTCCTTCTGAACAGAGGAAAAAAAAGGCATGCGAAAAAATAATGTTACTTTTACCAGAACACTTATTCCTAAACTAGTAAAATATTCTAGGACAGCTTCTCTTTTTTTTTCTTTTGAGATTGCATGAATTCAAGTTGCAAAAAAGAATATCTGTAATACCTTCCCAAGATGCAAAAAAGATAATTCTATCTTAAGCTTTTTAAAAATTAATTAAAATAGAGACAAAGAAGGATAATATTTATTTCTAGAAAAAAACCTTCTCTCATAAGCATCTGGATTATGTCTGTTGGTTGACTTCAAATGTAGCTGTCTATAGAATGAAACAAAAAAGCTCAATAACTAATATTCTTTTTCTCCACCAGCTCTTTCCCAGCTTATTTTGCCAGTGAGATCTGAGGTCATTACTTTATTTAATCTTTAAGCTCTTTTTCAGTATTTTGCTATTTATTTGATGCATTATTATTCAATACCATCTGGTTTCCCTAAGCTCCAGATCATATAGAAATTCAACTAAAGGTGGTACACTCTACAGCAGGGATCTAGTGTGGCAGAGAACTTTGTTGGTGCCCTTTGAATTGCAGATGATATTTATCACAAGTGAATAACTGAAAGAATAAAAGAGTGTGCTGCTAATTTCATTAAAGATAATTAACTGTTTTTTTCTAAAGAAACACCCTAGAAATTTCCACCCTTCCCCTGTATGGTAGTATGCTGGCAAAGAGCAGAGTAAATGATGGACTGAGAATAATTTAAATGGTGAAGCACTAAGATAAGGATTAGTACCAAGAAGTCTACATACCAGAAAAATGCAACTGTACATCTCAAGAATAAAGCTCAGTGGGCAAGAGGCAAAGTGACCCTGGGGCAGGTCGAAAACCTCACAGAACACCTAAGAACTACCGCAAGCTTCACCACTTTCTGTTCCAAGATCAATAAATACTTTTCCGTCTTTCTTCTCAGAGCTACAAAGCACATTGTACACAACTGAAACACAGAACCAAACCAGCATGCAATTCTGTTCCTGGGAGAGAGAGAGGGAGTGAGAGAGGTAGGAAGGATGGATGGACAGAAACCTGCACACAAAACATGTTTATCACGTTGTCATTCACTGTACTGAGGAAAGGTGTTCAGATACCAAGATGAAGAGTACAAATAAAAATCCTGCACAAAACAGCTAACCCCTAAGACACACATGTAAACATACCTACTAGGGGATGTCACCAGACTTGCATACAGTTTGACCTTTCAAGTGCTGTAAGTCACCAACAGACAGATTTAGTAAATTTCACATTTAACATATTTGATCTCTGACAGAAAGTGTCCTACAGTTAATTTGTCAAAGAGGGATAATAATTACAGAGATGTCTCTTACATCATGGCTACTCTGCCAGAGAAATTTCTCAGATACTAATCTTATTTGGAGCACTTTTACTTGAAGCTTTATTTAAAGTGTTCCTTCTGACAGACTGTATCAGCAGAAGTAACTGTCATAACTATAGTTAGACTATAAATGCTATCTCCCAAAGAGCAAGACCTAAATCAATATTTACAAGTAAGCTACAAAAGGTCTCAGGAAAACCCTATAATGCTGCAATATTGATGCTGCAATATGTAATTGGCTCACCTGAAAGCCTCATCAGATGACATATTAGTTCACATAAAATTGTCCAATTAGGAGGAAAGTAAGGACAAGAATAATTTTCCCTAAGGTTTTTGGTTAAATTTTTTCTCCAGTTAAATATCACCAATATGGATATCATTGGCAATTATTACCGAGTTAACCCATGATCTCATTTTTGAAAGCACATTTCAGCTTACAAAACAAGGTTTCAGGATTGCTAAACATTTTTATCCTAATATTTTCCATGTTTTCTACCAATAAGGAGAAATTACAGGATAGCACCACAAAAAAAATAACTTACATGCATGACTACACGAAGTGCAGGAGAAGGAAGAACAAAATACTTCACATAGCACAACACAGATGAATTTCAATCCACGTACACAGGCGAACTTTTGTGTGCATGTGAATAAAGCTACAGTTTCAGATGTGGGTTTTCTGATAGTCATGGTATTTCAATCAGTCATTCCAGTTATTCAATCATTTTCAGCTGTTGAAATTTGTCTGCACTGTAAGGCGAACATGAAGTACGTAGACCCAGTTTTCCCTTCCCCTGCACTTCAGCAGCCATTTATACAATTGTCATGATAAACAACATGATTTAAACTTGGTGCCCAAGCAAAACATCAGGTTTTGAGGGACTTGCAAGGCCAGCTTTAGCAAAAGCAGGACATTCCCTATGAAAAGTTTTAAAGTTGCGATGAAGCAGCATTTTCTAACAAGAGATTTGAGGATTTTTACTGAGATCTACTGACACTTGATAGAAAACTTTTAGAATGGCTGTTATGTTGATATGTATTTAAATATCCCTGTTCTAAATACATAGGTTAGGAATGAATAATAAAGAAGTCCACAAAACATTTGGGGGAGGGAAATAAAAAGTATTTTATTTCTGTGGCTCACCAATTCAATTAATATTGCCTTTTGGTATGTTTTTCATAGCAGATATGTAGCCACCTAACAAATGCATAACTAGCCTGAACCTCCCAATCATGCCACTGAATGGCTTAAGAAACTATTTAATTTTCTTTTGAAAAAAAACAGGCTTTGAATGTACACTATAACTGTATAGTTTATCAATGTTTAGCTATTTGAATAATGAAGCAAACTGATTGTTTTAAGTAGAACACCAATTTTGTGTCACTCCCAACATTTCAGTTTTCACAAATGCTGTTTTCTATTTCAATGCATTAATATTTCTATGTTTTTATGATCATTTCTTTGGCAAGGTCAATGAATCTGGGAAAGCCTCCAAATAATTAGTACTTGAGGAAAGTCCACCTTAAATCATTTTACAAGACTTAAACATCAATGCAACATAAGGACACACACCTCTCTGTGCACGAGTGTAACACATCTTCTCTACACTGTAGTGCACGCGCAGCTGCCTGCACAAGGGTTTTCAAAATTACTTCTGTTACTATTTCAGCTGACACCAAGTATCTCGGTTTTCTATGTCATCCATCATATGGATCATCATGGAACATGCCTCAAAAATAAGGACAACACAAGTCTGGCTTGTGTAATTCCCACTTAAAAGTTAGAGATGTCAGACTTCTTCACACGTTCATTTTCATCCTACAGGTCCATGTAAAAACCAACAAAGTACTCTGCATTTTGTGCACTGTGTTAACTGAAATTTTCTTTTTTAACATTAAGTTCAGTTACGTGAAGTGAGTGCCAGGGATCCCAAAACCTGGATGATTTTAATTTTCAGAGTATCATTTGCATCAGCAGTACTTACTGGAAATTCTCTGAGATTTATACCAGAGCATCTACAATTATAAGACTTCTCTCACCATTACCCATCTCTGTTTCAGGACTGAAGCAGTGAAATTATTCAATGAACAGGAAGGAATTTGCCAGCCAAACTGCATTCCAGACTAATTACAACCACCTGGTACACGGGAATTTTGCACATGTGCTGAGAGGTGAAACGAATGTGCTGTCTTTTTGAATGCAATCAGCAATAATGCGATTTTACTTGCTGTTGGGTTGTGTTAATACATCGGCAAAAGCAAGAATTTCTGAGAAGAGGAAAACTAATACTTCTCATATAAGAGAGGAAAAATCCTTATGAAAGTCAATGTAATAAATTAAATTATGCCAATAAAGCAGAGATTTTGTATCAGACAAGGAAAAAAGAAAAAAAAGAAAAAGAGAAAGAATGCGAACTAGCAGCATAAAAGAAGAAAATAATTTTTTTCCGACCCAACAGCACACAAGCTCAGCTTCTTTAAATCATGCAGTAAGTCTTTTACTTTATTTATCCAATGAGGAGGGCCAAGATTTTTAACTCATGCACTAGCTGTCAATTGCCGTATTTGCCTGCTACATTATTTCACCCAAAAGGTGTTAAACGGCACACAGACATCTGTGGTGTCCTGCAGTTATGGGAATCTTGGCAGATTTTCAGAATAATTAGAAACCAAAAGCATTATCTGGAGAAAGAAACCTGAGCATTGCAACTATGGCTTTTCGGTCAAGCCGTATTACCGCATTTTTGACTATACTACAAAAGAGTTTATTGTTACTTGAAAGTGGAAAGTGGAAGTATGTTAAACAAACCATACATAATTTGGGTTCAGTGAACAGGTTGTATGCATCAGAGTTTGTCAGCTGATGGTCAGACAGTCAAGTTACACCAAACAAATCCTTCTTGTTTTGCAAGGTAATGCCCCTGTCATTCACTCAATGGATTTCTTCTCTGCTTGACTGAAACTGTCTCCTAGGTCCACGCTGATAAGTGACCCTGAAAAAACTCTCACTAAATGATGCTACCAAGTATCAACTGAAGCTAACAAACCCTGGGGTGCTAAATTAAGCAACATATTTGGGATTTCAAGACTTGCTTTCATTGTTATGCCTTGTATCTTATAGAATACAGATTTCACAACACCAGAAAACAATAAATGCTGATGCATATGAAGAATATATATGCATGGCCATTATACCTTTATGGGTCTTTGGCGTTTTTCCTCCCTTTCTTCTTACTGTGACCTGTTAGTTCTGAAAGATTAATTACACTAACCAAAGAATAACTGCAGAAAACTGATACACATTAAAATATACATATTTTATAATATCTGAAGAACAAAGAATTTTAAAAACAAACAAACAAAAAAAAAACCAACATAAGAAATGTCCCCCTAAGATCAGTGGCCTGTCAAGACTGCAGTTCTGGCAGAAGCAATAGAAAAGTGTGTTTAGGAACAGACTTTTGATTCCATACAGTCTCAGCCACTTTCTGTGGTACATTTCCCTTTTATTTCCCTGGTGTCCACAGCTTTTGAATTTGGGATGTTAAGAGGGTTTGTATACAGCTATTCCCCTTAGTATCTGTTGACCATGAATTTGTAAAATACCTTTTTGAACCCGCTGATTCCTCTTCTGGTTTAAAGTTACTGATGTTAAAGCTAAATACGTGTCTCTCCTAGTAATCTGAATCATACTGCTTTTCAAAATGGTATTTTATTCTACAATTGAAGATCAAGATGTGTTTTAAAGAACTCCTTGATGGCTAGTGAGAAATGAAGTAATGCTCCACCCATGTATTCAGAAATTCAAAGCTAGAAATGAAGTATAAGGTCTTTCTTAAGCATTCATAGGCTTGTAATATTTTACAAAATATACCTTAAAATGTAAATTGCCATTTCATTCCAGGTGTTTCTGGTTTAATTGTGATTTTTTTTTCAGAGTAATTTTAATATACTAATTCAAATAGATTTTATTCCGGTCATTCTGTATCAAAAATTGGTAAGTATATGCTTTGATTTTTAATGAGCAGAAAGTTGTTAGCCATTTTTCATAGAAGGTTGTGACTAATTTTATTTTATAACCTTGGTTAATAGATAATTAGGTGTTTCACTCAAATTAGCTCTGACACAGCTGGAGGCAAAGTGGGAGGAAGCAAAAGCTGGCTTTTGCCATAAATTTTGTACTATCAGCTTCTGAATACCTCTGTGAAGCGGATTATAGGAAATGCTATATTGGATATGCATAACCTGTGTTTGCGTTTTGTTAATAGCATTCTCAGTTTTTAAGTGAGGAGAAGCTTAATAAAAAAAGATATGCAGAGGAGGAGGATCTCCCACAGAGATCATTAAGTGGATCACTGAAGCTGTACAAATTTCAAAACAAATTTCCTGGATCAGGTACTTCCTCAGGCTTCACACAGAGTACACTGTCATCCATTAGTATTATTACTTTAGTGTAATCCCATCACAACGCAACAGTGTAAATTGTGACTTGCCTCAGTCCATCTCCCTCCAGCTTAAGATCAACAGATTTATTCGTACATGCTTACATACATACTACAGGAGTAACAGTCCCCTTACACCAAGCACCAACCTTTGCGTGATTCTGTTTTGTGGCCACCAGGTAATATTCTGCTGGAAGAACTAACAACACTATAGTAAGAGCAATTCTTACGCCACCTAGATCAGGAGATGGATTCATGTGTGCTGTGTCTAACACTGGCCTTTGGGTACAAAGGAGAACGTACACACACTACACCAGCACAAGGTCTTCTGCAACATGGCACACAATGTCAGCAGCTCTAATAATACCCAAAAGTCTCCATTTACATAAAGTTATTAGCATCTGAAATATCTGTTCTTCAACTACCGCTGTAAAAACATCATCAATCATATATCGTCACAGTTGCTTTCATGTAGTGGTCTCAACACTGTAGGACGACATTAGAACAGGCAGAAAGTCAAGAAAGAACCACCTACATTTTTCTTCTATTTATCCAATTATTACTTACCAGACCTGAAGGACATACTGTCTCTTTTGTCTCATTTCTGTTCTTTGGATCAAAGATGTGGCAATTTTGTTTTATGTTATGTTGACTTGAGATTGCATAGCATGACAACTTTAGCTGAATTTAGAAAGTTGGTCAGTTGCCAATATATAATTTCTTATTTATGCAGAAGATTATATATTGTGCTTATGTATTATGTATTTCCTGTCACAGCCTAGTAGCTTCTTCACTAATTATTTTTCCGTCTTCTGCAACTACTGATTCTTTTCTTATAATGTCTAAAGGAAAAATCTGGTTAGTTTCCTAGTAAATACAATAGACATTTTAAAATGAAATAGGGATTCAATGTATCAAAAAGACACACAAAACCCACAATGAAAAATGGAGGCTAATCATCATCAATTCAAGTGTACAGATGCGTCTAATCAGGAGAGATACGCATATTTCAGATTACGCAGTCTCAGCATTAGATTTGCTCATTTTACTGGGCGTAGTATTTGTGTTTTGTAGATAGCTGATATCTGGTTACCTATAATATGTTTTTGTCAGTACTGGTACTTTTCTTTCACACCTGTTTGTACATTTATGCGTTTGCAGTCTTTCAACATCAGGTTAGCTACTTATCAGAAATGGTGTATTTGACAACAGTCACTTTTGATTGACCAACTGCACCAACATTTTTAGAAAAGTTACAGATAGAAACTTCTAGGCTCATTTAAGCAGCATCTGAAAAGTTTAAGAACAATTATTTCTAAAACAAAGAAGCATTTTTACCAAGTAAAATATTCTTAGCAACTTATCATCCACTTCATGGTCAAAACACTCCTAGCTTGGCAGAACAAGGTGATCAACAGATGTTAAAAGTACCATCTCTGAAAAGCCTTTCTCACAATGGTCCCCCTGAAAACCTCAGAAACCTAAGTTACATAGCCTCCTACCTACAGCCTGCAATTTACTCAAGATGTCTTATTCCAATGATGAAATAATGATTCACTTACATCACTTGCACATTCACAGCATCACTAGTAAAACGGTGATTTTACAAGTATCTTCACTAAATCGTTCATGTCAAAATAGTCCAAACATACAAACGTCTTACCAAAATTACCCACTCATCTAACATCAAATGCTCCAATACATTATCACCACCTTGGTAAGCTTTACTGCTTTTTACCCAGACAATAAAAAACCTATACCTTTTTTTCCTAAGTACCAAATTATGCAGGTTGTCTGTGATGTCAGCTTATCTTTATTGTTGCTGCAATTTTCAAGTCCAGCAGCATGCTTCTTTACTTTCTTGATTTCATAGAATAAAGGGTCCATGATCTTGTCTGGTAACTTTACATATCTTATAGTAGTGTTCTAGTATGGTCATTTGCTGATATCAAAAAACAAGAGAGAAGATATTTTTCACATATATATCTTTCATTCATTCTTAATGTTACATGAACCTACCAATATTTTTATCTAGATGCAACAATTACCATCGTATCTACTCAATGTCTTTAAAGACTTTTTTTTCCCCTCTATGCTCCTCGCTGTAGTTCTTATTTCTGTCACGCTTCCGTGCAAGTCAGCCTCTGCCTCTTGGCAACTACATTGCTTGACATTTTCCTACCCAAAAACAACTATCAAATGATCATCCCAATATCTATTGATCATCTGGCATTAATCCAGCTTCTCTCAGTCAATTGATCTCTTGCTGCTTCTGAGCTCCAAACAATTGATAATATGTTTTGTCCTGCAGTACCATGCTGCTTCGTCCTCTGCTCTCTGCAAATTGATATTGCGCTTTCCACAATTTATCTACTGGCTTTCTTCCAAGCCAGAGAATCCAGTAAGGTGTTTAACAGAACTTTCCTTCCTCCTGTGGTTGGCTGTGATCTCTAAATACTCAGCTGAGTGAAGAAGAAAGCTTAGCTCTGAAAGCTAATAAGGAACTCTGCTGAGAAACCATCTGCGTCAGCGACCATCCCTACAGATAAATTGAAACAATGTCAATAAACATTCTTCAGGTGATGTCTTCAAGAAGGAAAAACATCACACACAGAATCACACAGAATCGTAGGGGTTGGAAGCACCCTCTATGGGTCATCTAGTCCAACCCCCCTGCCCAAGCAGGGCCGCCTACAGCAGGCTGCACAAGACCTTGTTCAAGCGGGTCTTGAATATCTCCAGAGAAGGACAATCCACCACCACTCTGGACAGCCTGTTCCAGTGCTCCGTCACCCTCTAAGAACCACTTCCTCATGTTCAGCTGGAACTTTCTATGCCTCAGTTTGTTCCCGTTGCCCCTTGTCATGTCGCTGGGCACCACTGAAAAGATTCTGGCCCCATCCTCCTGACACCCACCCTTCAGATATTTGTAAGCATTTATAAGGTCCCCTCACAGACTTCTCTTCTTCAGGCTAAACAAGCCCAGCTCTCTCAGCCTCTCCTCGTAGGGGAGATGTTCCAGTCCCCTCATCACCCTCGTAGCCCTCCGCTGGACTCTCTCCAGTAGCTCCTCATCTTTGTTGAACTGGGGAGCCCAGAACTGGATTCAGTACTCGAGATGGGGCCTCACTAGAGCAGAGTAGAGGAGAACATCCCTCGACCTGCTGGCGACACTCTTCTTAATGCATCCCAGGATCCCATTAGCCTTCTTGGCAGCCAGGGCACACTGCTGGCTCATGGTCAACTTGTCATCAACCAGGACACCTAGGTCCCTCTCCACAGAGCTGCTTTCCAGCAGGTCAGCCCCTAGCCTGTACTGGTGCATGGGCTATTCCTCCCCAGGTGCAGCACCTTGAACTTGCCCTATCTGAACTTCATCAAGTTCCTCTCCGCCCAGCTCTCCAGCCTGTCCAGGTCTCGCTGAATGGCAGCACACCCTTCTGGTGTATCCATCACTCCTCCCAGTTTTGTGTCAACAGCAAACTTGCTGAGGGTACACTCTGTCTCCTCATCCAGATCATTGTTGAATAAACTGAACAAGGCTGGGCCCAGTACTGACCCCTGAGGCACATCACCAGTTACAGGCCTGCAACTACACTCTGCGCCACTGGTGATAACCCTCTTTGTTCTGCCATTCAGCCAGTTCTAGAAAGAAGTTGTCCTTCACTCACTTTTGGCAACATAGACATTTCAGTCTGCTCCAGAAGGGTAGATCTTCTCCAGGTCTGAATTTCTCCGCAAAGATTTAAAAAAAATCACTTCCTAATTTTTCTCCCATGCCTTCGGAACTTCTGCAAATGATTAAGAACTGCATAACAAACGAGTAAGTGCTACTTGTATATGGTCTCCCAGATTGTCTGAGATCCCCTTCTGCATCTCATGGCATTTTAAAAAGTCATTAAAATGAATTACATTTGATCATATGTACCAGAGATGCAACAACACAGATAGGTGGAAGCCTTTTCACACTTCCAGCAACAGGTGTAGCTCCAGCAACAGAATTTGCATGAATTTAAAACCTGAGGGTTTTAAAGTTAGTATATTTTGGAAGTTGGTGTAAAGTTTATATGTGATCAGGGTCAGATTCATGTCTATATTTAACCACCAAATAGTTTTCACAATCCCTTTTTGTTTTCTAAAATAATGCTATACATCACACATCTGTGTGTGTATCATTTGCAGTCAATAGTCTAACTAGCAGGTACACGAGTTCAACATGCAAATGCCTGTTATCAACTCTGTTCATATGCATATGTGTCCTGCCTTATCCTGCTTTGGATATAGAGGTGGAAACTTTCTGTAAGATATATATCAAAACTTTCAGCAATGACATTATTCACCAGACATAACACTAACACTACAGGGAATAAAATGCTTATCTTTGAATTGTACTTTATAGAAGACAAAATAAGCAATCACGGCTGTCTAATATATGCATCCAACTTCAGTACTGTGACCACTTCTCCTCACTGATCCCATAGGGTGGTAGCCTGAATGCTCTTTAATCTACAAACACAAATTATGAACAAGTCCACTGAAGGCACCAGAGGGTGAGTTCTAACCATGTTGTAATTATAATACAAAATGAAACAGCCTGACCTTTGATAACAAGAGTATATAATGTGAAAGCAACATTAAAAAATGAATTTCTGTTGTTCGTGTGATTAGGAATGTAATAAAAGCTCTACCTATTCCTGACGGACCGAATTAGACAGTATTTCCCATCAGTTTTTAAGTAAAGTTTATCCAACTTATTGCTGAGATTTCTTGATGAGCTTATTATAATAACATTTCATATTCAAAATATTATTATTAAAAACCATCTAAAATGTATTAGTAAAATGCTGTAGTAGCTGTGGCCTTTCTGGTACTATATTTCAAAGGTAACCCAGGCACACAGAAATATTCCCATTTGGTTTTAACTGATCTTATGTGAACTGATTTTAGCTGGCATAGAGTTGATATTCGTCATAGTAGCTAGTATGAGGCTATGTTTTGGATTTGTGCTGAAAACAGTGTTCATAATACAGGGACGTTTCTGTTACTGCTGAGCCATGCTTACACAGAGTCAGCGCCTTTTCTGCCTCTCACCCCACCCCACCAGTGAGCAGGCTGGGGGTGCATAGGGAGCTGGGAGGGGGCACAGCTGGGACAGCTGACCCCAACTGACCAAAGGGGTATTCCATACCATATGATGTCATGCTCAGCAATGTAAAGCTGGGGGAAGAAGGAGGAAGGGGAGGAAGTTCAGAACGATGGCGCTTGTCTTCCCAAGTAACCGTTACGCGTGACGGAGCCCCACTTTCCTGGAGATGGCTGAGCACCTGTCTGCCTTTACCTATTAAACTGTCTTTATCTTGACCTACGAGTTTTCTGACTTTAAGCTTCTGATTCTCTCACCCATCCCACTGGGCAAGCTACTGTCTGGTGCTTAGATGCCGGCTGGGGTTAAATCACAACACTATGCCAGGCACAAAAAGAACCGAGCAGCTAAAAAAGTCCTTAGAATACAAACCCCCTCATTCCCTACTCCTGGACTCACGTACAGATCTAAGGAAAGCAAACAGCCCCCTTGCATTCCCAGCATGGACAGTCAGAGACTCTCACCCTCAGAGGGAAATAAAAAATGGGAAAGGAGGACAGAAACTAGCAGGGTGAACAAAAGATCACATCAAATCTTCAAATTGCCTAAAAGAAACAGCTTCTAAAACACTCGTTCCTTCCTTGCCTGAACCAGTGAAGATAGTATTTCCAAAATAAGTTATCCACCTCTGTTAACTGTACATACTTTACTGAAAGCAAAGCAACAGGGGGAACAAAGACTCACTGAGAAATTAAACTTGTCCAATGAATTTAAATTTGTATCAAGAAATATAAATTTAGGACATTATCATTGATTAATGTCTATGCTAAATCCTCCAGTCCTGCTTGACTGACATAACTTCTTTTAGCTACTTGCTGAAAGTAGCAGGAAGGTCTTATACCAACGGTAATTCCCCAGCTGACATTTGTTCCTCAATACCTAGGAACTCTGAGTAACCCTGAGGAGTCCCATTAACATAATTTAGTCATCAATGACAAACTCTCAGGTTTAAATGTGTTTTAATTTTTTTTTTTAATAATTTTAGAATAACCCCAAATTCAGTCATGACATTATTTGCCTCACTGTGCTTCTTAAAATATTACTTGTGTAAGGTTGTAACCTTTATGCTAAATGCTCAGAATCACTCTATCAGGTTTAAGAACTGCTGTTGTTCTTGCCATTGCAAAAAGTGATTTTCAGGAAAGAAAAAAAAAAATCACTAAACTTATATGAGCTTATCCTAATTCTACATGCAAAAACTTTATCCCATATTTTAATTTAAAGTTTTTAAAGAACATGAACAGAATAAAATAGTATAGTTCCAGTCGAAAGGGACCTACAGCGATCATCTAGTCCAACCACGTGATCAATTCAGGGCTGACCAAAAGTTAAAGCATGTTAGGAGCGTTGCCCAAATACCTCTCAAACACTGACACGACTGGGACATCGACCACCTCCCTGGAAGCCTGTTCCAATGTTTGACCACCCTTTTGGTAAAGAAATGCTTCCTAACGTCAAGTCTGAACTACCTCTGGTGCAGCTTTGAACCGCTCCCACATGTCCTATTCACTGGATCCCAGGGAGAAGAGATCAGCACCTCTCTCTCCACTTGCCTCCCCAGGAAGCTGTGGAGAGCAGTGAGGTTGCCCCTCAGCCTCCCTTTCTCCAAAGTAGACAAACCCAGACTCCTTAGTTGCTCCTCACAGGGCATGCCTTCCAGTCCTTTCATCAGCTTCGTTGCCCTCGTCTGGATGCATTCAAGTACCTTAATGTACTCATATGCTGCTTTTAACTGCACGTCATCGATCTTTCTCTTCAAGCTTCCCATTTCACTTGATCATAGCCTAAAAGAAAAACTAGTGAGCTGATGAAAAAATCAAATGCACAAATACAAAATTAGGAATAACAGAACAGTCTGCATTTTACAGTTGGAAAAGAAATGGATGATGAGTGAGCAATAAACTTCTCTCGCAGGAAATGAGGTGTCACAATAGTATGTATTAGTAGGAATATCACAGGTAATATAATTCTGGAACTCAGGAATTTTAATCCTATCTAGATGACTCTGCTTATGATAGGTACTGCATTTCAGAAAAAACAAATTAACGGGATATAAACAAGGGTCTCCAGGAACACAACAAAACTGATAAAAGCTGTTTGTTATTTGATCACATATGTAGAAACACTGAAGGATTTTTGTTTGTTTGGTCTAGAGAAACACACCATTAAAGAAGGACCTGCAACAATTTTCCACCATTAAAAGACTATTATAAAAATTGCAATTTAATTGTTCTCTATGGCACCTGGCAGAAAAGAAAAAATGCACTCTATGTGCAGTTAAAACAACCCTTAGTATGACATTATGAACACACTGACTGTAAGAGAGTTAGCCATTACAGCAAGCCACCTTTATATTAAAGGTGTGAAGAACAGACTGGACACACATTTGGTAGGTTTAGGGTTACAGTTAGGGTTAGGGTTAAATTATACTTAATATTTTGGCAGAGTGGGAGGGAAGACTCCTCCTGTCATATATTACTATGGTTTGTATTACTGTGACAAAACTGAAAAAAAAAGTAGCAAAAGATTACCACAGTCCTGGATATTTTTCATTTTTGAAGTAACGTACAGAACATAAAACATGTGCTGATTTTTCCAACTGCTAGAGGAGAAATGTTAGTATAAAATTTTTCTAAAATCTGTACAAGATCACAAAATTATTTTGCAATGGTCCTCTATTTTTCCACGGCATCACAACTTACACGTTGTTATAGCACGGAGAGCGGTTATCAGGGACAGGGTATAGTTTGCTATAGTACCATTATTCACATTTAAAAAAAAAAATAATTCTTCTTATACTTGTCTATTTATATTAGCACCTTAATGATGACTTTGAAATGTGACCAGTGCAAGTGTTACCTGTATTTCTTTTAGTACAGCTGTTGAGAATTTTTTAATAAATATTTTTGTAACCTATCTGCACACATTGAGAAAAGATCTTTCTTCCCTTGACCAAAGTATTAAACTCCCATTAATTCTAATAGCAACTTTTAAAAAGTTTTCTGTTAAGTTTTTCAAGACCAGTGGGTGATAAACTGTAAATGTTTGGTGCAAGGTGCCGAGTTTCAGCATCCATGCAGGGACAGGAATGATGGTCACACATTGATGCAATGCACAGTCGATTCCCTTTTCTGCTCCACTTGCGTGGTTATATACATTTTTCATATCTGTACACGTGATCACGCTTATTTGGATAGGCTACAGACATAAATCACGCGCTGTTCACGTGCCCCATATTCCCTTATGATTGGTAACTATGCACTAACGCTGATAGCAACAGACCGCCTCCACGTCCTTGAACACATCTCGTTTTTGCTAACCCACATTATGTGCACTATCAGAACTTTCTCAACTGCTATTCCTAGCTGTCCTTTCCAGCGGCCTGTCCAGCTATGCTAATTGTTTTGCTTAAGCGGCCCAGACATGCTAACTCTCAAGCTACATCGACCCCAACATCTCCCCCTTTTTCTTTTCAAAAAAAGCTAATCTATCTTATCATTGCCTTAAAAACATTTGCTCAATTTGTGTTAGTTGCATCACAAAAAATTTTTTTACAGTTGCCTCTAGTGCCTTTTGTGTTATGCGTATTATACACGTAACCAATATAATCACTGCTTCCTCTACATCTCCCCCTTTTTTATTTAATGAATTTAAAGCAAGTGCTACGTTGACACACCTAAGCATCACTATTGGCTTTATGGTCCAGTAACAGCCCTGCTACAGACCAATACTAAAAAAAAACCACAATAACACAAATGCTAATAAAAAGATATATAGATGTGAAGTGCATACCATAACCTGTATTCATATTAATCACCTAGGCTAAAATCAATGTATCTAAGGGTATAACTCATTAACTATATACAATACCTGCAGA